>PDWJ01003226.1_pt1 | contig 15850 bp, 11 predicted proteins | sample 1430881 | NCBI WGS metagenome assembly PDWJ01 (sample SAMN01162460, study PRJNA174530) | Oral metagenome, whole genome shotgun sequencing project. | biome: Marine environment; feature: Marine mammal; material: Swab sample of the gingival sulcus; isolation source: swab sample of gingival sulcus... | reverse complement strand
TTTTTTGTAGAAAAGACCCCTGATCATGCGTTCTATTTACCGGAAATTATCAGGTTTTTCCCTCGCTGTAAAATTATCCATATGCTTCGGGATGCCCGAGATGTCGTGGCTTCACTGCTTGCTGCATCAAAATCATGGGGCACGAGTTGGGCACCTAAAAATGCGAGAGAGGCGGCAATCGTGTGGACCAAATTTATTCACGCTGTTCGCATGACAGAGGCACAGATCCCTCAACAGCAATTGTTTGAGGTACGCTATGAAGAACTGTGCAAGCAGCCCCACATGATACTCACGGACTGCGCTGAATTTCTTGGGCTGACATGGAATGAATCGGACATCTCCAGCGCAGTTGAAACAAATAATCCAAAGCATCCGGGTTTTTCAGGTTCGGGAACTCCTATTCCCATTGGGGGAGAAGCGAAACGTCGTCATGGCTTGAATGCCGTCAACGAACCCCAGGGATTTATTCGAAACGCCAACCCCGGAGGCTGGCGACAAGATTTAACTTTAATCGAGAAATATCAGGTGTGGAGGATTTGCCGGAAAATAATGGCCCGCGAAGGATATATCTGGCCATTCTTTCTATCTTTATGACTCCTGAACGCTTTACTTTCCGTGAAATCTTTAGCAAGAAAAATAACACAAAGAATTTTATGATCGTATCAGTTGTTGTATGTACCTACAATCGAGCCGAACTCTTAGGACGTACTCTCCAGGATCTGTATCAACAAGATTTTGACCACTCCGATTATGAGATTATTGTGGTCGATAATAATTCTTCCGATCATACGAAAAGTAAAGTCGAAGAGCTAAGTCGTTCTTATGTCAATCTTCGATATTGCTTAGAAACTCAACAAGGATTATGTTATGCTCGTAACCGTGGATGGCAGGAGGCGCAAGGCGCGTATGTGGCGTACGTCGATGACGATTGCCAGATTCCCTCAAAGTGGTTGTCCGTTGCCGAGGATATTATCACTCAGCAGGCCCCCAGTGCCTTTGGCGGTCCGTTTCTGCCGTTTTATGCTTCTCCAAAACCCCGCTGGTACCACGATTCCTATGCCTCACCGTATGCCTCCGCGACGTATCGCAAAGAAGCGCGGTTGTTAGCTTCGGATGAATATCTCGATGGTATGAACATGGTGTTCCGCAAGTCTCTGCTGCAAAATATCGGGGGATTCAGGACAGATATATCAATGATGACGCGGAAAAAACTTGGTTATGGAGATGAAACGGAACTGTTTATTCGAATGCGCCAGGAAATGCCGCAGGCATCGATTTACTACGATCCCAGACTCTTCCTCTATCATCTGGTTCGTCCTTGCAAAATGACATTATCCTGGAAAGTCCGAAGCTCTTTTGCGATGGGAAGGGATTGTTATAAGATTTTCACCTGGGAGCAAGCCGCCACGCCTGTCCCGTATCGCCAACTTTTCCATCAGGCGTTCGCCAATCTCAAACATTTAGGGAAAGTCTTGGCGGTCAGCGTACTGAAACGCGACCGAACACGCTACTCATTTTGGCAAAACTATGTGTACGAGGAGGGTGTCGAGCCGTTATACGACCTGGGGCAACTGTATCAACAAGGCTACAGGCAATATCATCAATCGTCGGAACCGCTGGTCGCAAGAGTTTTCCGGCGGTTGCTGCATAGTGTCAACAAAATCGCGCAACGAGTATTACCCGGCAGGCTCTATCACTGGGGCCGTCATCAATATCGTCACGTATGCCGGCGGTCATCCGTTTCCTCCCCGGTTAATATTGTGCTTGGGGCCGGAAATACTGAATTTGACGGCTGGATCTCTACCGACCATCAGATGCTGGATATTACGTCTGAGCGTTCCTGGCAAAGGCTGTTCCCCACAAAATCCATCGACAAATTACTCTGTGAACATGTGCTGGAGCATTTATCCACAGCAGAATGTGTGACAGCTCTGACGGCGTGTTATCGGCACTTAAAGCAAGGCGGGCAGATCCGAATCGCGGTGCCAGACGGCTATCGACGAGATGCGGCCTATGTTACGGAAGTGACTCCGCCGAAAGATGGACATCAGCAATTATTTACCATTGATACGTTAGTCCCTCTGCTGGAAGAAATCGGGTTTCATGTCACGCCGTTGGAATATTTTGATGCCGACGAACAGTTTCATCATATCCCCTGGGATGAACGAGACGGGCATGTTTTCAGATCCTTTCGCTTTGACACGCAAGAGGCATTCCGACGCGGAGAGATGTACTATACCTCGCTGATCGTCGATGCCCGAAAACCCGATCACACGGTGTTCAACCATGAAGGGTAAAGGACCAATATGTGCGGAATACTCGGAGCCATCTCAAAAAATCGAATTCAAGGCGATCCCGTAGAGAACGCGCTACACTTACTGCGTCATCGCGGTCCTGATGACAGAGGGCTCTACACGTCTCCTCACGCGCATTTAGGGCATACACGATTATCTATTTTAGATCTCAGCCGTTCAGGGCATCAACCGATGAGTTATGCGAATGAACGTTTCTGGATAACGTTTAATGGCGAGATATACAACTATATAGAATTACGGGTGCAATTAACGCAATTGGGATACCGGTTTAAAAGCCACACTGATACCGAGGTGCTTTTAGCTGCATACGCCGAATGGGGAAAGGCATGTCTGGCAAAATTACGCGGAATGTTCGCCTTCGGCATCTGGGATACCCGGAAGCAACACCTATTTTTGGCTCGAGACCGGCTCGGAGAAAAACCGCTCCTCTACTGGCAGAACCGCCAAACCTTCTATTTTGCTTCCGAGTTCAAGGCGCTTCTCGCACTCTTGCCGGGCACGCCTGAGTTAGACCCAACCGCTCTCGAACAATATCTGTATTATCAATATGTCCCGGAGCCCTCTACTCCTCTGTCTGGAATTGCAAAACTTCCCCCTGCACATTATATGATCGTACAAAAAAATTCCTGGCAAAACACTCCCGAACGGTATTGGAGCCTGGAAGGAACCAACTCCGTTGAGGGGAACCCTGAAGCGCTGATTCGGCAGGAATTAGACAATGTGATCGAGCTGACTCTTCGGTCGGATGTGCCGGTTGGAATCTCTTTAAGCGGGGGACTGGATTCCGGGGGTATTGCAAGTCTGGCAGTCCAGAAATATCACGATACCCTCAAGGCTTTTAGTTTAGGGTATCAGGGAATACCTGCCTACGACGAACGACATCAAGCGAGGCAACTTGCTCATGCCTTGCAGATTCCATTTTGGGACATTGAAGTAGAATCCCGGCATGTTGTCCAACATTTCCCGGAGTTAGTGTATGCCCTTGATGAGCCCATTGCCGATATTGCGGCATACGGCTATTACCGGGTGATGCAAAAAGCCGCTGAACACGGGATGAAAGTGATGCTGAACGGCTTTGGAGGTGATGAATTGTTCTGGGGCTATCCTTGGGTGGTACAGGCGGTGCAGTCCACGATACAAAAGTACCGCGTGTTGCACAAAAAACCCTTTCCACAGTGGCTGTGGAAAGCCATTACGTCTCTCATTAAAAGTACCACTTATCGCCAAGCGGCATCGCTTAAGCTGCTTCCGACATGGATTCGGCTCTTCTTAGAGAAAGGAAAAGGGATCCGCTCGTTACACTTAGAACATCCGCGCCAAGCCATTTTTTACGATCTTGTTCCTGGGTTTCAAGAGGCCCGTTGCTATACTGGACTTTTCAGTAGCGACGCGAGGGCTATGATTGCAGAAAGAGCACCTCAGCGCGTGTTTGATATCGATTTATCTGACGAAAATGAGATTCCTCGTCAAATATGCCAACTTTTGTTTGACACATGGCTCACGTCCAATTGTATCAATCTCCTCGATCGTCTGAGTATGGTCAACTCGATTGAGGCTCGCCTACCGTTAGTTGACTATAAACTCATCGAACTCGTGACTGGTCTTCGCAAGGTTCATCCAGATCATGACTTAGAGTATAAAGCTTGGTTAAAGTCCGCTCTTGCGGGAAAAGTTCCTGATACCTTATTATCGCGTCAGAAACAAGGGTTTCAACCGCCAACACAACTATGGATGGAAGCGATTTTAAGTCAATATATACACGTGCTTTTATCTGGATATCTTCGTCAGCAGCACCTTTTTTCGGAAGATTACCTGCATAAAATGGTAAAAGAATTCAGAGAGAGCCAACGACATACATTTATATTGTATAAACTTGTCCTTCTTGAAATCTGGTATGGTCAGATTGTTATGGGAGAAATGGTATGAAGTTTCAGATTCCTAAGTTTTTTGCGTCTATTGGATTTAAAATACACCGATTATACTACCAGCAAATTTTCCAAAAAATCTATCTCAATAAGCATCCGCCTTCATGGTTTGATCACCGCATCGATCTGTACGCCAATTGGCCCCATAATTTGTTTTGGTTAGAGCGCGGTATATTCGCCAGAAAGTATATGTTTGAGGGATGCTCAGTTCTTGATCTCTTTTGCGGAGATGGATTCTTCTCCCGATATTTCTATTCTACCATTGCCAGCCGTATTGATGCCGTGGATAAAGATCCTTCTGCAATCGCGCACGCACGCCGACATCACCACCATAACCTTATTACATTTACCGTCGTTAATGCAGTGACGGAGGATTTCCCACAACCTCATTATGATATCATTGTCTGGTTCGAAGGTATTGAACACCTTCACGTTGCCGAATATCGGGAGGTCATAACGCGAATTCAACGGAGTTTATCGCCTCGTGGGACGCTGATCGGGTCTACGCCGCTTATTGCCAAAGAGCAGCAAGGAAGAGGGAACTGGGAACATCATCATGAGTTCAGTTCAGTTGAAGAATTAACAGCGTTTCTTTCCAAAGACTTTGGATATGTTGATGTGTATACGACGATATATCCTTCATTAGGAGGAGGAAACCGACATACCGCTTATTTCGTTCTTCAGTCCCCTTTTATAAACTCATGAAGCTTCCAAAGGTCACTTTTGGAATTATTGTCTTGAACGGTGAGCCACTTACACGCTACTGTTTGCGGGCATTATATCCGTTTGCACATCAAATTATCGTAGTAGAAGGTGCTGTGCGTTCCGCAGCATTGATCGCAACGCCGGAGGGTCACTCGCGTGACGGTACATTAGAGCAACTCTACCGATTTAAAGCCGAAGAAGATCCTGAAAATAAAATTCAGATTGTCACGCAAAATGGATTCTGGAGCGAAAAAGATGAGCAGTCCCAGGCGTATGCCGCTCTTGCAACCGGCGACTATCTCTGGCAAGTTGATATCGATGAATTCTACCGGCCAGATGATATGGAACGCATCTTAGAGATGCTGGACAAAGACGAGGCCATTGCCGCAGTTTCTTTTCAACAAATTTCTTTTTGGGGCGGATTCGATTATCTGGTTGATGGCTGGTATTTACGAAGGGGAGCGGCAACCTATCACCGCCTGTTTAAGTGGGGTCCCGGTTATCGCTACACCACACATCGTCCTCCCACTGTCCAGGATACCTCCGGCACCGATCTGCGAGAGCAAAAATGGATTTCAGGACATGAACTGGCACAGCAAGGTATACGCTTATATCATTATTCGTTATTATTTCCTCAACAGGTTCGCGATAAATGCGCTTATTATCAACGTGCAGAATGGGCTGAACACGCCAGATTAGCCGAGAGATGGGCTCAGGAGACCTTTGTTCACCTGAGACATCCGTTTCGGGTGCATAATGTCTACACCGATCCTAGTTGGATAGAACGGTTCAGGGGTACTCATCCACCTCAGATACAGCAACTCAGGGCTGATCTTGAGGCTAGCCATTTTGACCTTGAACTCCGCCGGACTGATGATATTGAAGTCCTTTTACGATCACCGTCGTACAGAGCAGGAAAAGCGCTGCTGAAGTTCTGGGAGCCATTCGATCGGAAATTATATGCGTCCAATCGGCCTGCGTGGCTGCAGAAAATTGTTCGAACCTCGTGCAGTACATTGGGAAAACTCCAGCGCATGCTCAGGTGAAGAAAGGCGGGGATGATTTGGCTATGAATATTCTGCAAGTTAATACCTCTGATACCGGGGGTGGGGCTGAAGCGATAGCGATGATGCTCCATCGAAAGTATCGACGGAGCGGCCACAATGCCTGGTTAGCAGTGGGGTACAAATCCTTACCTGACAATCACATTGTGCATCTTCCTCCACACCTTGCCTATTGTGATGTCTGGGTGCGTCGGTGGATAGAGTTAACCCAAAAAATCCCTTGTATCAAACAGGCCAGAGGGGCTGGGATTATTCGGGCACTCTGCGAATGGAAGGAGCGATGGTATCAGGCAAAGGCCTACAGACTTGGGCATGAACACTTTCATTTTCCGGCAACGTCTCGACTGCTCAAAACACCGCCGACCCTCCCGGAGCTGATTCATTGTCATAATCTGCATGGAAATTACTTTGATCTGAGAATGCTGCCTTGCTTAAGCCGCAAGCTCCCGATGGTCCTGACGCTTCATGATGCCTGGTTATTGAGCGGGCATTGCGCACATTCCTTTGACTGCGAGCGTTGGAAAACCGGATGCGGACAGTGTCCGGATTTATCCATTCCGCCCGCCATTCAACGGGATGCAACGGCATCCAACTGGCGAAAAAAGCAGGCGATTTATGCCAAAAGCCGTGTGTATGTTGCTACGCCGTCAAACTGGTTAATGCAAAAAGTTCAGCAATCGATCCTGGCTCCGGCTGTTATTGAGAGCCGGGTGATTCCCAATGGCATAGATTTGGCGGTGTTTCACGAGGCCGAAAACAAATGCGCCGTGCGGAAGTCACTGAATTTGCCCAAAACCAGCCGTATATTACTGTTTATGGCACATGGCATTCAGGATAACCCCTGGAAAGATTTCCAAACCATGCAACGTGCATTGGTCCTGCTGGAAAAAAAGATGACGGAATCCTCCTTGCTGTTTGTGGTCCTGGGAAAACTTCCAGGTGAAGCAGAGCAGCATTTTCCGATGAAATCGAAAGCGAGGATGGTGACGCACCAATCCGATCCGGCGGTGATTGCCCGCTATTACCAAGCGGCCGATGTGTATATTCACGCCGCCAAAGCCGATACTTTTCCAACCACCGTTGTAGAAGCACTAGCTTGTGGAACTCCGGTAGTCGCCACAGCTGTTGGAGGAATTCTGGAACAGGTTGAGCATGGGCAGACCGGCTTTCTTTTACCACCCGGAGATTCTGAAGCAATGGCAACGGCGATTCACCAGATTCTGCAGAACCAATCTCTTCAGCAGGCGATGAGTGAGAAGGCGAGACAAGCCGCATCATGCCGTTTTGACGCGAACCGCATGGTGGCCGATTACCTCAACTGGTATCAGGAAATCCTTGAGACCTATCATCTCTAATCTCGAATGCTCTTACACCAGAACGTTATGCCAAAATGGGGTCGACAATTGCTGTATTATTGGATGCCTTATGTCACGTATACGTTCCTGTTATTGAGTGCAGCTTTCGTCGGCTATTTGGGGAATGACCTATTTTCCAAACGCATGACGCTTTTTGCCAGCATGCTTGGTATAGCTTCTGTCTTTTTGGGGCGACATATTTTTTTATGCTTCCGTGCTCCTACAGTTCGAGAGAGAACTGAGGCCAGATTCAGCTTATTGATCGCGACGTTAAGCTATACAGTCTTTATTGCACTGCTTGAGGTGTTTCTTCCGCCATTGCCACACCAGTATTCCAACATTCAACGAGCTCTTCAACTACAGGTCGAAAGAGCGAATACACACTGGGGATATGCTTTTCGCGAAATACAGGTGCGCCTGTCCTATAATGAGCTTGGATGGGCGGATGAAGAGCAAGACTATGTGTCATCCGCGCGTGAAAAAATCGTGTTCATAGGAGATTCCTTTCTGGAGGTCAGTTCGGAACAACCTCTGGCAAGCCGGACACAAGCACTCCTGAATCGATCCCGCGCCAATATTGATATTCTTAATTTCTCGAAAGATAACACCGGTCCAGAGCACTATCGCCATCGATTTTATGAGTTTACGCTCGACTTTCAGCCGGATCGACTCTTTCTGTTTCTTTACGAAGCCAACGACATGTACGCCGGATATACATATCGTCCCTATGCTCACCAACCGTTTTCTGTTACGAAAAACGCATTAGAGCACAAAAACTCTCTTCATCTGCCAAAAGAAGTGTTACACCGTCTTGACGACTTGCAGCAACAGGAGGCTGTTTTTCAGAGTAAAGCGGAATTTTTGACAGCATTAGACGGTTTTGAACTCTCTGAAACGCAAAAAAACTTGACTTATCTCACTGTGTATGGCTATTTTACGGAGATTCATCACACTTATAGCGTGTTTCCGAAATTTTTTGCTGCCCTCAACAGATTTCCGGAAAAAATGATTGACTACGTCCGGGAAGAATGGTTCCATACACTTCCCGCTCAACGGCGGAATGCCGCTGAGCTCTATCGGCGGTATACACAGATTTTTAACCACCAACAGCCTGAACGGCTTGAAGCTCTTGCCAAATTTCTTTCGCAAGAGTATTTGCGTGTCGAAAACTATCAGCCATGCCTGGAGCTTTTGAAACAGCAAAGCGAAGAATTTCGTGCCTATCTAACGGCCCAATCGGATATGATGTTTTATCTTTTCCAAGCCGTTGAACAGGCACTCTACAGAACGGCGATTTCGAAAAAAACGCCGGCCGATGACACGACTATAGACCAGACGACTGATGAATATGTGAAATTATTTGACGAGATACAAAATATTTGTGAGGCCAATGACATCGAACTGACAATCGTACTCATCCCGGAGGCTTCGTATGCCGACCAGGATTTTTACCAATTCTGGCTGCCGATGATCGATTTTCATCAATTTTTTTCTGAACAACACAGCTTGTATCTTTCTTTGAAGGAAAAACTCAATACCCACATGCCAGTGATTGACCTTGGTGAATTTTCTCATCAACTCCGAAACAGTTATTGGAAATTTGACGGTCATTGGAATGAAAAAGGCAATCAAAAAATTAGCGCGATTCTGGCAAGATCTATTCTGGAAGATTGCCCCTAACACCTGTTATGAATATAAAGTCCTCATGGCCCAAAATCAGCATTGTCACGCCGTCGTATAATCAAGCTGATTTTCTGGAAACCACGATTCAAAGTATTCTTTCGCAGAATTACCCGAATCTTGAGTATATCATTATAGACGGCGGATCAACTGATGGAAGTGTCGAGATTATCAAAAAATACGAATCCCACCTCCATTTTTGGTGCAGCGAGCCGGATAACGGGCAATACGATGCTATCAATAAAGGCTTTGCGCAAACGTCCGGCGAAATTCTGGCCTGGCTGAATAGTGATGATGTGTATTTCCCCTGGACCCTGAAAACCGTTGCCAGTATCATGACGGAGCTGCCCGAAGTGCAATGGCTGACAAGCCTGAACCTGTGTGTAGTCGATTATCAGGGAATTTCCTTCAGATTTCACGCCATGCCTGGCTATTCCAAAGATGCGTTCCTGGATGGAGGCTACGTTCCCTGGGATGCAAACGCCATGGGATGGCTGCAACAGGAGTCAACCTTTTGGACGCGCTCGCTCTGGAATGCTTCCGGCGCGGCGTTGTCGCCGAAACTGCGTTTGGCCGGCGATTTCGAGTTGTGGGCGCGGTTTTTTCAGCATGCCGAACTCTATACCACCTTTTCCCCGTTAAGCAGTTTCCGAATGCAGGAAGCCCAACGCAGCCGCCAACAAGCGGACTATCTTCGTGAAGTCCGGCACGTCCTCGAAACCATGCGAACTCAATGTGCATGGTCGCCTCAGCGTATGCGGGCACTACTGAAAGCGTTCAAAATCTTCAAATTCCCGAAACTCCGTACACTTTTTCGACCACTGTACAGCTATACGGGAAAACGGATTTATCGCGATCAGGAAGAGACCACCTCAGCGTGCTGGAGAGTGGAGGAATATCCTTTTTTTCATTATTGATCATGAACGAACCCGAAGTCACCTTAACCACGCCGACGGTATCGATACTTCTGCCCAATCTGAATAATCGTGACTTTCTGGAAGAACGCCTCCGAACGATTGTGGAGCAGACATACGCTGATTGGGAATTGATCGTCATTGACGGCTATTCCGATGACGGCGCCTGGGAATTGATCGGCGAATTCGCGGCACGCGATCCGCGCTTTCGGATTTCGCAGGCTCCGCCAAAGGGGGTGTATGCCGCGCTCAATCGCGCCATCCAATTAGCTCGGGGAGAATATGTGTATCTCGCAATGAGCGACGACACGATGACGCTGGATTGCCTTGATCGCATGGTCAGCGCACTTGAAGCGTATCCGGACTGCGAGGTGTGCCATTGCTGTCTCCAAATCATTGATGAAACAGGAAATGAACTTGAAGATTGGCGACAATTTGAGTCGGTGAGATTTTATGGGGAACGGATAAATCGATTACATGTCAGAAAGGCCCCGCTTGACGGCATTCTTCATTGCGCATTGTATATGATGTATTGCTCTCTGACTCAGCTTCTGCTCAGACGATCGATTTTTCAAAAAGTCGGATTGTTTCCCACTTCTCACGGGTCAATCGGAGACTTTGAATGGAACATGCGCGTTGGGTTGGCCTGTAATATTCTTCATGTGCCTGAAACTCTGGCAACATGGCGACGTCATTCTACGCAGGCGACAGATGCTGCATTTCTTCACTCCGCCAATTTTCATGCTCGGTTATGTGAAATGATTACAGCGACATTACCGATGTTGGCCCTGTATGAACCAGCGCTGTATAAAAGAATTCGACTGAGTCGGCTTCTCTTGCCCTACAGACAACGACAATGTATTATAGGTATGGGAGAACAGCAGGGATGGAAACAAAAAATAACATATCTGCTGCGGTTTATGCTGATCAGTCCCCGATGCTCTATCGACTTTATTCTCAACCGTTTTCAAGGAAAGTTACGATATTTGGATAACATTGCCTATATTCAACAAGAACTTGAGCGATTAAACTTGGATATCGAAGACTATGTAGAGTTATGTTGAGCTTATACTCCAGACACATGAGAATCGAGATTCGGGAGTCGAGTCTTCTGAGATTCCCATGAATCCGTTCTTTCATAACCCCCAAAATATGAATCTGCAAATCGTCAGCCGATATGTCCCAATTGAGAATCAAGCCGGACATTTCAGCTATTTACTTGAACTCTTACACTATCTTCATGGCGCAGGCTTTTGCATGGAACTCGACGTGCTCGATCCCTGGTTTTTGCAGGAAGATATTCCTGACGACCTACATGAAATTGTCGATGTTGTTCTCATGCCCATGTCGTATATTCAAACTGACTGGAATTCAGCATCAACACTCGACCCATCTCTCAAACCCTTTCTCAGACCAATTTATCAACGCCTTCCGACTTCTTTGCTGAAGCCGCTCCGCCAGGCCTGGTATCGTTTCCGAAGAACACCCCTTCCTGGATACCATATCGCAGATGCTGCTGCCACAGAAGCAGAAATGACGTTTGTGGCAGATCGTCTTGCCGTTGCTCGTCCTGCCGTTCTCATGAGCAATGAAACGTTTTTAGGAAACCTCCTGACTCTGTGTCAACATGAGACAGAGGTTCTCAAAGTGAACATCGCCTTTGATGTGCAACACAAACGCCAGGAAACATTCCGGAAAACCGGGATAATACATTCTTCTTCAATATGGAACCGACAAAAAGAAGTTGACTTATTGAGCGCAGCAGATGTTATTGTTGCCATTCATCACGAGGAAGCCGACATCTTTCAGGATATGCTGCCTGAAGCAGAGATCGTGTGTGCTCCAATGGCAGTCCGCTTTCACCAACATCATGAGAAACAACAGGTTCGTGGGCGCTGTTTGTTTGTCGGTAGCGACATCGAGCATAATGTCTATGGCTTAAAATGGTTTTTAAACGAGGTGTGGCCCCTTGTTGACAGGGTGCTTCCGACCAGTGAGCTTCATGTCTGCGGTACGGTTTGCGCAAAAATCACTGACAGCACTCAAAATGTAAAACTGCTTGGAAAAGTTGAAGACCTCGATCAAGAATATGCTGAGGCAAAACTCTGTATCATTCCCTTGATCGCCGGAAGCGGTCTGAAAATTAAACTCGTTGAAGCCCTCTCACATGGAAGAGCCTGTGTATCCACTTCTATCGGTATCCAGGGAGTACGTGAACTTGAAGGAAAAGCTGTGTTGGTGGCAGAGGCTCCGGAAACCTTTGCTAATGCAATACTAACGGTGTTAAAGGACGAGAAGAAACGACAGGCTATGGAGTTGGAAGCCAAACAGTATGTCACAGAAAATCTCTCGCCGGAAAACGTCTATCGCCCCTTTATGAAAAGAATTGAGCAGCATCTGATTCATTTCCAAAAACGCAAGGAGAGTCTATGAATTTGCAGAGTATCATTTTAGGCGCTGGTATGACCGGCTTGGCAGCAGGGGTGACGTCCGGCATGCCCATATTCGAAGCCGCTTCCGTGCCCGGAGGCATTTGCGCGTCGTATTATATCCGACCTGGAGCAGAAATGGTTACCCACGAAGCACCTGCTGATGGAGAGGCATATCGTTTTGAAATTGGTGGCGGGCATTGGATTTTCGGGGCCGATAGCTGTATCCGGCGATTTTTGGAGCAGCACGCCGGTGTGAAGCAGCATGAGCGTGTCTCATCTGTCTATTTTCGAAAGAAACGGCTTTCGATCCCGTATCCGTTGCAAAATCATTTGCGCTACCTCGACGATCGATGTCTGGCACAGGCCCTGAAAGAGATCGTCCAGCCTCAGAAGGCATTCTCCACGATGCGTGACTGGCTGGAAACGAATTTTGGAACAACGTTGTGCAAGCTCTTTTTTTTTCCATTTCACGAATATTACACCGCCGGACTCTATCCCAGGATTGCGCCACAGGATGCTTATAAATCCCCTGTTAACCTGACTGATGTGATTCATGGAGCCTTTTCAGATGTCACGCCAGTGGGCTATAATACAACTTTTTTGTATCCTGATAGCGACTTAAGTGTTCTTGCTGGAAAACTGGCGTCACACTGTACGATCCAGTACGAAAAACGGGCGGTTGTCATCGAACCTCACAACAAACACGTCATATTCTCTGATAACACTCAGGTGAGCTATGACACACTTATCTCAACGTTACCTCTCAATATGATGCTCGAACTGACCGGAATTTCTCTTGACATTCAACCAGATCCATGCACATCAGTACTCGTGTTAAACATCGGGGCTGTTAAAGGTGCAGCATGCCCCGTCGAGCAGTGGCTGTATCATCCCGATTCTCGTTCTGGTTTTCATCGGATCGGATTTTATAGTCATGTTGATCCATCGTTTTTACCGAAAGCATCCAGGAAAGCGCAAGATCGTGTCGCCATTTATGTGGAACGGGCTTTCCCGCACGGGCAGCGTTTGACAGATGAAGCGACTCAGCGATACGGTCAAGATGTCATCCGAGAGCTTCAAGAGTGGCAATTTATTGGCGATGTCGAGGTCGTGCACCCCACTTGGATCGATGTGGCCTATACCTGGGCCTGGCCGAATTCCGATTGGCGTCAACGGGCACTCCTGGCGTTGGAAGCTCATGATATTTATCAGGTTGGGCGATATGGGCAATGGCGTTTTCAGGGAATTGCCAATTCATTGAGAGAAGGTTTATTGACTGGGGCAAGTTTGAAACAATACTATGCATCATAACAGAAGCACAACAGGTAGGATGACAGAAATCGAAAAATCATCACAAAGCCGGAACGGAAACTTTTGGGATGGAAATGAATACACCCCGTGGACGCCTCGGTGGATTGGAAAAGAGCTGCTGTTATGTCTTGCTGAACGAAGGCTTCCTAAACGCGCTCTAGTTCGCAGGAAGGTCAATCCATCCTGGTATTATACGCTCAAAGTGAAGAATGCGTTGACCACCAAAGTAAAGGTCGGATTTGGTCCAGTGATCGAAGGTGAATATAATATCGGAGTCCGGGGATCGAGAATCGACCCGATTGTTGATGCGATAAATGCAAATAGCATGACCTATTCAGCAGATATTTTTTTTGATTTCGATGAGATCGCGCGTTTTGATGTCGTTGTCATTGTCAAAGAATTTCATCCGGCATTGTATCCGCAAATTGAAGCTTTACGTTCTCAAGGGAAAATCTTTGTCTTCGATATTGTCGACAACCCCTTTTGCACCGATCCGAGCAGTGTCAGCTATCACGACCATCCTGAATTTTTGCAGTTGATGGATGGCGTGATTTCGTCCAACCCTGTTCAAACCGACGACGTCAGCCCGATTAATCCGCACGTCGTCCTGATCGAGCATCCGATTATCAATTTCGAACATTCAAGTTATCCGAACAAATCGACGGTGGATATTATCTGGCAGGGCTATATGGCAAATGTTGAAGCCATGTTTCGCTTGCATGCGATCTTAGAGCGGATTCGGCAGGATAGCGGCCATGATGTACGTATGATCTATCATAGCAATGCTCCGACAAACCACGACGGCATAATTCATTACGTCAAATGGAAGATTCGTGATTGGCAGAAGATGCTGGCGCAGGCCGATATTGGAATCGTGATCAAACCGCCAGACGATGAAATTCAGCGTCGGAAACCATCGAATAAGGTGTTAAGTTATATGGCTGCTGGACTGCCGGTCATTTGCACGCCTACGGAATCTGATAAACTCATTATGGAACATGGCAAAACTGGTTTTTTTGCGTATACCGACGATGACTGGTATTCTGCCTTGAAAACCCTGGTCGAACAACCGGACTTACGGAAGACACTGGGCATGGCTGGTCGAGACTACGTGAAAGAACGCTTCACCATCGAACGGATTACCCAAAAATACCTTAGCTTCTTTGACACCATTCGTCAAGAGCAGCACAAGAGAAGCTCGACATGACTACAAAACAGGTACAATTTCCGACACATTTACTGATAGAAACTACCACCCGCTGTAATCTGCGATGTAAGCAATGCGCGCATGTCATCAATAAGTATGACTTTGCCGATATGCACCTTGAGACCTTCGACAAATTACGTCCATTATTCCCGCATGCCGAGCAGGTGGCGCTGTATGGGCATGGCGAAACCTTTCTCTATCCGCATTTTTTCGAAATGCTGGAAGAACTCAAACAACACGCGCTCTCTGTGTATGTCACCACAAATGGTACACTCATTACGGAAGAGGTGGCGACACGTCTCGTTGAATTGGAATTGGATAAATTGGCGTTTTCCCTGGATGCTGCGACACCGGAACTATTTAATGAAATCCGACGAGGGGCTGATTTTAAAAAAGTTTTGCAGAATATTCGGACGCTGAATGCGCTGAAAAAACAGGCCGGCCGGGATGATCAACCGACTCTGAGTATCATGTATTGCGCCATGCAGAGTAATATTCAGGAACTCCCCAAACTCGTTCGGTTGGCAGACGAACTGAATATGACCCACGGTGTGGCCGTCATGAATATTTATGAATACGGCATCAGCGGTGAAACCTTAGTGGGGCATCCCGAATTGGCAGAAGCATCGATCAATGAAGCCAATCGACTTGCTCATCGATTGGCCGTCCCCCTTGGCGGACTACAACATGGCTTCGAAGGCATACACATCACGCCGGTTCGATTAAGTATTGGAGAAAAGATGTATCGCAACTATCGTGAATTTCAGCGCAGCTTTGATCGGACATCCTTGTTCAAAACAAAGCTTGCACGTCTTCTGAATCGTATGAACTCATCTAATGGGAACCGACAAGCACAACAGCCTTCACAAGACACCAAACCAGAGCATATGGACGCTGGAGAAATGGTTCGCGTCAAAGAATGCCGCGATCCCTGGGAGTTTT
>PDWJ01003224.1_pt1 | contig 15851 bp, 11 predicted proteins | sample 1430881 | NCBI WGS metagenome assembly PDWJ01 (sample SAMN01162460, study PRJNA174530) | Oral metagenome, whole genome shotgun sequencing project. | biome: Marine environment; feature: Marine mammal; material: Swab sample of the gingival sulcus; isolation source: swab sample of gingival sulcus... | reverse complement strand
TTCTAAAAAATAGCCGGCTAGTGCCTCTAAATCTTCCAGACGATTGCGAAGAGGTGGTAGCTCTATGGTAATGGTGTTTAATCGGTAGAGTAAATCCTCACGAAATGTTCCTTCGGCTACCATTTGCAACAAATTGGCGTTGGTGGCAGTTATAATTCGCACATCGATATTTACCGGTTTGTTTTCGCCAACGGGAATAATTTGTTTGTGCTGAATGGCGGTGAGTAATTTTGCTTGCAAATCTAAAGGAACGTTGCCTATTTCATCGAGAAACAGCGTTCCGCCCGAAGCCAGTTCAAAACGTCCCATTCTATCTTCTTTGGCATCGGTAAATGCTCCTTTCTTATGTCCGAACAGTTCACTCTCGAAAAGCGATGCCGTTACAGCTCCCAAATCAACGTGTACAAAAATTTGTTTTGCCCTGTTAGACTGTCGATGAATTTCACGTGCAATAATCTCTTTTCCTGTTCCATTTTCGCCGGTAATTAAAATATTGGCAGTGGTGGTAGCCACCTTATTCACCGTGTTATAAACCTGGTTCATGACTTTTGATTTACCAATTACAAAACCGCCGCTGCTATTTATCTGCTTGTTAATTTCCTGCTGCTTTTTCTTTAGATTTTTGACTTCTATCTGCGAACATCGCAATCGGTAAGCACTTTGTAGGGTTGCCAAAATTTTCTCTTCGTCCCACGATTTTTTTACAAAATCTACAGCTCCCAATTTCATTGCTTTTACTGCCAATTCCACATCGCCAAAGGCGGTAATCAGCACCACACAGGCATTTTTATCGATATTTAAAATCTGCTGCAGCCAATACAAACCCTCGTTACCCGAATTAATACCAGCATTAAAATTCATATCTAACAGAATAACATCATAAGTTTTATTTTGCAGTTGTGCAATTAATCTGTTGGGAGTTTTCAAGGTATCGATAACTGAAAAGTGCGGTTTTAAATACAATTTTAAAGCCATTAAAAGCTCTTCGTTATCGTCTATTATTAAAAGTTTTCCTTTTTCCATTTGTGTTTTTTTATATTTAGTGTCCGTTAAAACTTTTACAGTATCCTATTCATTTATTTTTTGATGTCCTTGCCGGACAGGCTTCCCCCTTTTGTCTGGTCACAAAAGGCTCAAAAAGTCAAGACTTCACCATCTAATTCAATTAACAATTATTAATTTTCAATTAGCAATATTACGAATTAATAGAAAAAGGGTCGCTCCTACGGAGCTTGTTTATTGAGAATCACTTTTGCTATAAACAGATTGCTCCTAACGGAGCTGTTTTTTCCCAACTTCCCTCTTCCAACTTCTAACTTCTAACTAATTGTCCAATTACCAAATTATCTAATTGTCACATTTAACCAAACATACTACTAAAAGGCAACTAATGTACTTGAATATATTATACCTTCCATAAAATAAATTTGTATTTTTAGCGGACACTAATAATTTTTTTTATTTCTTCCCAAATTTAAAAATAATGTCGGTTTTTACAACATGTAGTGTTGGATATTCCGACATGCTTTTTTATGTCTGTTTTATAATGTTCTCGTAATCAATAAATAATATTTTTGGCATGGCAGTTGATTGTAAGAAAACAAATATTTAATATGAAATTTCAATTAAAGATAAATCAATTAATTTTGTAAAATACTATAATCAAAATCTATGAAAAACATTACAACAAAAATTACTTTACTTTTTTTAATTTTAATAGCAGTTTCGTGTACTGTGATTACTCGTGAAATAAAATATTGGGACGCAGATATTACTGATTATCAAATTTTCCCGGCGTATAAATTTACGCCCAATACCAAAACCAGACCTTTTGCTAAAGCTGATAAGCCTTTAAATTTTACAATAACCGAAAAAACAGAAAAGGATACCACCAAAATAAATTTAACTGATTTGCTAAGCAAAACAACCACAAAATCATTTGTTGTTATTCATAACGACACAATTGTTTATGAATATTACGATAAAGATTTTTCAGCATCGCAAAAATCAATGCTGTTTTCGGTTTCTAAATCGGTTACTTCGCTGTTGGTAGGAATTGCCATAGACGAGGGGTATATCAAAAGCATAAAAGACCCGATAACCAAATATCTTCCGGAATTCAGGGACAAAGACGAACGATTTAAACGTCTTACCATAGAACATTTACTGAATATGCGTTCGGGATTGAAATTTAATGAATCGTATAGTAATCCTTTGTGCAAAATGGCTACTCTTTATTACGGCACAAATCAATATAAAAAATTACAACGCCTGAAATTTAGTTGTGAACCCAATAGCAAACACGAATATCAGAGTGCCGCAACAGCATTATTGGGAATGATAATTGAGAAAACCACCAAAAGAACATTAGCCGACTATTTTAACGAAAAAGTTTGGATTCCTTTGGGAATGGAACACGAGGGAAGCTGGGCGTTAGACGATAAAAGAAACCGTTCTACAAAATCGTACTGTGGATTAACTTTAAGTGCTTTAGATTTGGCTAAAATAGGACGTTTGTACTTAAACAACGGAAAATGTGGCAAGCAACAAGTTGTTTCTGCCGACTGGATAAAAGCCTCATTAACACCAAACATAAAAAATAACAACTATCAATATCAGTGGTATAGCGAATGGTACACAATGATAGAATCGGGAAAAAAACTAATGAAAGATTCTCTTTCGGCAGTTCAACTTTGGAAAGAAAAATACGCTAAACGATATCCTTTTTATGATGTTGTGAAAAGCTATGATAACGATGGCTATTATTTACATACTTATGGTGACCAATTTTCAGCATTGGGTATTATGAAACAAATATTATTTATTGATAGAAGCCAAAATTTAATTATTGTACGATTGGGTGCTACCGGCGATAGAGATTACTATCCAACAATGTATGACATTGCAAAATATTTCAGGTTAAAAAACAGAACAAAAAAATAACTCACTATGTTTATCTATAAATTAAAGTTAGCGGTTCGCAGTTTAATCAACGACAGATTAAATAGTGCCATTAATATTTTTGGAATGGCAGCAGGAATGGCGGTTGTTATTCTACTGGCAATTTATGTACAGCACGAGTTAAGCTACGATAAATTTAATACTAAACACGATAGAATTTACCGTTTGCTTACCGCTTGGGAAGAGAATGGCAAACGTGATGTTTTTGATATCTGTATAGATATTACGAAAGGAAATTTTGCAGAAAAAGTTCCCGAAATAGAACAAATTACCCGCCTGTATAAAGGCTGGGACGGAAAAATTACCGTTGGAGATAAGTCGTTTTACAATATCAATTATCACTTTGTGGATACCAATTTCCATCAGGTATTTACATTACAGCCTATCTTTAGGAAAAATCCGAACCGCTTTTTTGATGCTCCCAACAGCGTTATCATCAACGAAAGTACGGCAAAAAAACTGTTTGGAACTGCCGATGCCATTGGAAAAGAACTTAAAATAATGGGCGCACCAGGCTATGTTGCCACAGTAGTAAAAGATATTCCCAAAACTTCGCATTACAATTTCGATATATTAATCCCTCTGAACATTTCAAAAGGACTTAATCGTATGACATCAATTGAGTATATTACTTATGTTTTGTTAAAAAAGGGAATGAATACACCCGATGCCATAAATAAAGTAAAACAGGAATACACTTCTACTCTGCTAAATGACTTTGGGCAATATGAAGCAAAAATTGAAGGAGTAATACAGCCTCTACTAGATATTCATTTGAATTCGAAATATGGTTCGCGTCTTGGAGTACAAGGTAGTATTACCGCTATTTATATTCAAATATTGTTAGCAATATTAATATTAGCCATCGCCATTATCAACTTTATAAATATTATTACCATAAAATATTCAGGAAAGCAGAGTGAAATAGGTGTGCGTAAAGCTGTTGGTGCTACCCGAACCGATTTAGTTTTCGATTTCTTGGGAAAATCCACTCTGATGGCTTTTGTGGCATTAATATTCGGATTAATCATAACTGAATTAATATTACCATTGTTTTCTCAATTAATGCTTCGTCCATTAAGTATCGATTATCTGCATAACCCGGTGCTTTATATCGGTCTGCCGATATTGGTCGTTACGGTTGGTTTTTTGGCAGGAATTTATCCGGCAATTTCCATTACCCGCTATTCGCCTGCCACAGTAATTAAAGGAAACATAAAAGGAAAAAAAGCAACGTTATCGCAAATATTGTTGATATTTCAGTTTGCCATATCGTTCCTTTTAATTACTACGGTAATTGTTCTGCATCAACAAATTAATTTTATGAAAAATACCGATCTAGGTTTTCAACCTGAACAGGTTATTGCCATAACCAATTTAAGCAGAAAACAGAAACAATCATATAATACTATCAAAAATGAGCTATTAAAAAATCCAAATATTGTAAACATATCGGGCAGTCATCAAATACCCATTGACGGAGGTAGCGGGCAAATGTTTTATTTAGTCGGCAAAGACCCTAATAGTGCCAAATCGATAGACGAATACCGTGTCACTCCTGATTTTATAAAAACACTTGGAGCGACAATGCTTACCGGAAAAGAATTTGAAGACGGCGATGCCGATAAATATACTATTCTGTTGAATGAAAAGGCGTTGGAATTATTTAATATTACCGATAATCCGATAGGTACACAAATAATGCTGCACCAAAGAATATACACCATAAAAGGAGTTTTTAAAAACTTTAATTACGAATCGTTACATACCGGCATTGCACCATTAATGCTTACCAAAAGCAACAATATGAGCTGTATTTTAATTCGTACTAAAAACAAAGATTATAAAAAACGAATAGCCGAAATAAAAGCAGTATTTAAAAAGATTGATGCCGATAATAGTGTATTTTATCAGTTTATTAATGATTTGTGCCGTAATCGCTACCGCAGAGATGAACGCAACCAGCAAATTATTGTTTTTGCTTCGATATTGTCCATTATTTTGGCTCTTTTGGGACTGTATGCCATTACGTTGCACACCATACAAAAACGTACCAAAGAAATTGGTGTCCGCAAGGTAAACGGAGCAACAGCCTGGCAAATTAATGGAATGTTTATGAAAATATTTATGCGTTGGCTGATAATTGCTTTTGTAATTGCAACGCCTATTGCTTGGTGGATTATCAACCGCTGGTTAGAACAATTTGCCTACCGTATTTCCATTGGTATTATGCCTTTTATCTTATCGGCATTCGTTACTATGTTGTTTGCTTTGGCTGCCGTTGGTTATCAAACCGGAAAAGCATCGCGTCAAAATCCGGTGGAGGCACTAAGGTATGAGTAGATTTTAATCAATAAACCCTACTTTCACAAGTTTTTTCCATGTTTGTCGTAACGGCTCTATATTTCATTATTTAAGAGCAAATTGTAAGATATTTTCTTGTTTTTGCCATAAAACCATCATCAACTTAAATACAGATTTATGATAAAAAAAGAGGATAATTATAACTTATCCTCTTTGTGTTTTTTACGCTTTTCTTTTACATTATTTATGTATCGCACCATCTATGCTTTCCATTCCAGCTTCGGTAAATGTTTCAGATATGGTTGGGTGAGCATGTATGGTTTGAGCGATGTCGTAAACCGTAGCCTCCATTTGTATAAATGCCGATGCTTCAGAAATTAAATCAGTAGCATGGTCGGCAACAATTTGTACGCCTAAAACCTCTCCATATTTCTTATCGGAAAGAATACGGATAAATCCCTCATTGGCTCCTTCTGCTAAAGCTTTTCCATTGGCTGTCAGCTGAAATTCACCCACCTTATAATCAATATCTTCTGCAATTAATTGCTGTTCGGTTTTACCTATCTGAGCACACTCAGGAACGGTGTACATATTTAAAGGATATTTTTCAAATTCCAATTCGCCTTTTACACCTTTCAAGCTGTTCACCACAAACAAACCTTCTGCCGATGCAATATGAGCAAATCTGCTTTTTCCATTTACATCACCAATGGCGTAAATTCCCTCTACATTGGTTTGTAGTTGATTATCGGTTTTAATAAAGCCATCTTTCAACTCTAAGTTTACTTTATTTTTAGGAACAACAGCTTCTCTGTCTTCCATATTATAGAATAAACCACTGGCAATTTTAGTATCGTTTACATAAACAGCTCCATCTTTATTGCTTATGCTTTCTGCATTTACATTACTAATAATTTTAATGTTGTTACGCACCAATATTTTGGTCATATAATCACGCATATAATCATCAGAAAGAGGCATTATTCTGTCGCCCGAAACCAGGATGGTTACTTTTTTATCCATTAAAGCAAACATTTGAGCAATTTCTACCGCCGGAGGTGCAGCACCAAATACCACAATCTCATCGGTCAGCTCTTTATCTTTGAAGAAAGAGTTCAGCTCTACCACTTTTTCAGTAATTCCTTTAACAGGAAGATATTTTGCTCCAGTAGCAATAATAATATTATCGCATTCTAAAGTGCGGTTATTAACACTGACTGTATTTCTATCGATAATTTCTGCTTCACCGTTGATAATTTCAACGTTATTCTTGGCCAACAGAAATTCAATACCTTTTGTTAATCGTTTTACAATAGTATTGGCACGTTGTGTTGCCTTTTTATAATTAAAAGCAATCGTATCTTTGTCAATACCGTCAATTCCGAACTTAGAGGCATCTTTTTTTACCCGTTGATACAGTTTTGCACTTTCCATCATTGCTTTGGAAGGAATACAGCCTTTGTTTAGGCATACACCGCCAATATCCGATTTCTCAATAATTGCCGTTTTTATTCCAAGCTGTCCGGCTCTGATTGCCGAAATATAACCTGCCGGCCCTGAGCCTATAATTATGAGTTCATATTTCATTTTTTATTATTTTTTGATTTTACATTAACCGATTAATAAACTTGCTGGTTCATTTAAATAAGCAGCTACTCTGTTAATAAACTCTGTAACCTCGGCACCATCAACTATTCGGTGGTCAACAGAAATAGATAGAGGCATTTGATGTCCTACAACCACCTCGTCGTTTTTAATTAAAGGTGCTTTACTAATGCGACCAATACCTAAAATAGCAGCCTGTGGATAATTAATTACTGGCACCGCAAATTTACCGCCGATAGAACCATAACTGGTAATGGTAAAAGTACCATCTTTCATGTCGTTCATGCTTAGCTGGTTGTTATCTGCTTTATCGATAAACATTTTTAACTGCTCGGCAATTTCAATAATGGTTAATTTATCGGCATGCTTAATTACAGGTACTACCAAACCTCTATCGGTATCTACAGCAATTCCAATGTTGTAGTATTTCTTGTAAATCATTTTACCATTTTCCATATCGATTTCGGCATTTAAGCCTTTGTGATGTTTTAATGCCATCGCAGTAGCCTTTATCACAAATGGAAGATAGGTTAATTTTACGCCCTCTTTGTAATTTTTATATTTAGCTCGAAGTCTTACCAATTCATCGATAGCCACTTCATCGAAAAGCGTCATATGAGCAGCATTATGTTTCGATTTTACCATATTTAAAGCAATGGTCTTTCGTATCTGCGTCAAATCTTCTATTTCAACAGGCATATCGTCTTCAACCAAAGTTTGAGCTGCCTGTTTTCCTGCTGCTGCAACTTTAAAACGATTGTCGTAATGGTTTTGAATATCTTTCTTTTGAACTCTTCCCGCAGGACCTGTTCCTTTTACTTCGTTAATATCGATACCTAAATCCTTTGCCATTGCTCTGGCAACAGGTGTTGCTTTGGCTTTCTTTTGGCTTTTTTGCTCTGCTTCTTTGGGAGTAAATCCTTCGGTACTTGCCGACATAACAGCCCCACCTCCGGCAACTTCTAAAGTACCGACTACTCCGGCACCTTCTTCTGATACAATTTCTTCTTTAGGTGCTTCCGGTTCTTCGCCTGCATCTTCTCCTTCTATCTCTATTTCTACAAGCGCTTCGCCCACATTAATTGTATCACCTACTTTACCAAATAAACTTTTGATAACTCCTGTTTTGGGCGAAGGAATTTCAGCCACTACCTTATCGGTCTCCATAGTTACCAAAATATCGCCCGATTCTACCGCTTGACCTTTTTTTACCAACCATTCGGCGATAATTCCTTCTTCCAAGCCTTCTCCTATATCAGGAAATTTAAATATATATAACATAATTCTTAATCTTTAGTAATTGACAGTATCTAAAATTTCGTAATAGATTTTATCGGGTGAAACAATATAATGATGTTCTCCTCGTGGCAGAGGTACAATGGTATCGAAACCTGTAACTCGTTTTGGCGGTGCTTCTAAATATAAAAATGCCTCTTCTACAATAGTTTGTGTAATTTCTGATGCACTGCTAAAACTTCCAGGACTTTCAATAACAGTCATTATCTTTCCGGTTTTCTTCACCGATTCCGCAATGGTTTCCTTATCAATAGGATAGATAGTTCTTAAATCGATAATTTCTACAGAAATACCTTGTTTTTTAGCGGCAACAGCGGCTTTTTGTACTTCGCGAACCAATGCACCATAAGTTACAATTGTTAAATCTTCGCCAGGTTGTACCACTTTTGCTTTTCCTATGGGAATAGAAAATTTATCCTCTGGAACTTCCTGCTTAATAGCACGGTAAATTCTTTTGGGTTCCATAAAAATAATGGTATCATTACTTTCTATGGCACTAATCATTAAACCTTTGGCATCGTGAGGAGTTGAAGGAATTACCACTTTTAATCCGGGTATGTGTGCGTATAGAGCTTCCATACTTTCGGAGTGGTGTTCCAATGCGTTAATACCTCCGCCGTAAGGCATACGTATAACCATTGGCATTTCGTATCGTCCGCGTGTACGATTCCGCATACGTGCCGCGTGAGAGAGAATTTGGTTAAAAGCAGGGTAAGAGAATCCCGAAAACTGCATTTCAACAATTGGGCGTAATCCAGCTGCAGCCATTCCCACTGCTGTACCCACAATTCCTGATTCAGCTAAAGGACAGTCGAAAACTCTGTCGGCTCCGTATTTGCTTTGTAATCCTTCGGTAACACGAAAAACGCCGCCTTCTTGGCCTACATCTTCGCCATATACTATTATTGTTTTGTCTTCTGCCAATTTAATGTCCATTGCATTGTTTACGGCATTGACTATGTTCATTTTTTTCATAAAAATTCAATATTATTCTATTTTATAACGATATTTATTTTTGAGCTTTCTGCCATTTCAGAAATTTCTGATGTCTCGCTTTTTGCTCTTTTAGAATTTCAGGCATTTCGGCATACATATGGTCGAAAACGTCATTCAATTCGTAGGTTGGATGATTTTCTGCCTCTTCAAAAATTCGCTCTACCTCTTTTTTATACTGAGCTTTTAATTTATCTTCTAAATCTTCGGTAATTAAATTCTTACTTAGTAAATAACCTCTTAATCGTTTCAATGGATCTTTATCATCCCACTCACTCTCTTCTTCTTTGGTTCGGTATTTGGTAGGATCATCAGAAGTGGTATGAGCTCCTTTTCTATAGGTTAATGCTTCAATTAATATTGGTCCTTTTCCTGCAAGGCAGTATTCTTTGGCATTTTTAAAGGCGGTGTACATCGCAAAATAATCGTTACCATCAACTTTAATTCCTTCTACACCGTAAGCAACCGATTTCATGGCATAATTTATAGAAATAGTTTGGTTATTTTTTGCTGTTGATATGGCGTATTGGTTATTTTGGACTACAAAAACTACCGGAACATTCCATACTGCAGCAAAATTCAGAGCTTCGTGAAAATCTCCTTCAGAAGTACCACCGTCACCAACAAAGGCAAATACCACATCGTTTTCTTTTTTGTATTTTACGGCATATCCTATTCCTGCAGCATGTAAAAACTGCGATGCAATAGGTACCGATATAGGTAACATTTTTTTTGCATTTTTAAATACATTACCTTCTTCGTATCCCATATAATATAGGAATATCTCTTTTAATGTAGCACCTTTTGCCAAATAAGCACCCAATTCCCTGAAAGCGGGAACAAGCCAATCTTCATCGGTAATTACATCACCGGCAGCAATGTGTATTGCCTCTTGACCATAGTTTGGCGGATAGGTATAAATTCTTCCTTGTCGTTGAAACGATACCACCATCAAATCTGCTGTCCGTTCAAACAACATATCTTTGTAGGCTTTTACCATCTTTTCATCATTCATTTCGGGAAAATACGCTTTGTTGATGACCTGCCCCTCGTTGTCGATTACTTGAAGCATTTTATCCTCAATCGCTGGATAATCTTTAAACATATATTTTATTTTTTATATTTATTAAATCTAAATTAAAACACAAAAATAGGAGTTTAAAGCCAATAAAAAAAAATAATTATATCTTTTTTCATATAGATAAAATCTATTGTTGATTATCTTTCTATTTGCAAACAAGACCCTTACTTTTGAAATCTTTTATAAAAAATCACAAAAAACAAGACTTTATTCGCAAAAGGTCTAAATTCAAAGGTACTCATAAGCTCCCTCCTATCGATTCGAAGTTTTGAAAATCAATTTTATAAAACCACTGCGCTGGGACGCACAAAAATTATTCAGCACCAGTTTGGAACAGAAAAATATGCTTTATTGCTCTGCTTGCAGTATTCTCAGTATCTACAGGTGTTTTTGTTTCAAAATGTAAACCTACTAATTTTGTTAATTACGTTCCCCCCTTTTTGGGACATCACAGTTATTAATTGTTTTGATTGTGTAGTTTTGATTAGATTTTCTAATGCATATTCCATCTAACTAAATTTAATAAAGCACTTATAATTATTCAGTTTAACAATTGTTTTATTACTTTATCTAAAGTCTCGAAATTCGGGCTCAAAATAATTCAAAATATTATTATAACCTCTTTCTTTTAACTCAGCTTTTTATTTGTATTTTTACAGCAGTAAAAAATTAACAGATTTTAAACATATATAAAATGAAGAAATATATTGCATTTACATTGCTACTTTTCCTTTTTGCTGCCTGCAACAACGGCAGAAAAACACCTGATGTTTCTGATATTGATATGAATATCAAAATTAAACGTTTCGACAAAAAATTATTTGAATTAAAGAAAAATCCTGACCTTTCTGCATTTAAAAAAGAGTATGGAAAATTTCTTAATCTATATAGTAATAAAGTAATTGCCTTAGGAGATCCTAACGATGATAATTATATGGAATATTTGAATAAATTTTTGTTCGATAGTACAATGACACAAGTTGCCACAAAAGTTATTGAAAGATTTGTCAACTTACAACCACAAGAAAAGGAATTAAACTCGGCTTTTCGATATATAAAATACTATTTTCCAAACAAACCAATTCCAGATATTTATGCACAAATATCCGGATTTAACCAATCAGTGGTAGTTGCCGATAGCATTATAGGTATTAGTTTGGATAAATATTTAGGGGCCAATTGTGAATTTTATGCTTATTTACATACCCCAAAATATATGCGTAAAAATCGTGAAGCCAAATATATTGCAGAAGATATTGTACTGGCATACGGATTAACTGAATTTCCTTTTCATTCTAAAACGGAAGATTTGGCAAGTAATATGATTTATCAAGGGAAAATACGTTATTTTATGACTTGTGTAATGCCTGAAAAATCGGAAGCAAAAATTTTGAAATACACCCCTGAACAACAAGAATGGTGCAAGGATAACGAGGCTCAGATGTGGGGATTTATTATTGAAAAGAAACATTTATTTACCACACATTACCGGACTATTGTTAAATATGTAAATGATGGACCTTTTACTCCCGGAATGCCTAAGGAAGCTCCTGCACAGACAGGTGTATGGATAGGGCTCCAAATTGTAAAATCGTATATGAATCAGCATAAGGACATAACTCTAAAACAGTTGATGGAAATGAATGATTATGGCAAGATTCTTCGAGAATCGGGCTATCAACCGTAAATTAATTAACAATTAGGAGATAGCAATTAACAATAATAATACACTGCATTTAAATTAATGTGGCAATTAGTCAAAATCCCAAATAGGAAATTAAATATTTAACTCCTAAAGCTTGACTGCTAGTTGACAAGAAACTACCAACGGCTAATAATTAAAAGTCAAAGGCTAATAAACTAAAACAGCTAAATGCAAAATTATGAAAATAGCAGCTATTCAATTTGAACCGGAATTGGGAAATTTATCGGCTACCATAGAACGCTTACAACCGCTCTTGCAACAAGCTAACGATGCAGATATGGTGGTATTACCGGAATTAACAAATTCGGGCTACAACTTTACCAATAAAAAAATGGCATGGGATAATGCCGAATCTGCTGATAACAGCCAATTTGTAAGGTTCCTGATAGCTATGTGCAGGCAGTACAATTTTACCGTTGCGACCGGATTTGCTGAAAGAGAAAACGACAAACTTTACAATTCTACACTACTAATTAATGCTGCAGGGGTGATTGGAAAATATCGTAAGCTGCATCTATTTATGAACGAAAAACAGTTTTTTGAACCAGGCAATTTAGGTTTACCTCTGTTTAAAATAGGCAAAGCAACGGTGGGAATATTAATCTGTTTCGATTGGATGTTTCCCGAAGTATGGCGGAAAATGGCTCTGCAAGGTGTCGATATTATTTTGCACCCTTCGAATCTGGTTCTCCCCTACGCACAATTGGTAATTCCAAGCTACGCTCTGGTAAACAAAATTTTTATTGTTACTGCCAACCGCATCGGAACAGAAGGCAGTTTAAACTTTACAGGTAATTCTATTATTGTAAATCCCAAAGGCGAACACTTAGCAGAGGCAAACAATAAAACTGAAGTTATTTTTGCAGATATCGATATTGATTTGGCTCGAGATAAAATGATAACTCCGCTAAATCATGCTTTTACCGATCGAAGAACCGATGTTTACGATTAACCCTGTCGGTGTAATAAAAATATTGCAGGTTTCTTATGTAAATCGATATTGGCTTTTTTCCACATTTTCAACGGCATTGTTTTAATTAATTCAGATGGCAGAGTAATATCTACTGCCACACAAAGCATGGTTGATCCATTACAACTATTTACGATATCTTCTATTAATTTATTGTTTCGGTAAGGGGTTTCAATAAAAATCTGTGTCTGATTTTCAGACAATGAACGAGCTTCTAACTGTTTTAATTTTTTAGCTCTTTCGTTTCCTTTTATGGGCAGATATCCGTTAAATGCAAAGTTTTGTCCGTTAAATCCCGAAGCCATCAATGATAGTAAAATAGATGAAGGTCCCACCAATGGAACAACAGTGATATTTTTCTCTTGAGCCAGCTTTACCACATCAGCGCCGGGGTCGGCAACTCCGGGACATCCGGCCTCCGAAATAATTCCTATATCATGAGTATCAATGGCATTTAAATAACTAGATATTTCGTTCGGCGAACTATGCTTGTTTAACTCATAAAACGTAAGGCTGTCAATATCGATATTCTTATCCACCTTTTTCAGATACCGCCTTGCAGTACGAATATTTTCAACAATAAAATATTTCAACTCAGGTATCAATTGTTGCACTTTCTTCGGAATAACGCCGTTTAATTCTGTATCACCCAAAGTGGTAGGGATTAAATATAATCTGCCTTTCATTTTTTTCTTTTTTTATTCCAGCCCCTAACTGCCAGGCTGGAGTAATTTCAGATGTCAGTCTATCATTCAACCCGCCTTATGCATTAGAAAATCTATAATATATTCGACCGTACAAAAGTACAAAATTTTATGGGATGCTGCAATCAGGACAACCTAAATACTTGTAGTAACGCTGAAATAGATTACCTTTGCGAAAATTTTCAGAAAAACGATATACTAAAAAAATTAAATATGAATTGGATAAAAAAAATAATCCTTAATAGAAATTTCATATTAATATTAGCAGTAATATTAGGACTTACAGCTGGCGAAGGAGCTCATTTTACCAAACACTACACTTTTTATATATTAGCTGTAGTAATGACTTTTTCCACCACAGGAATCAGCACCAAGGCTATGTTCCCATTAAAAACAATGATAAAACCAATGATTATTGGTGCCATTCTCAACTATGTGGTTTTTGGTGCTGTAGTTATAACCTTAGCTTATTTATTAATGCCTACTACTGAGCTGTTCGTAGGATTTGTAGTTATTGCCTCTACTCCTCCGGGTGTTGCGGTTATTCCATTTTCTCATATTCTCAGCGGCAATTTAAAATATGGTATTGTGGGTACATTGGGGGCATTTTTAGCATCTTTGGTATTTGCTCCTTTAATTGTAGGACTGTTCACCAATGCTGCCGGCGGTATTAACCCTATGGACTTGTTCTGGGCAATGGTAAAATTAGTACTTGTTCCTTTGCTTATTTCGCGCTTGCTACTTTATAAGCCCATAAAACCAACCATCGAAAAAATACGGGGGCGAATTGTAGACTGGGGCTTTGCTCTAATCATTTTTACTGCAGTGGGCTTAAACCGTCAGGTATTCTTTTCTAATTTTGATATTCTGGCATTAGTGGCATTAGCACTATTTTTATCCCTTTTCGGATTAGGTTTTATCTACGAAAAAGTTGCTCCGCTTTTGGGGATATCTGCACAAACTGCAATCACGCAGAAACTGCTTCTAACGATTAAAAGCTCTGGTTTTGCAGTGGTTACAGCTCTTACCCTGTTTGGAGAAGAAGCAGCAATACCATCTGCTGTTTTAGCTGTTACTGTATTGGCATATCTGCTGTTTTTGAATATTCGTAACGATATACGGTTGAAAAAGGAGAAATAGTATATTTTTTCAATAAAAATCCACCCTAAAAGAAGGTGAATTTGGTTAGCCCCCATAGTGGCGACTAAATAACAGCTACAGATCAAACTTCAAGTGTATCTCTTCGCCTTTCTTCTCTTCTTTTTCTGCTATTTAACATCTTTTATCATATGCTTAAAAACATGACTTCCAGCAAAGCAGGTGTTTTTTAAGTTATAATAAAAACAAGCAATATACACCTCTAAATAATCTTACCAAACCACTAAAAAACAATACATTACGATCTTTTATTCTTTGGCTTTCAAAATTTCAACAACCTTGTCTTTAGTACTTTCTTATCAAATACTTTACAAATTAATAGTTTTTTGCAGCCACTAAATATTTTACTTCACATTCCCCAAATGCGTAATCTTAATATCGTTTGCTTCATTAATTTTAGCACCTTTTAATTCCACTGCAACTGTTTCTCCTGGTAGTATATCGAAATAGTTATCGGAGAAAAATTCATTGCAATTGGGCACATTCAAATAGACGGCACGAGCCAATTTATCGGAAGAGACCAACACAACTGTTTTTCCATTTTTGGTACTAACCGATAGTTGAATATCGGCTTTGGGTAGTTTCTGTTCTTTTGGCTTAGCAGGATAAATATTGTTTGTAGCTAATATTTTATCATCTATTTTTAACTGCATAACAATTACCACTTCGGCAGGGTTGCTGTTTTTTAAAACTTTATTTAAAGGCAAACTTTCCACAAGCGTACTGCTGTTGGTTGCCGCATTTACGGGTAGCTTTAAGTGGTTTACCAAATCGCCATTAAATTTCAGCACTTTTAGAATCAATTCCCCTTTTAGCGGTTTTAATTTATCTGAAACCACAAATGCCTTTAATATTTTTTGTTTGGTTATAAATCCGCTAACAATTACCTTTTCGTAGGCATGTTTTACAACATAATGAACAGCTTTCCATTTGTGATAATAGTCGGTACTACTCCACGATGCCACAGGCCAGCAATCGTTTATCTGCCAATATAACGACCCCATGCAATAGGGCATTGCCCTACGATGTGCCTCAATCGCTTGTTTTATTCCTTTGGCTTGAAGCACCTGTCCC
>PDWJ01003223.1_pt1 | contig 15855 bp, 14 predicted proteins | sample 1430881 | NCBI WGS metagenome assembly PDWJ01 (sample SAMN01162460, study PRJNA174530) | Oral metagenome, whole genome shotgun sequencing project. | biome: Marine environment; feature: Marine mammal; material: Swab sample of the gingival sulcus; isolation source: swab sample of gingival sulcus... | reverse complement strand
CTGACAGACGATATCCTGCTTTGTCGCTTGCCGTTTCAGATTTCAAATCTTGAACTTTTATAGCCTCTCCCTTTATGTCGTAATATACTACAACCTTTGATTTTTTGCTCAAAATATTATCTCCCTTATCATTCTGATACTTTAAATCTAATACCTTATTTATATCTGTGCAACAATCCCATTTACCACAGCCCAATATGTTAATAAGTATCAATATACTTGTTGTTAATGCTATTATATTCTTCATTTAACTTAATATTAAAAAATAAATTACTTTAAAAAATATCGCCTTTATTAGACTAAAAAACGACAAATAACCAAATGCAAAAGCTAAAATAGCACAATTTGCTTTTTACTTTTATAGCTTTCACTTTCTTGTTGTAAGTATTAATTAATTGGTGGACTGCGTGTTTCATAATATTATAAGCTTAAAGTTTTACATAATAATTTGCTTACAAATTTACTGTTTTATTTATTACAAAGCAATGGTTTTCTGCAATGATTTTTTATGCTAAATGATATATTTTTCTATAAGTCTTTATTTGTCTATACGTAAGAAATGCTCAAAACGATGTTGTTTTTTTTGAAGTTTTTTACAAACAAAGGTATAATTGACTTATAATCAATATATTAAGATGCAAAAACACTAAAGACGCACTATTAGTGCGTCTCTACATTACGTAGTGCGTTTCCACATTACGAACCTTGCATACTCTCAGCAGTTAAAAATTTACTGCTTAAAAAACTGCTGCTTATATTTTTTACCGTTTATTATTACCACCACATAATAATAGCCCGTTTTTAGTGATGATATTGGTATTTCTGTTTGTAATGATTTTGTGTGTATGGTTTTTATCAAATTATAATCGTTCCATATTTGTATTTGATAAGTAGGGTTATTTAATTTAAGGGCATTGTTTCTGCTCACAATGTATTGTATATCTACCGCAATTGAAACCTTTGCCGGATTGGGATATAGTACGATTTCTGTTTTTTCACGTGCAGCAGGTTCTATGTATGTGGGGGTATCAAGAGAATCATTATGTGCCAAAAGTATATTAATTCCGCAATCTTCCAAGTTAGGTTTTTTTATAAATAACCTTAGATAATTTGACCAACCGCAAGCATTTTGTGCATATACATTAACAAAAGTGGCTTCGCCATCGCTTAAACCAAGCGATTCAGGGTCAATGTCAGGAAAAGAACTATAATATTGAGCATTGCCATTATGAACAACCTTCCATTGGGTAATATTCATATCAACGTTTGTATACACTGAGGTAACCGGTTCATAACAAGACCCTATTATTCTCGTTTTAAAATTACTTGACTTCGGAACTCCTACCCATACGGCTTTCTCCAATTTCATGTTAGTCCCGTATGCACTAATAGTTACTTTAACTTCACAGCTACCATGTCCGTTTTTTTTTAATACTGCCGTTGATGTGCCTTGACCTGATAATAATTGTAATTTATCATTGCTTGTACTCCATTGTACACTTGCTCCTTGAGGGAAGTTAGCTATGCTGTAGGTGGATTGGTTGCAAATGGTTGAGGAACCTGAAATATAAAGAGTTTTCATGTAATATTTTCGATCATTTGAATATGGATAGGGAACTTGATTAGGCCTATGTCTTATTAAGTACGTTCTTCCCCATTTAGATATGTATTTACCATCTGAGGATTTTATGGCGGAATGGTCTCCTCTGTAATAATGTATTTTATCAACTTCGACTGATGATGTTGTTTCTACAAAACATCCTAACTCAGTATCCCAATATTTACTTAAATTATTATTTATGTCATTAATCCATACTTTAGTGTTATTCCCTTCAGATAAATGCCAAGCATATGCATGACAGTTATAATATGAACTTGGTTGTGAAAGTATATCGGATTGTTTGATGCCCAAATAATAAAACATGCCATCAGGATTGAAAAAAGAATATTCGATATTTGCTAATTCTGAAGAATTCAATTCTCGATTTGGTTTTTCCGTTCTAACAATACCTCCCTTGCAGGTATAAACATCAGGTCCCTGCGTATAATATATTTGGGAATTTGATGCAAGATACACATTAAGTCCCAATATTAAGTATAAAAATTTTTTCATGATTAGATTTTTTACATTACAAATTGTTTAGCAAAAAAAATTAGTTGTTTACTCTGGTTGTTATCTACATAACCGTAAATAATATTCATTTTGTACAAATTAGTATTTTTTTTGTAATACTCCATCAATGGCGTATAGTTGTCATTATACAATACTGATGCTATAGCAATAACAGTGAACCAATTATCTTTATTAATATCGTAATTTTTCAATAAAGCCTTTACTAATTCTCGTTTATTTTGCTTGTCGATTTTTTTTAAAATCTCTGATTTAGTAAATAAAAATTCAAGCCCAAACAGTCTTTCTTTTTCTTCTATTGTATTATCTGACAGATTTATACAAGCTAAATCGATTGACTTGTAATATTCAACAAGAACATTTCCTGAATCTTCCCTTTTAAAAAGCTCCTCTGCAGCGTTCAGTTTTGAATACAATCTATGCCAAGTTGTGATAGCGTTAGAACTCGAATATAGATAATTTTCTGTAAACATTGGCGAATTTACTAATGCATCAATTAACCCTTCGGTAGAAATTCTTTTAAGAACAATGTCAGGCAGTTGGCAAATTTCAAATGCTTCGTCTACAGACTTTAATTGTTTCCATTGCTCGGTACCTGGTTTTACAGAGTATGTATATCTTTCGTTAGGACTTGGATAACAACTGTTCTTATCCAATTCTATTTTTTCCGTACTGCAACTTAAAATACCCAAAATGAATGTTAACAATATTAGATTACAATTATTTTTCATCAGTATACTTTTTTGCTTGTTTATAAATATTATTTATGTCAATCCCAACAGGTAAGCCTGTATCTAAAAAATTTCGCAATTTATTGTATCCCGCTGTTTTCCTATTTAATCTATTGTCGTAATATAATAATTTTACCATTACCCAATGAATTTATTGACACATTTTCAGTACTAAATAAACCCTCATTAGATAGTTTTTCATTTATTTTAGATAGAGTTTCATTCATCAATAATTTTCGTTCCTCAAAAGTAAGCAATTGTATAACTTTAGATTGAGATAATATGGATTCAATAAATTTATAATGAGATATGAATTGCCCTTGTTTATACAATTCCCAATTAGGGTCATAATCTTTTAAAGACATTTGAGAATATCTCTTTATTAAATAGTAACCCGCATCTTTACGATTAAATAGTTCTCTAATACCATTAAATTTAGAGTAAAATGACATAAAGCAATCTTGTGGGGTATTAAATAACAAAAAGAGAGGCGGTGCCGGAAAATTTAAACAAATATCAACTAAATCTTCTGTACTAAGTTGGCACAAAACATTTTCAGGGATTTGACAAGCTTTGTACATTTCGTCTACAGTTTTAAAAGATACCCACGCTTTTGTTCCCGGTTTAATCGGATAATCCCATATTTGCCCTAACATAAAAATTGGAACAACCATAAGTATAATTAAAATTAATTTTTTCATATTTTCTAAATTCATTTAAGTTTTTTAATTAATAATTCATTTTTAAACCATTATCGAAATTCATGATTAAATTCTCAATAGCTTGTTGTATTTTTTTAAGTATTTTATGTTAATTTTCAGGTGGGCTGCGTGTTTCCATAATATTAAAAGTTTAAAATTTTACATAATAACTTTGCCTACAAATTTACTGTTTTATTTATTACAATGCAATGGTTTTCTGCAATAATTTTTATGCTAAATAGCATGTTTTATATAAGGCTTTATTAGTCTATACGTAGGACATGCCCAAAACGATGTTGATTTTTTGAAGTTTTTGTAAATAAAAACATAATTGACTCTTAATCAGGATGTTAAGATGCTTAAAAGCAGTTGAGACGCACTATTAGTGCGTCTCAACATTACAAACTTTACGCATAATTTTTGCGTGATTAGGGTTCAAAACAAGTTAAATAAACAAATCAAACCATATAAAGCCCCTTACTTCAACAAGCTATAAAAAACTGCCTTATGATTAGGTAAAAGTTGAGGGTGAAATATTTTAATAAAATCAGACAGTACCAATTCGGGCGATACGGGTGAATATTCATAAAAAGCCGTTTTGCTTAGGTTGCAATAAATTACCTTTTTATTTTTAAACGACTTAAAATCAGTGTACCGTGCATCAGACTTGCCAAGTATTTCGTAGGAATAATCACCGTGATAATTATTGAGTATTCTCCAATAATCCACATTTGCACCTTTTGCGTAAGCAGATTCAAAACCTATGTAAAAACCTCCCGACTCTTGATTATCTTTCATAAAATAATCGGCACCGGCATCGTGGAATAATTTAGCCAAAAAACTCTTGCCTCCCACCACATACCAATTGCCTGAATGCAACTGACCACTCATAACCGTAGGACGCTCTTTTACATTCTCGGTTAGTTTAGTTAGTGTAAGGTATTTTCTTTCAATTTCGTTAAATATTTTTACAGCCTCATCATATCTACCAAGTAAAAGTCCTGTAAACTTCAGCCATTCGGCTTGTCCCAAAGGAGTCAGCTCTTTATAGCCCAGAAATGACACAAGTGGTATGCCTATATTTTTTATAGCTTCATAACCTCCTCGTTTAAACGGAGAAATAAGTATAACTTCAGGTTTAAGTGCCATAACTGTTTCTGCATCAAAGTTTCCCTCATAGCCAATCCTTTTTATTTTACCATCATCAATTAATCGGGTTAATTTTTTATCATACAAATATCGGGTGCTGGTTATGCCAACAATATTCTCCAAGGTATTAAGTTTTATAAAATTCGATATTTGCAACGATGTCATACAAATAACATTTTTAACGGGGGACTTTATTATAGTATACTTTTTATCAATTTTTGTAATATCGGCATTTTTGCCGGCAAAAGCATAGTGATATGTAAGTTTACTTTTACCCGAAGGGTCTGAAACATCTACCAGTTTGTAAGAACCCAAGTCTCTTATAACAAAACCCTTAGCATATTTTATGGGTAGTGTATTATCTTTGTCGTTATTAACTTTTTTTTGTGTATCCGTATTACACGAAAACATAAATAAAGGTATTATAAGTAATAATTGTTTTAACTTCATTTTTTTAATTATTAGTTGCGTTAAATCTTTGGTAAAACCACCACAAAAGTATATTATAATTTTAATTTTACACACATGTATTACAACGATTGCTTAAATTAACATCTAAGTTTGACACCTTATCTTTATAATCTACATATTTTAGAAAGTTATGCCCATAAAATTTGACAAACTAAAAAATTATATTTATATTTGAAATTCACATTAGACAATAAAAGTTATGGAAAATACAGAATTAACAATGGATGCCTTGAGAGCAATGTTCAGAGATATAGCACTTGAGTCTAAAGAGATAGACAAAAGACTTGATAAAAACTTCAAAGAAGTTCTGCAAATGTTCAAAGAAACTGACAGACGATTCAAAGAAACTGACAAAAAAATAAACCAAGTACATGGATTATTTACCTCGCAATGGGGCAAACTTGTTGAGGCTATTGTACGACCTGCAAGTTTGAAACTATTTAGAGAAAGAGGCATAGACGTATCACGCACTCACGAAGCTACTATTGTAGAGATTGATAAAATAAAAAAAGCAGAATACGATGCCATATTGGCAAATGGCAGTGAGGTTGTTATTGTAGAGGTAAAAACCACCTTAAGGGTTAAAGATGTAAAATATTTTATCAAAAAAATGGGCGAAGTAAAAACCTATATGCCCGATTATGCAAACAAAAAAGTATATGGAGCAATGGCTGCAATCAGTTTTGACAGGGACGCTGATGAATTTGCCATGAAGCAAGGGTTGTTTGTAATAAAAAGCAGTGGAGAAGGGGTATTAACTATTGCTAATGTCAAAGATTTTAAGCCTCATGTATACTAAATTTATAAATTAATCAAATGTCAGACTTATTTATTAACAATTTTAAAGAAGCCCAAACAGTTTTATCCGATTTTATTTCAAATGCCGCCAATTTTGAAAAGCTGAAACATGCAGGTCAAATAATGACGGAAACAATAAAGTGCGGAGGCAAAATAATATCTTGCGGCAATGGCGGTTCAATGAGTGATGCCATGCACTTTGCGGAAGAATTAACAGGTAGGTTTAGAGACAATCGCCCCTCGATACCTGCAATATCTATTTCCGACCCCTCACATATTTCCTGTGTAGGCAACGATTATGGATATGATTATGTGTTTTCAAGATACATTGAAGGAGTTGGTTGTAAAGAAGACACACTATTAGCAATAAGTACAAGCGGTAATTCATCTAATGTAATTAAAGCAGCCGAAGCAGCACATCAAAAGGGTATGAAGGTTGTTGGTTTAACAGGTAAAAACGGAGGCAAACTTGCAGCTTTATGCGATGTCGAAATAAGAATAGAACACACCGGATATGCCGACCGCATTCAGGAAATGCACATAAAAATAATTCATTCTTTAATACAGTATATTGAAGAAAATATTGAACTCATTAGCTAAAAAACGAACTTTAATAATTAAAAATATTGCATTTTATAGAAAAAATACTCATATTTGCAGCGTCAAAAGAATAAAATGAGTAAATACGTAATACATATACCATCTATTATTATCATTGCGAGTTTGTATTGGTAGTTAGGTGAAGGTGTGTAGCATAATTAAAAATCAAGCCCTTTCTAATTACAAATTTTGGAAAGGGTTTTTTATGTATTAAAATATAAATTTAGAACTCATTTAAACCAAATTATAAACCAACACTCTAAACCAAAATGGAACTTAACAAATACAGTAAACGAGTAACCCAAGATGAAACATTACCGGCGGCACAGGCAATGCTCTATGGAATAGGTCTAAAAGAGGAAGATATGAAAAAACCTCAAGTTGGAATTGCCAGTACAGGATATGAAGGAAATCCCTGCAATATGCACTTAAACGGCTTGGCAAACAACATAAAGTTAGAGGTGAACAAAACCAATCAGGTAGGTTTGGTATTTCACACAATTGGCGTAAGCGACGGTATTTCTATGGGAACTGCAGGAATGCACTACTCCCTGCCCTCTCGCGACACCATTGCCGACTCAATAGAAATAGTAATGAATGCTCAAAACTATGATGCTTTGGTTGCGGTAGTTGGTTGCGATAAGAATATGCCCGGAGCAATTATGGCAATGCTGCGACTTAACCGTCCTGCGCTGATGGTTTACGGAGGAACAATAGCATCAGGCAATTACAAGGGCAGAAAGCTGAATATTGTTTCGGCTTTTGAGGCTTTGGGTGAAAAAATTGCAGGTAAATTATCTCAGGAAGATTTTAAGGAAATAATAAAAAAATCAATTCCCGGAGCAGGAGCTTGCGGTGGAATGTATACTGCAAATACAATGGCATCTTCAATTGAAGCACTTGGATTTTCATTGCCGTTTAACTCATCTATTCCTGCCGAAAACAGCGAAAAGCAAAACGAGTTTAAAGGTATAGCCGAAGCAATATTAAACCTGCAGAAGAAAGACTTAAAACCTTTAGATATTATAACCAAAAAATCTTTAGAAAATGCCATAACTTTAGTTAATGCTTTGGGAGGTTCTACCAATGCCGTTTTACATTATCTTGCCATTGCTCATGCAGCCGGCATTGAGTTTACATTGGAAGATTTTCAGAGAATTAGCGACAAAACACCTCTTTTGGCAGACCTAAAACCCAGTGGGCAATACTTGATGGAAGATTTGCACAGAGTAGGAGGCACACCTGCCATTATGAAATATTTGTTGGATAAAGGTTTTCTACACGGCGATTGCATGACTGTAACAGGCAAAACCATTGCCGAGAATTTAGCAAATGTAAAACCTTTGGCATTTGACGAAACACAAGACGTTATATATCCCACAGAGAAGTCGATTAAGAGTTCGGGGAACTTGCAGATATTGTTTGGCAATTTGGCATCAGAGGGTTCTGTTGCAAAAATCACAGGCAAAGAGGGAACTATTTTTAAGGGTACAGCAAATGTTTTTGACAGTGAAGCCGAAGCAAATCAAGGAATCAGCAACGGAACAGTAAAAAAAGGCGACGTAATTGTAATACGCTATGTAGGACCAAAAGGCGGACCCGGAATGCCCGAAATGCTAAAACCAACCTCAATGATTATGGGAGCAGGTTTGGGAAAATCAGTAGCGTTAATTACTGACGGTCGTTTCTCAGGTGGTACTCACGGTTTTGTAGTAGGACACATAACCCCCGAAGCACAAGTTGGCGGCACTATTGCATTGGTAAAAAACGGCGATATTATAGAAATTGATGCAGAAAATAACACCATTACCCTGCAAGTTTCAGAAGAAGAACTTGCTAAGAGAAAAGCCGAATGGAAACAACCCGATTTAAAACACAAAAAAGGTGTTCTTTATAAATATGCAAAAATGGTATCATCGGCATCAGAGGGCTGTGTAACAGACGATTAATAGAATTTAAAATTAATAATTAGAATAAGTTGGCGACATTGTATAGAAAGACCTCACAAGTTTTAAAAACCTGTGAGGTCTACACAAACTTCCGTCTTCCATCTCCCGACTTACAACTCAAAAAAACATGAAAATACAAGGAACAAAAGCAGTTATAGAATCATTATTATCCGAAGGTGTTGATTTGATTTTCGGTTATCCCGGCGGTGCCATTATGCCCGTATACGATGCACTGTATAAATATCAAGATAAATTAAAACATATTTTAACTAGACATGAGCAAGGGGCTGTTCATGCGGCACAGGGTTATGCCCGTGTAAGTAGTAAAACAGGGGTTGTATTTGCGACCTCAGGTCCCGGAGCAACCAACCTTATTACAGGAATTGCCGATGCACAAATTGACTCAACACCGCTTGTTTGCATAACAGGACAGGTTGCTAGTAATCTGCTTGGCTCTGACGCATTTCAGGAAACTGATATTATTAGTATTTCAATGCCTGTAACCAAGTGGAATTACCAAGTTACAAAGGCAGAGGAAATACCCGAAGTATTGGCAAAGGCATTTTTTATTGCAAAATCGGGTCGTCCCGGACCTGTATTGGTGGATATTACCAAAGATGCACAATTTGAAGAACTTGATTTTAATTACAAACAATGCACAAGAGTAAGAAGTTACAGAGCTGTGCCAAAAATGGATAAAGGCAAATTGCAAGAAGCTGCTGATTTAATAAATGCAGCAAAAAAACCTTTTATCATTTTCGGGCAAGGAGTTATTCTGGGTAAAGCCGAAGAGGAATTTAAACAAGTTATTGAAAAAACGGGCATACCCTCTGCATCAACGGCTTTAGGATTATCTGCCATACCCTCAAAGCATCCTTTATATGTAGGAATGGTTGGTATGCACGGACACTATGCTCCCAATGTATTAACCAATCAGTGCGATGTACTAATTGCCATAGGTATGCGCTTTGACGACCGCATAACAGGCGACCTAAACAGATATGCCAAGCAAGCAAAGGTTGTTCATTTTGACATAGACCCTGCCGAAATAGATAAAAACGTAAAGACAGATGTGGCTGTACTTGGTAATTCAAAACAGACGCTTGCAGAAATTTTGCCTTTGCTAAAAGAAAATAATCATGAAGATTGGTTAGGTGAATTTTCTAAATTATACGAAAAAGAGTACGATAGCATTATAAAGGAGCAATTTAGCCCTTCAAAAGAGGGCTTGACAATGGGCGAAGTGTTTGACAAAATAAACAAGGCAAGTAAAGGAGAAGCTGTGATAGTTTCAGATGTTGGTCAGAATCAGATGTTTGCATGTAGATACGCCGACTTTAAAAAGAGCCGAAGCAGTATAACCTCCGGAGGATTAGGTACTATGGGATTTTCCTTGCCTGCCGCAATTGGAGCCAAATTTGGTGCACCAGACAGAGAGGTTATTGCCATAATAGGCGATGGCGGTTTTCAAATGACAATTCAAGAGTTGGGAACAATTTTCCAGAGTAAACCTGCCGTAAAAATTGTAGTTTTAAACAATAGTTTCTTGGGAATGGTACGTCAGTGGCAAGAGCTGTTTTTTGACAAACGATATTCTTTTACCGAAATGACAAACCCTGATTTTATTAAGATTGTTGAAGGATATGGAATTAAGGCAAACAGAGTAGACAAAAGAGAGAATTTAGATGAAGCAATTGCAGAAATGATTAAGTCTGATGAAGCATATTTTTTGGAAGTTGTAATAGAAAAAGAGGACAACGTTTTTCCAATGGTTCCGGCAGGCGATAGTGTTTCAAACGTTAGGCTAAAATAAAAAAGAAAACAATCGGGAACTAATCTATATTCCAACTTCCCACAAAAAAAACATAAATAAAATGGAGAAAAAGACATACACCATTTCAGTATATACAGAAAACAACATAGGAGTATTAAATCGCCTTTCGGCAATATTTTTAAAGCGGCATTTGGGCATTGAAAGTTTAACAGCTTCAAAATCGGAAATAGAGAACATTTTCAGGATTATTTTTGTTGTAAAATCCGATAAAGTTGAAATAACAAAAGTTGTAAAGCAACTGGAAAAACAAGTTGAGGTTGTTGCTGCTTATTTTCACACAAACGGCGATATTATATATCAAGAAACTGCCATGTTTAAAATAAAAACAGAGCATTTATTTGATGAAGCAATACAAAGCAAACTAAAACAACGCAGAATAAATATTGTTACAGTAACAAAACTCTTTTTTGTTATAGAAACAACGGGCACAAGCGAAGAAATTGACCATCTATACGATGTTTTAAAACCATATAATTTATTGCAATTTGTACGTTCGGGAGTTATCGCAATTACACGCCCCAGAATGGCAATATCTGAACGGCTTAAAAATTATCATTCTTAGATATTGAACTCATTTAAACTTTTTCTATTTCTTAAAAAATGACCAAATTTAATTCATATTTAGTTACTTTTTTTTTGCACGTAGCACCACTATGTGCTGCAAAAAGTGCCTTATCTGAATAACTTTTTGTTCATTTTCAGTCAAAAATTAAAAGTTTAAATGAGTTCATTGTAAATATAAAACTTTATCCATAAAATTACTCCCTAATTTTTAATTTAAAAAAGTGTTGTTAAATTTGTAGGCACTAAGGCAAGAATTTCATCATCCATATTTTTCATAAAAGCTATTACTTGTAAACCTTTGGCATAATGTCTATAATAACACTAATAACAGACTGGCAATCGGCAGACTACTATATTGGGGCACTAAAAGGCAAAATATTAAGCAAAAACTCCAAGCTTAATATTGTTGATGTTAGTCATCAGATAGAAAGCTACAATATTAGTATGGCTGCTTTTGTGTTAAAACATTCTTATGCCAATTTTCCGAAAGGAACCGTTCACATAGTAAGTGTTGATAGTGAACCCTCACGAAAAAAATCAATAATAGCAGTGAAATATGACGGGCACTTTTTTGTTTCTACGGATAATGGCATACTTACCCTTGTAATGGAAGAAAATGCCGAAGAAATCATTGAGATTAATAGTACCCATACCTCGTTAAATGAACTTTCGGAACTGGATATTTTTGCAGGCATTGCAACCTATATTTCTGAGCATAAAGATATTCGTGAGTTGGGAACTACTCGAGAAACTTTATTTAAACTGATACAAATAAAAGCATACGTAGAAGAATCGGTAATTGTAGGTCAAATATTACATATAGATTCATACGGTAATGTTATCACCAATGTAAGTAAAGATTTGTTTGAAAGGGTAAGAAAAAACAGAGATTTTAAAATGTACATACAAAAGCAAAGTAATTTAATTACTAAAATTAATACTTCGTATAATCAATCAACAGAGGGGGATTTGCTTGCCATTTTTAATTCTATAAATTATCTCGAAATTGCTATTAGAAAAGGAAACGCCTACCAGTTATTAAATTTAGACAAAAAAGGAACAAGTATTCGTATTGTTTTTGAAAACCCTAAAAAAGTAGAGCAAGGAAAGTTATTTTAAAACTACTTGTATGTATTACAAAGTTTAAATGAGTTCAAAATTAAAATAATTTGGGGTTAAAGTTCTCATTGTTAGCAATCTCAAGAATATAATCTCCGCTGTTGCGCAAAATGAATAATCCTTGCCTGTAAGCATATTTATCTGATTGTTCACTGTATTTTATACCAACCACAGCTCCATATATTTTTTTGTCAGCGTATTCGGGCATATAAGTTTTGAATTGAGATAACTTTTCTACAAAATATTTAACTTTTTCCACCGACATATCAGTTTTTACCTCAATTACGACAACTTCTGTTCCATTAGCTAAAATTACATCAAATTCTGCATCTATATTACCTTTTTTTATTTTTATATTCTTGTATGTGCGAGTTACATCTATATTGCGAGCTTTGAACAACTTCAAACATGCCGGCTCAACCAAGGCTTCCATTAATTTCCCCCACTGATTAGAAAAAAGCCCTGATATTTTGTTTATTTTTTTATCAGTTTCTTTGAATTGTTTGTCAGTTTCTTTGAATTGTTTGTCAGTTTCTTTGAACTGTTTATCAGTTTCTTTAAATTTTTTGTCAGTTTCTTTTGACAAGCGAATAATTTCTTGCTGACTTTCTCTAAACTGTTTCTGGTTTTCTTTTATCAGCCTATCAGTTTCTTTAAAACTTTCTCGTATTTCCTTAAACATTAAAAGAAGTTGTGCCGGTGTAAGTGTTGTATCAGTCATTGGTAATATATTTAATTCAATACTTATTTTTTACAAAGATAAGTATTTTCTATTAAAGAATGAAGTATTTAAAACCTATTTCCCTCAAAAAAAGACGAGAACCAATACTATTGCACGTAAATAGCCGCTATTTGCTGCAAAAAGTGTCTTATATGAATAAATTTTAGTCATTTTTTCAAGAAATAGAAAAAGTTTAAACGAGTTCATTTGCTACTATTATTTTTTTTGTTTAAATTTGTTGTTTGAAATCCGAAAATTAAAATTGCTATGAGTAATGATAAAATAAAAGGTTCAGCCATACTTAAAGATGCCATAATTGATGCTGAAAAATTGCTATCTTACGCGTCTGAATATGGAATAGAGTTAGATGAAAAACATATAAAATCAATAGTTATTGCCAAACAAAGTAACGACAAAGATTTGTGGTCATCTGAGGACGAAGTTAATTTTTGGAAAGCCTTTCAAACCATTTCCGGAAGTGTTTATCCTGTAACCATCGACAGCTTAAGAGCAACGAGTAAGCCCGCAAAAAAAACCAATCCAAATTGGTGGAGCAAAATAACAGGTTTAAGAAGAGTATCTAAAGTAGAACGTTCGGTTAGATTTTACAGTATATTTGCGCTTATAGCTATGTCTATTATGCTCGTTACTCAAATTTATGCCCTGATAGGAACAGCCTTAATGTCCAAACTGAATAACGGTAATCAGCGAATGATTGAAATTGAACAACGCATGCAATCTTTAATGCTAATAACCGAAGGCAATGACAATGACAAAACCGCTCGTATGGAACAGCAAAACCTTGAACTTGAATTAGACGAATTAGGCGAACAAGTTGAAAGTGGAATTCAACTGTTGAATGATTGGTTAGAATCAACTTATGATATTTGGTTCAAAACCACAGATGAAACAACCAAAGCCGTAACCGAAAATACATCCTCAAATAGTCCTCCGTTTGCTGCGGCAACAGCAGGGGCATCAAGAAATATAGTTGTTTTACAGCGTTCTAAAAGCCTTATTACCATTTTAAATCAATACATATTGCCACTATTATATGGGTTGCTGGGAGGCTTGGCTTTTGTGCTTAGAAGTATCTCTAAAGACACCAAAATGATGACTTATACCTCAATTTCAAAGATAAAATACGGATTAAGGGTTCATCTTGGAGCATTAGCCGGATTAGTTATAGGTTTCCTTTGGGGCGATTTGCAAGGTAAATCATTTGGAGTTGTAGAATCATTATCACCTTTGGCTGTATCGTTTATAGCAGGATATAGTGTAGAATTTATATTCAGGATGTTGGATTCATTAATTGGTGTAACTGTTAATAAAACCGAGGGAATAAAAAAAAGCTCAAAACCGGATACCGATAAAAAGTAACGCCATTAGACTTTTGTATTTCTAAATACGCCTAATTGCATTTTAACAACCAAAACAATAATACAGCAAAGCGTAATTATGGGTATGTAAAGCAACATAAAGAATCGTTTAAGTGTGTTGTATGCGTAAGCCTAACTAACCTGTTTTCTAAGTATAATTTTAAATGTTGTACCCAATCCCGGCTCAGATGAAAGTACAAATATTTTCCCCTTATGATAATCGTTGATAATTCGTTTAGCAAGAGACAATCCTAATCCCCAACCTCTAGGTTTAGTTGTAAATCCGGGTTTAAAAATAGTTTTAAACTTTGATTTAGGAATGCCTTTACCTATGTCTTTAATTTCAATAGATACAGAAGTGTCATTTTGGTACAATGATAAAGTTAATTGCCCCGTGTTGTTCATTGCATCAAGGGCATTTTTCCATAAATTTTCAATCACCCATTCAAATAATTCTGAATTTATAGGAGCCATTACCTCTGTTGTTTCAGAAAAATCTTGAATAAACTGTACTCCGGGAGATGTTCTAAGTTTCAGATATTCAATGGTAGGCATTAAAACATCAACTATATTGGTATTAGTTAATTTTGGTGCTGAACCTATTCTTGAGAACCTTTCGGTTATTTTTTCCAATCTGGTTATATCTTTTGCCACCTCAACAATCAAAGCATCTTTTTCGTCTCGCAATTTCATATACTCCAACCATGCCAAAAGTGAAGATATAGGTGTACCCAATTGATGAGCCGTTTCTTTTGACATTCCTACCCATAATTTGTTATGTTCGGCAGTGCGATAAATAGCCAGTGCAAAATAAACTCCCGACAAAAATAAAATAATCACAAAAAACATAACATAAGGGTAAATACGTAGGTCTTCCAGAATAATAGAGTCTTTGTAATAAATATAGTTTCTCTTATTATCACCTATTTCCATAACAATAGGCTTCTTGCTTTTTTTCATTTCCTCCAAGGCTTTTTTTATAATTCTGTCCTTGTTATTTTCATTAAAAGATATATTCATGGTATTGATAATTTTACCATCATTATCTACCAGTATTCGGGGAATAGTCTTATTTTCTGATATGATTTTAAACAAGTATAGAGAAATTTCTCCGGTCAAAGGCGTTTCCTCAAACTGCTGATGAGCCTCTGCCCAAATTTCAATCTTTTGCCTTTCTTCTTGCTTGAGTTTTGTTACCAAATCGTTTGTATACCACATAGTAGCCCCTGCAATTATAATAGTAAAGACTACAATAACTACCTTCCACTTATTCTGAAATATATATGATAACATTGTTTTTAATTAGTTAATGTGATAATATGTTAATTAGCTAATGTGTTAATTAGTTAGTGTGATAATTTGCGAATTACCCAATTTGCTAATTAACTAATTAATTAACCACTGTCCATTATCAATTATAATAATAGTTGTTGATATTTGTTTTTAGTCCTATCGAAAAGAATATTTCCCTGTTTACGGGATTTAAAACACTTAATGATGAGTACATATCAAGTGCCGTAAATATTTGCAATCTGCTAACAGGGTTAATTGTATATGAAAACTCAATATTGGCATTAGATATTGTCCTTTGTACGCCTTGTCCTATTCTGTTGCTTGTATGCGAAATAATATTTTCGCTCAAAACATTAGGCATAAATACATCGCTGCCATAATTTGAATTAGATTGGTCAATATTGTTTTTCAAAAA
>PDWJ01003218.1_pt1 | contig 15874 bp, 16 predicted proteins | sample 1430881 | NCBI WGS metagenome assembly PDWJ01 (sample SAMN01162460, study PRJNA174530) | Oral metagenome, whole genome shotgun sequencing project. | biome: Marine environment; feature: Marine mammal; material: Swab sample of the gingival sulcus; isolation source: swab sample of gingival sulcus... | reverse complement strand
TGGATAAGGGGGAGTTTTGAGAGATAATATTATTGTCAAAGTAAATCCAAGCTGGTGTAAAGGATGTAGGGTTTGTGTTGACTTTTGTCCTAAAAATGTGCTAGAACTTGATGAAAAAGGTAAAATTAAAATTGCAAGAATAGAAGATTGCATCAAATGTAGGCAGTGTGAAATGAGATGTCCAGATTATGCAATATATTTAGGAGATAAAAATGAGTAAGTATCAATTGATGCAAGGAAATGAAGCATGTGTTATGGGAGCGCTATATGCAGGAATGAATTTTTATTCTGGTTATCCAATCACTCCTTCTACAGAAATTGCCGAACTTAGTGCAAAATATCTACCTTATAAGGGTGGAAAATTTATACAAATGGAAGATGAAATTGCAGGTATTGCCGCTGCGATTGGTGCATCTATTGCTGGCAGCAAATCTATGACAGCGACAAGCGGACCAGGTTTTAGTCTAAAGCAAGAGAATTTTGGATATGCTGCGATAGCAGAAATACCAATGGTTATTATAAACGTAATGAGAGGTGGACCATCAACAGGGCTTCCTACACAGAGTTCGCAAGGAGATGTATATCAGGCTAAATATGGTTCTCATGGTGATGTTCCAGTTGTTGTACTAGCCCCTAAAAGTGTACCAGAACTATTTACCTATACAGTTAGAGCTTTTAACTTAGCGGAAAAGTATTTGACACCTGTTACAATACTATCTGATGAGGTCATAGGTCACATGAGGGAGAGGGTTGAAATACCTGAGCCGGGAGAACTTGAGGTCTTTGATAGATTAAAACCTAAAGAAGGTGTAGAGTTTAATGCTTACAAGGTTGAAGAAGGTGATATAGTTCCAAGAAGACCTGGATACGGTGAAGGTTACAGATTTCATGTAACAGGACTTTTTCATGATGAAACGGGTTTTCCTAGCAACTCTGCAGAGAATGCGAAGAATATGTTAGATAGACTCCACTCAAAGATAAATGATAATAAAGATGATATTTGTGATTATGAGATGATTGAATGTGATGATGCTGAAGTTATATTTATTTCGTATGGTTCTACTTCAAGAAGTGCTCATCAAGCTGTAATTGAACTTAGAGAAGAAGGTTTAAAAGTGGGGTTATTTAGACCGATTACACTATGGCCATCACCTGATAAAATGATTAAAAAAATGGGTGAGAAGGCAAAACATATAATTGTTGCAGAAATGAACTTAGGTCAATATGTACTTGAAGTTGAGAGGATTGTTAAATCTGATGCCGAGGTTCATCACATAGGAAGAGCAAATGGTGTAATACTTACTCCAGAAGAACTCATGGATATGGCAAAGGAGTTATTGAATGGCAAATAGAAGTAACTTAGTTGAAAAATATTTTAGAGTAGATAATCTACCTCATATTTGGTGTCCAGGATGTTCTCACGGTGCAATTACTAGGTCAATAGTAACTGCAATTGATGAACTCAATCTTGATAAAGATAATACAGTTATAGTATCGGGTATCGGTTGTTCTTCAAGAGCACCAGGCTACCTTGATTTTCATACAGTGCATACAACTCATGGAAGAGCGCTAGCATTTGCTACCGGTATAAAGATGTCAAAACCCGATATGAATGTAATTGTAATCACTGGTGATGGTGATGCAAGTGCAATTGGTGGAAATCATTTAATTCATGCTGCTAGAAGAAATATTGATGTAACTACAATAGTTTTTAATAATAATATTTATGGTATGACAGGAGGTCAGTATTCACCTACAACTCCTCATAATGATTTTGCTACAACTGCTCCTTTTGGAAATATAGATACACCTTTTGATATAGCTGATCTTGCAGCGGCGGCAGGAGCAACATATGTTGCGAAAGGGGATGCGTATCATGTTATGCCACTTATAAAAAATGTTAAGTCTGCAATAAAACATAAAGGTTTTTCACTTATTGAAGTAATAGCATCTTGCCCAACTTACTATGGAAGAAAAAATAAGAAGGGTACAGTTGTTGACATGTTGAACTGGATGAAGGACAATTTCATACCTAAAAGTAGATATGATAAACTCAGTGATGAAGAGAAAATTGGGAAGCATTATTATGGTGAGATTAAAAATGTTCAGGCGCCTGAATATTCAAGTAGATACGTACAACTTATTGAGGCTTTAAAAGGAGATAGAAATGCAGATTAGACTAAGTGGAGCAGGTGGACAGGGAGTTATACTACTTGGTATAGTTCTCGCAGATTCAGCTATAGAGTCAGGTTATAATGCGATTCAGTCTCAAAGTTATGGGCCTGAAGCTAGAGGCGGTGCCAGTAAATGTGAAGTAATTATATCTGAGAATGAGATCTTTTACCCAAAGGTAAGAGTCCCAGATTTACTACTAGCGCTTACACAGGATTCTTACGATAAGTATTCTGCTGACATCACTGATGATACTATAATAATTGTAGATTCATCAATCGATATCAATGATTCAAATAATAAGGTATATAGGGTACCAATTATGCATACGGCTATAAATGATATAGGTAAAGCAATAAGCGCCAACATTGTTGCGCTAGGTACTGTTATAAAAATTATAGGTTTATTTAATACCGATACTGTGTTAAAATGTATTTTAAAGAAAGTTCCTAGAGGAACTGAGAAATTGAACGAAAATGCATTAAAAGCAGGAATGGGATTGATCAGTGAAACAAAGTAAAGTATTCGTACTATTAAACGATAAATATTCAAATTTAAGTAAAAAGCACAAAATTATTGCAGATTTTGTGCTTAATAATTATGATAAAGCTGCATTTATGACAGCAAAAAAAATAGCTGAAAGAGTAGGTATAAGTGAATCTACGGTTGTTAGATTTGCTAAAAAAATAGGATATGAAGGTTTTCCTGAATTTCAAGAGGACTTAAGAGATTCTATTAAAAGGATCCTTACGACAAAACAAAAATTGTACTCTAAAGTTGATATGAGTACATTTGAAGATAGTGTTAAAAGTTCTTTTGAGTATGATATAAATTCTATCAAAAAAACAATTTCTAACATTGATTTTGAAGCGCTTAAAAAGGCTGTTGAAAGTATAATGAATAGCGGCACTATATATGTTCTTGGTCTTAGATCATCTAAAGTGCTTGCTGACTATTTTTCATTTTATCTAAACTTTTTTCATCCACATGTCAAAAGTATTAATCATGGAGCGAGCGATATAATTGATCAGTTGATTAATCTTGAAAAAGGCGACATGCTTATCTGCATATCATTTCCAAGGTATTCAAACCAAATAGTAGAGTATGCTAAAATAATAAGTGATAAAGGTATAAAACTACTAGCAATAACAGATTCAATGGATTCACCAATAATTGAATACAGTTCAGATTACTTATTAGCTGATTATTCTATTGAGTCCTTTATCGACTCGCACGTATCGCCAATGGCATTAATTAATGCCATTGTTATGGCAATAGCGCAACAGAATCAGGATTTAGTACACACTAAGTTTCAGAAATTAGAGGATATTTGGTTAAAGTATAAAGTATATTTATAAAAGAGGGAAAAATGAAAAAGTTTATTTTAATATTGTTAATTATGTTACTTGTAACATCATGTTCACCAGAAAAGTTAATGGAAACTGTAAAGAATTATGTACCCGTTGAAAAATTAAGTATATTCTCTGAAATTAAAGATTTGATAGGCGAGTTAGATGAAGTCAAAGATGTAAACTTAGATGGTAAGGAAGTAGATTTTAGTTTTAAACTACTTGGGAAAGATGTAAAAGTAATAAGACCATATGTAGTTATTGATAATAAGATATATGGCGGTGAAGCTGCTTATAAGATTTATGACTTATTAAAAGCTCAGATTTCTGGGTCAAAATTTGTCCTTATACCTGAAGATTTAATGGCGTCTAAAATTGTGCTTACAAGTGGTTCAAAGAATATAGAAGTTAAAAAGAATAAGAGTAAATTTATAGATTTTTTTGGTGATAGTGAAATAATAAAGAAACCAGTAACAAAGAAAAATGAAGTGGCAACATATTTTACTATTACTGATAAGGCGAATAAACTAATATTTGCTGTTAGTCCAAATGGGAAGACTTTTACACTTTATGATGAAGACGATAACTACACAGTATATAGTTCTACAAAGATTAACATAGTTGATTTTGTAAATAAAGTTATAGCAGAGGAAAAGTAATGAAGATAGCTATTGATGGACCTTCAGGCTCAGGTAAGAGCACCATATCTAAATTGATTGCTAAAAGAAACAATCTTTTATATATTGATACTGGTGCTATGTACAGGGCGCTAACGTATTATTTTTTGAATAAAAATATAAAAGATGAAAGCGATATAGTAAAAGAATTAGATGAAATTGATATTGTTCTTGACGGAAGTAAAGTCATTCTAAATGGTGTTACTCTTGATAAAGAATTAAGAACAAACGAAATAGATAGAAATGTAAGCTACTACTCAACACTTAGCGGTCTTAGAAAGTGGCTTGTTGAAAAACAAATAGAAATAGCTAAAACAAGAGACTCTATCATGGATGGCAGAGATATTGGTACAGTTGTATTAAAGGATGCTGACTTTAAGTTTTTCATTACTGCAGATACATCAGTTAGAGCAAAAAGAAGGTATGAACAGGATACGAGTTTAGACTATGATAAAGTACTAGCTGATATTGAAAGACGAGATAGGATAGATAGCAATAGAGAAGATTCACCACTTAAGCAAGCTGAAGATGCAGTGCTAATTGACACAAGCAATCTAACAGTTGATGAAGTAGTTAAAAAGATAGAGGATAAGGTATTTAATGTTTAGAAAAGTAATTAGAGCAATTGCAAGATTCATATTTATGGTTTTCTATAGAGTCGAAATTCACGGACTTGAAAAAATCGACCTAGAAGAGAAGTATGTTGTATGTTCAAATCATAGATATGCAAATGACATATTTTTTGTATCAGCGGCATACAAACCAGAAGTTGCAATTCTTGGTAAGAAGGAAATATTTAGGAACAAACTATTTACGTGGTTTGCTACAGCTATGGGAGCATTGCCGGTTGACAGGGGTAATAGTGATTTTGCAGTTTTGAAAAAATCATTAAAAGCTCTCAAGCAAAGTTCACTAATAATTTTTCCAGAAGGAACTAGAAACAGGGAGTTAAAACCTCTTGAAGCAAAAGCTGGTGTTGGACTTCTATGCGTTAAATCTAAAAGACCAGTACTTCCAATTGCAATAGTTAATAAAAATAACAGATTATTCTCAAAAGTTAAAGTATTTTTTCTAGACCCAATTAAGCCAACAGATTTTAATTACGAAAAGTATGACTCTGAGGTTTATGTTGAGATTGGGAACAATATTTTAAATAGAATATATGATGTGATAAAAGAGGAAATCGAGTGAAGATAATAATTGCAGATCATTCTGGGTTTTGTTATGGAGTAAAAAGAGCTATAGATCTAGCTGTAAAGAATTCCAATGAGCTTACAACATATAGTTATGGAGATATTATTCATAATAAGGATGAAATTAATAGATTAAAGTCATACAATATTGAACCTATTTATAGCCTTGAAAAGTTAAAAGATAATTCTAAAGTTGTTATAAGGTCGCACGGAGAACCTAGAAAAACTTATAAATATCTTAAAGAGAAGAACATCAATATTATTGATGCTACTTGTCCATATGTTAAAAGAATACATTCGCTTGTTGAAGAGTATTCTGAAAATGGTTTTACAATTTTTTTGATAGGGAATAAGAATCATCCAGAGGTTACAGCATCAATGGGTTGGGCGCTAGGAGATATTTACGTTTTTGCTTCACCTGAAGAGATTAATAATTTCAAAGGAAAAGCAGATAAGATACTAGTTTTAGCACAGACAACTATAAAAGCTTCGCTTTGGAGTGAATGTGAGAAAGCTATAAAAAGTAAGTATGACAATGTCGTTTTTATAAACACAATATGCTCAGCGACTTCTCTTAGACAGAATTCAACAAGGAGCTTAGCAAAAGAAGTTGATGCGATGCTTATTATTGGTGGGAAAAAGAGTTCTAACACAAAAAAGCTTTACGATATAAGCCTTTCAATAAATCCGAATACATTCTTCTATGAAAATAAAAATGAAATAATTGTACAAAAATTTAAAAATTATGATATAATAGGGATAAGCGCGGGAGCATCTACACCTAAATGGGTGATTGATGAACTTGTAGAAAAATTACTAAATGAAAGTGAGGAGTAACTGTTTAATGGAAAACATGTCGATGCAAGAATTATATGATGGTACAAATGAAACACCTTATGATAAACCAAAAAAGAATCAACAAAGGGTAGGAGAGGTAATAATGATAAATGATGACTCTGTCATTGTAAATTTACATTATAAGTCTGATGGAGTTTTACCAGCGAGTGAAATTAGCAATCCAGATGGCAAGCCTTTAAATGAACTTTTTGAAGTTGGTCAAGAGATTGAAGTTTTAGTTTTAAAGCCAGAGACTAAAGAAGGAGATGTTTTACTTTCTAGTAGAAAAGTTAAATCTCGTAAAGATTGGGAAGTTTTAGAAAAAGCTTTTGAAGAAGGTGAAACAGTAAAAGTTAAGATTACTGATGTTGTAAAAGGCGGGTTAAGTGCGTATTACAACGATATCAGAGCTTTTATACCTGCGTCTCATATTGATATAGGATTTGTTCAAGATCTTAAACAATTCATCGGTGAAGAAGTTGAAGTTGCTTTTCTTGACTTTGATAGAAGAAAGAACCAAGTAGTTTTTTCTAGAAAATCTGTTCTAGATAAAGTAAAATCTGAAGAGGTAAGTAAATTCTGGGATAAACTAGAAGTAGGTCAAATTCTTAAGGGTGTTGTTAAGAGATTTACATCTTACGGCGCTTTTGTAGAAATTGGTCCTGGTCCAATTGACGGTTTATTACATGTTTCAGAAATTCAGTGGGGACAAGTTGCTAAACCAAGTGATGTGCTTGAACTTAACCAAGAACTTGAGTTCAAAGTATTTGAAATTGATAGAGAAAACAATAAAATATCGCTTAGTAGAAAGCAATTGATTCCTGATCCATGGTTATTAGTTGACCAAAAATATGCTGAAGGTGAAAGATACGATGGAAAAGTTGTTGGACTAAAAGAGTTCGGAGCATTTATACAACTTGAGCCAGGCTTAGAAGGTTTAATTCACGTTTCTCAAATATCTGAAGACAGAGTTGAGAAGCCAAGTGATGTACTTGAGCTTGGAGAAGAAGTAGTTGTTAAAATAATCGAAATTGATACTGATGAAAGACGTATCAAAATGACAATGAAAGAATAATAGAAAAAGGCCTTATTTAGGCCTTTTTTATTTTGCTGTATTCATCTAACGCTATTTTTAATAAATCAACTGCTATCTTTATATCATCAGTATTTAAAACATATGCAAGCCTAACTTCATTTTTGCCAAGCCCTTCAGTTGCATAAAATCCAGCAGCGGGAGCTAACATAACTGTTTTATTATCATAAGAGAAATCCTTTAGTAACCATTTCGCAAAATCTTCACTATCTTCAATAGGAAGTTCAACCATTACATAAAACGCACCTTTAGGCACTTTAAATTTAATTCCCTCAATTTTCCTTAGCTCTTGAACTAGAAAATCTCTTCTTTTTTTATACTCATTTTTTATTGGAGTAAAATATGATGAATCAAGTTGATAGAGGGCATTAGCACCAATCATTTCAAGTGTAGGGGCGCATAATCTAGATTGCGCAATCTTAATGGCATTTTCAATTAATTCAGAGTTTTTTGTACCTATAGAACCTATTCTTGCACCACATGCACTAAATCTTTTAGATATACTATCGATAATAATAACTCTATCAGCTATTTCCTCAATAGAGCCAAAACTAATATATTCAAAATCATCGTAAACAAATTCTCTATAAACCTCATCAGATATTATAAAAATATCATTTTCTACTGCAATATCAGCAAGCATTTCTATTTGTTCTTTGCTGTATATCGCGCCAGTAGGGTTACCAGGATTAGATAATAGTATAGCCCTTGTTCTATTATCTATGAGAGCTTCTATTTCTTCTCTGCTTGGCAATTTAAAGCCATTGTCTGGAGAAGTAGTTATAGGTTTGATCTCTATGCTATACGGCATAGAAAAACCATTATAATTAGTGTAGAAAGGTTCGGGAACAAGAATGTTGTCACCTTCATCAGTTATAGAAAGAATAGACAACTGAATTCCTTCAGAACCTCCATTTGTAATTATAATATCATTAGCTTCCAAATCTATATTATTGTTTTTATAGTATTTAGACATGCTTTTTCTTAAGTTTATATCTCCATATGAATTTGCGTATTTTAATACAGCTTCATCATATTTTCTAATCTCTTCTATAAAAACCTTTGGTGTTTCTATATCAGGCTGACCAATATTTAAGTGGTACACTTTAATACCTTTTTCCTTCGCTTTATCAGCGTAAGGGACAAGCTTTCTAATAGGTGAAGCTTCCATCTTTAGGATTCTATTTGATAATCTCATTAAAACTCCTTTTTTCTTTAATATATCACTAATATATCGTTAATACAACCTATTATTTAAACTTTAACTTAGACTCTCAATAATTTGATTATTTAAGTATGTAATGACACAGAGTAAATCTAAATTTGCTAAATTCATGCAACACGTATGGTATAATTAATAATAATAAAATTGGGTGCTTAAATATGAATGAAAGCTTTATTAATTATTTGTTTATTAAGTCAGTAGTGACTATTCAGTTCATTTAGGAGTGGACTAATCAATAAAAAGGGAGCTTATAAACAAATAGTAAGACTATTACTTGCATTTATAGATGAAGACCTAAAAATAGCTGAAATTATTCTAAAATCATAATGTTTGTAAGGGATAATAAGATAAAAGATCAAAATATATTAAGCTATATATGTTATAATAGATAGGTGGTTAAAATGAAAAAATACATTAATATATTTGCTTCACTAGCTGCTGTAGTTATTTTCTATTTGCTTTGTATTGAAACAATTGTAGACTACGGCAATGGATACAATGTGATTAGTGTGATTTTAACAGCGCTATATATTGCATTTTGGATATATGTATTATTTATCAGTAAAAAAAGAATACTAAAATATTTGTCGCTGGTATATTCTATTGGGACAATAATGTTTTGTATTATTATATTTGCTAAATTCAATAAAATACTAGATAGTGTGGTATCACGTTGGTTCTTTACCATGCTATTGACATTATTTGCTATACCTTTTAATGGACTAAGAGCATTTATTACAGACCCTAATAAGTTGCTTAATACTGGGATAATAATTAGCTCAATATGGTTTCTAGTAAGTATAGCGGTAGTTATTAAACTAAGAAGTGAGAAAGAGAAAAATGAAAGAAATTCAAATAGTTAGAGATACTGTTTTAAACCAACAGTATGTAATAAACGATTTATATAGATATAATCTTGAAAAGAATAAAACCTATTATATAGTAACCTTTGGTTGTCAGATGAATGAGCATGATAGTGAAAAGATGATGGGGCTACTTGAACTTTGTGGTTTTAGCAAGGCAGAATCTGAAGAGAGTGCTGATGTGGTAATATTTAACACATGCGCTGTAAGGGAGAATGCTGAGCTAAAAATATATGGTAATATTGGTAGAATTAAGAAAATAAAAGAAAAAAGAGAGGTAATTTTAGGTCTTTGTGGCTGTATGATGCAACAAAGCCATATCATAGATAAAATAAAGAAAAGTTATCCATATGTAGATATTATTTTTGGTACACATAATTATCACGAACTTCCAATGTATATTAATGAAGTACTATTTAATAAAAACAAAATCATAAATTTAATAGAAGATAGCACAGCTATTATAGAGGATTTACCTTCTAAAAGGAAAAAGGGTGTTAAGGCTTATGTAAATATTATGCAAGGGTGTAATAACTTCTGTACTTTCTGCATTGTTCCATACACTAGAGGTAGAGAGAAGAGCAGAGACTATAAGGATGTAATAAGAGAGATTAAAGATCTTGTAAACACTGGAGTGAAAGAAGTAACACTACTTGGTCAGAACGTTAATTCATATAGTGGTGGCATTAGCTTTGCTGAGTTACTTGAAGAGATTAACAAAATAGAAGGTCTTGAAAGAATAAGATTTATGACTAGCCATCCAAAGGATATAAGCGATGAGGTTATAAATAAATTTGGAAAACTAGATAAGCTATGTGAATATTTACATTTACCTGTGCAGTCTGGTTCTAATCAAATACTGAAGAGAATGAATAGAAGGTATACTCATGAGGCTTATTTAGAGAAGATAAATAAACTTAAATCAAATGTACCTCATATGACATTCTCAACTGATATAATCATAGGTTTTCCCGGTGAAAAAGAAGAAGATGTAGATAGGACTATAGATTTAATTAGAGAGGTTGAATATGATAGTGCTTTTACGTTCATTTATTCTAAAAGAGTTGGAACACCTGCTGCAACCTTTGAAGACGATGTTACGGATGAAGAGAAACATATACGATTTGAAAAGATGTTAAACGCACTAAATGAAATAGTGATTAGAAAAAATAGTGAGAGAGTTGGAAATACTTACGAAGTGCTTGTTGAGAGTGTTGATATGAAAAGAGACTACGCAACGGGCAGAAGTAGAGAAAATCATCTAATCTCTTTTAATGCGAATAGTGTTAAGGAAGGCGATATTGTAAATGTAAAGATTACTAATGCGAAGAAGTTTTCACTTGAAGGAGAAATAATATGACACCTATGATGCTTCAATATTTTTCTATAAAAGAAAAGCATAAGGACTCAATCCTTTTCTTTAGACTTGGTGATTTCTATGAAATGTTTTATGACGACGCAGAGTTAGTAAGTTCACTGCTAGATTTAACTCTAACAGCAAGAAATGCTGGAGGAGGTAAAAAGGCACCTCTTTGTGGTATACCATATCACTCGGCTAGCACATATATATCTAAATTAGTTGAACTTGGTTATAGTGTTGCAATATGTGAACAAGTTGAAGATCCAAGTAAAACGAAAGATATTGTAAAAAGAGAAGTAGTTAAAATAATTACAAAGGGGACTTTAACTGACCCTGGTATGCTTGATGAAGATGCTAATAATTACATCGCATCACTTTATTTTAACGATTCTCAATATTCATTAGTATACGCTGATTTAAGTACATTTGAGATAGAAGCCACTTCATTTAATTCTCTAAGAGAATTAAAGAGTGAAATCGATAGTATAAATCCTAGTGAGATACTTGTACCCTCAACTATTGATGATAAGATATTTGAGTCATTTTTAGTAAAAAAAATAGATGAAAAGTATTATAATGAAGACAGTGCTAATAGTACTATTTCTATCTTTAAAAGCTTTAGTTTTATTAATAGTAGCATAGATACTAACATAAAAATATCTTTGGGAGCACTTCTATCTTATATAATTGAGACGCAACTAATAGATATCAAGACGAAGTTTTCTTTTAACCTATACAATAAAGATAATTATCTACTTATAGACGAGAATTCAAAGCGAAACCTAGAATTATTTGAAACTATAAGAGATTCTAAGAACAAAGGCTCACTTGAATGGGTTTTAAATAATACAGTAACTAAAATGGGTTCTAGACTGTTAAAGTCTTATATAAGAAAACCACTATATAACGTAGATGAAATAAATGAAAGACTGGATTTTGTAGATTTCTTTTATAATATGGATTTTTTTAGAGATCAATTAAGAGAAGAACTCTCTAAAGTTTACGATATTGAAAGACTTGTCTCTAAAATGACGTATTCACACATAATGCCTAAGGAGCTTTTAAAACTTGCTTTTTCACTTAGGTGTGTTCCAAAAATTAATTCAATAATTGAGGATTCAAGGTATCCTAAATTTAGAAAATTAAAGGAACATAGCGAATTATTTAATAAAATTATTACAACGATCGATGAGGAAACTAAGACCACTTTAAAAGATGGTGGTGTAATAAATAGGGGAGTTAACAAAGACCTTGATGAATTAATTGATATTCAAGAAAATGCATCCCATTATTTACTTAGGATAGAAACTGAGTTAAAACAAAGTACTGGTATAAAGAATCTTAGAATTAAATACAATAAAGTATTTGGATACTTTATTGAAGTAACAAAGAGCAATTTAGACCTTGTTCCCGATTATTTTATTAGAAAACAAACTCTTGTAGGTTCTGAGAGATATTTTACAGAAGAACTAAAGGAAATTGAGTTAAAAGTAATATCAGCTAAGGACAAAAGAATAGCATTAGAGACTAAGATATACAATGAACTGCTAGATGGTGTAATTTCCTACTCAAGTGAAATAATTGATGTAGCAAAAGAATTAGCTAAGATAGACGTACTTACTAACTTCAGCTTAGTTTCAAAGAATAACAACTATGTTAGACCTCTACTAAATTATGATAATAAAATAAATATAAAAGAAGGAAGACATGCAGTTATAGAGAAGATGATTGGTAGAAGTCAGTTTATAGCTAACGATTTATTCATAGATGCAGATTCAGATCAGTTCTTTATAATAACAGGCCCTAACATGGCTGGTAAAAGCACGTTTTTGAGGCAAGTTGCACTGATATCTGTCATTGCACAGATAGGTTGTTTTGTGCCTGCTGATAGTGCTGAATTATCTGTTGTAGATAAGATATTTACTCGCGTTGGAGCAAGTGACAATCTAAGCCATGGTGAGTCGACTTTTATGGTTGAAATGAACGAATTGTCTTACATATTGTCAAATGCTACAAACAGGTCGCTAGTAATACTTGATGAAATAGGTAGGGGCACAAGTACATATGATGGCCTAAGTATAGCATGGAGTGTTGTTGAGTATCTAACAAGTGATAAACTTCATCCAATGAGTATATTTGCAACTCATTACCATGAACTTACAGAAATTGAAGAGAAGATACCAAGGGTTAAAAACTATAGAATTAGCATTAAAGAGTATAAGGGAGACCTTATATTCTTAAGGAAAATAGTCCCTGGTAGAGCTATGCAAAGTTATGGGATAGAGGCAGCAAAACTCGCTGGATTACCTAATACTTTAATAAGCAGAGCAAAGGAAATACTTAAGTCGCTTGATGAGAGTGACATAATATATTTAAAAGAAAAGAATAATAAATACGTTACTAATACTAATGATGAAATAGTTGATTATGTAAAGAATCTAGACGTAAATAATATGACTCCGGTAGAATCGCTTATGGCACTTAATAAACTTAAGGAGATGGCTAATGAGTAAAATTAGAAGACTCAGTGACCATTTATCTAACCAAATTGCTGCTGGTGAGGTTATAACAGAGCCTTTATCAGTAGTGAAAGAATTAGTGGATAATTCGATAGATGCAAATAGCACTGAGATTGAAGTTGAGATAAAGGGTTCAGGTATAAAATCTATAATGGTATCTGACAATGGTGATGGAATCGAGTTAGAAGACATCGACCTCTTATTTGAGCGCCATGCGACTAGTAAAATAGCATCTGAAGATGAATTAAACAGTATCAACACTCTAGGTTTTAGGGGAGAAGCATTGGCTAGTATTGTCAGTGTATCTAAGGTAAATGTAAAAACAAGGACAAAGGACTCTTTTCAAGGTATTAGCGTTAGAAAATATGGAAAGAATCTTCTCGCTAAAGACCATATACCATTTAATATTGGTACAACAGTTCAGGTTGAAGATTTATTCTTTAATACACCTGCACGATTTTCGTTTTTAAAACGAAATTATATACTTCAGAAGCGAATTACTGACTATATAAGTGCAATTGCTGTATGTAATTCAAACATTAAATTTAAATACATAGTAGACGATAATGTTGTCTTTACAACTCATGGAAATGGAGATGAATTATCAACCATCTATGATGTATATGGTAAGGAATTTATAACCCATCTTAGAAAAGTTGAAATAAATTCTAGTGATTTTACTATCAAGGGTTATGTTAGCAGCCTTAACTATTCAAGAAATAATAAGAGCTTGCAATTAACATTTATAAACGATAGGTATACAACTAATAAAGAGCTAATTAAAATGGTAGATTTAGCATATGAATCTTTACTACCACTTAGGCGATATCCGGCTGTTATACTGTGGATTTACACAGATTCTAAAAACTTAGATATAAATGTCCATCCACAAAAACTTGAAGTTAAATTTAAAAATGAGATACTTAGTAGTAAAGAATTAGCTAAAGAACTAAGGGGTTCGCTTTATTCCAAAAAGATAATTCCTAAGAGAGTTGTTAAAGAAGAAAAGCATGTGGAAGTTACAACTGAAGAATTAGACTTAGATGAAATAATAGAGACTGTAAGTATAAAGGATATAATGAGGGAAGAAGAAGCTCGGTATGATAGTATAGCAAGTGAAGTTGAAGAAGAGTTTGACTTTAAACACTTTATAGAGGATATGGTATATATCGGTCAAATATTTAGGAGCTATCTAATATACGAAAAAGGTGATAGTATTTACTTTTTAGATCAACATGCAGCTCATGAAAAAATATTATTCGAAAGGTTCCTTGAGGATTACAGGAATAATAGCATCTATGAACAAATACTTTTAAGTCCAGAAATACTTGGACTCAGTAGAAGTGAAATGATGGCATTTGAGAAGAATGACTTTAACTTTAGTAGGTTTGGAATAGATGTAGAAAAGTTTAGTGAAGATAAACTTGTGATAAGAAGTATTCCACATCTATTTAACATAGAACAAACTAAGGAATTCTTAACTACTATGATAGATGAGAGTGAATACAAGTTATCAGATGTGACTGAGGAAGCGATAATATCTAGGTCATGTAAAAACGCTATCAAGGCAATGCATACGCTTAGAGAAAGCGAAGCTGATAAGATGCTTGAGTTACTAGCTGAACTAAACAATCCGTTTACATGCCCTCATGGTAGACCAATACTTTTTGAGTATGAGAAAAAGGAAATAGAGAAGAAATTTGAGAGGATATAATGATAGCTGTTTTTGGGCCAACTGCTTCAGGTAAGAGCAGGTTAGCAATCGATTTAGCAACTAAATATAATGGTGAAATAATAAATATGGACTCAATGCAGATCTATAAGTATTTAAATATTGGCACTGCAAAACCTTCAATAGAAGAGTTTGAAGCTGCACCGCATCATCTGTTCGATTACGTAGATCCAAGAGATGAATACAGTGTTTATGATTACAAAAGAGATGCTTTAAAAGTTATAAAGAAAATAAAGGATAGGGGAAAACTACCTATACTTGTGGGTGGAACAGGACTGTATTTAAGCAGTTTATACTATGACTTTGAATTTAGACAAAAGCGAAATGAAGATATTACTGAGAAGAGTACTGAAGAGATATATGATTGTTTGAGTAATGAATTAAAAGAAAAGATTGATAAAAACAATCGACACAGGATTATAAATGCGTATCTAACAGATTTTGTATATTCTGAAAAAACGAAAAAAAGAAGTGAATTAGATATTTCAATTGTTTATACAGATATGCCTAGAGATGTTCTCTATGAAAGAATTAATAAAAGAGTAGACATAATGATAGAAATGGGTCTTGTTGATGAAGTGAAAACTTTGCTTAATGATTATTCATTAAATGAAAACCATAAGTCAATGAAGGCAATAGGTTATAAAGAAGTAATAAGTTACTTAAAAGGCGAAACTACATTTGATGATATGGTTGAATTAATAAAACGTAATACGAGAAGATATGCTAAAAGGCAAGTTACTTGGGCTAGAAACCAATATGATAATATACATATATTTGATATAACAAACTATAATGTAAATAATATTGGGTATTTACTTAATGGAGGTAATTATGAAAAATAGCTTTAATCT
>PDWJ01008225.1_pt1 | contig 15884 bp, 12 predicted proteins | sample 1430881 | NCBI WGS metagenome assembly PDWJ01 (sample SAMN01162460, study PRJNA174530) | Oral metagenome, whole genome shotgun sequencing project. | biome: Marine environment; feature: Marine mammal; material: Swab sample of the gingival sulcus; isolation source: swab sample of gingival sulcus... | reverse complement strand
AGAAGAAAAATCTGACGAAGAAAAAGCTGCCACTGACGGCCTGATTGAAAAAATCAAAGCCGTGTTAGGTGATAAAGTCAGCGAAGTACGCGAAAGTAAACGCCTGACCAAAACACCCAGCTGTGTGGTTTTGGGCGCAGGCAGCATGAGCAACCAAATGCTGCAAATTATGAAAGCCGCCGGCCAGCCGGTACCGGAGCAAAAATATATTTTTGAAATCAACAGCGATCACGCTATGGTCAAACAATTGACTCAGCTTGATGAGGCGGCGTTAAACGACTGGGTCAATCTGCTCTTTAACCAAGCCCTGCTGGCCGAAAACGGCAGCCTGGACGATACCGCCGGCTTTATTGACACGGTCAATCGCCTGCTGGCGAAATGAGTTGCCAAAGTAACAAAGGGCGGTATAATAGCCGCCTTTGAGGCGCAGCAAACTGCGCCTTATTAACGGAGAGTTGGCCGAGTGGTCGAAGGCGCACGCCTGGAAAGTGTGTATACGTTAATCGCGTATCGAGGGTTCGAATCCCTCACTCTCCGCCATTTAATTCATCTTGAAAAATCTCATAGAAACCTTTGCACTAACGTCTGCACGTGACAAATTCTTCGTTGCGCGGTGCTCGAAATCCTCATTTACTAGGTGTAAACCCGTACCACTCATTTGTGAGTGGTCGGGTAAACTCCGGTTTCTGCGCGCCGTGCGTCTCGAATTTGCCCCGTTCAACAGTTTGTGCAAAGGTTTCTCATAACATCTCAGTTATTCATAAAGTTTCACTTTTCTAATTAAATCTTAGCCGAATTAATATAAAAGAAGCGCCGCAAAATACACATTTTGCTGTGCTTCTTTTAGCTTTTGCAATGCCAAGCAGCGCAGGGCATAGACAATAAAATTTCAATAAACCATATTTTATCAATGGAATAAGATTCGCCATCAAAAAAAATATTGCCATCAAAATATATTGAAAAAGTCTTGACTTTGTAAAAATCAGACCATAGAATTGACTTTATCCTTATTAGTTATCATTATCAATAAAGCATCATTAAATTGCTGCACCAGAGCAGGCGTCATCGGAAAAAGAGGATTTCCACCCGCAACTTAACCGCTAGTGAATAAGTTGATTTAGTAACCCGTGGCGATTGCTGTTAACAGCAACTAAATATGGTAAAAAACCATTCCACGATTAGTAACTTTTTTAAAGTCAGCGTTTTGCATATTTGTTTATCTCATAGCCACACACATTGTGAGGAGTTTCAATATGACTGAAGTACAAAAACTGGCTGCATTTACTCAGCAGCGCAGCTTCAACGACTTATCCCCCGATGCCGTTAAGGCGCTAAAAATTCGACTCTTAGACTCGCTGGGTTGTGCTATCGGTGCTTTACAGGGGGCGCCTATCCGGCGCCTCAAAGCTCAAATTGATGATTTTGGCGGAAAGCCGCTGGTGACATTAATCGGAGGTGGAAAAACGGCACCTGACCGGGCGGCGTTTTTCAATTCGGCACTGGTCCGCTATCTTGATTACAACGACAGCTATTTGGCAAAAGGCGAAACCTGCCACCCGTCAGATAATATCGGTTCGGTTCTGGCGGCTTGTGAATATGCCGATGGCGACGGTAAAGATTTTTTAACGGCACTGGCTATTGCCTATCAAGTACAATGCCGATTAAGTGACGCTGCCCCGGTGCGGCACAAAGGTTTTGACCATACCGTGCAAGGTGCCTACGGTGCGGCAGCCGGTGCGGCTTATGGATTGGGCTTGACAGCGGCGCAAACGGCCAATGCCATCGCCATTGCTGCAACGGCTTACAATGCACTGCGCGTCACCCGTACGGGTAATTTGTCGAACTGGAAAGGCTTAGCTTATCCGTCAACGGGGTGGACCTCAACGCACTCGGCATTTTTAGCCATGCGCGGCATGACAGGCCCGGAAGAAGTATTTGAAGGCAACAAGGGTTTTAAAGAAGCCATTGCCGGTGATTTTGCCATCGACTGGTCAAAAGAGAATCTGGAAAGGGTCAATAACACCATTATCAAGAAGTTTAACGCAGAAATTCACTCACAAGCCACTTTAGAAGGCTTGATTGAAATGCGTGAGGCCGGTCATTTCAAACCTGAAGATATTACTTCAATCGAGCTTAACACCTTTGATGTGGCGTTTCATATCATCGGCGGCGGCGAGGAAGGTGGAAAGAAAAATATCAGTACCAAAGAGGAAGCCGACCACAGCTTGCCGTATATGATGGCGGCCGCTATTTTGGACGGCAATGTTCTGCCCGCGCAGTATCGGCAGGAGCGCATTGTCAAAGACGATATTCAAACCTTGCTGAAAAAAATCGAGGTTAAAGAAAACCCTGCCTATTCAGACCGTTTCCCCGAAGAAGAGGCCTGTGATATCACCATTAACTTTGCCAATGGTGAACAGCTCTATATCGAAAAATACGACTACGAAGGCTTTACCACACGGCCGGCGTCATGGCAGTTTATCGAGCAGAAATTCACCAATTTATCCTCGCCGTTTACGACCCCGGCGTTGCGTGAAACTATCATCGATATTGTTAAAAATTTTGAAAAGCACAATGTTTCAGCGTTAATGGCTGTATTGGCAAAAGTCAGTCCTGTCGCTTACTAATACTTAAACGCCCTCTTGGGGCGCTTTTTGGCCGATGGAACGGCCTCCTTTGACTTGGTAAAAGTCACTTTGCTTCGCTGCCCCACGGACGGCAAATCGAATAACTAATCTCATAAATCTGGAGTATATAATTATGACTAATAAAGTTTCTGATATTTGGAAAAACCGTTCTTTTCCTTATGTACCAATGAACGGCCGACAAGCAAAACCGCGCACTAAATCCATCACCGAGATTCGCGGCCCCTACTATGCAATGGTTACGCCAACCTATGTTGATGAACTGTTACAGTGTATGGGAGAACACGTAGACGGACTGAAATTTTCAGGTGGTTCATTTTCATTAATGCCCAAAAACATCGTAAAAAAATACCTTAAAATCGCTCACGATCACGATTTATATGTTTCCACCGGCGGTTGGATTGAAAATTTATTGGTGCGTGCACCGCATCACATCGACGACTATATTGCCGAATGTAAAAAACTGGGGTTTGATATGATTGAGTTATCTGCCGGTTTTATTCAAATTCCCATCCCGGATTTACTGCGCCTGGTTGAAAAAGTAAAAAAAGCGGGGCTTAAAGCCAAACCTGAAATCGGCATTCAATTTGGCGCCGGTGGCGACACCAGCAAAGAAGAATTAGAGGCCGAGGGCACGCGTGACCCGCAAATTCTGATTGATACGGCAAACGAATGCCTAAATGCCGGTGCTGACATTATTATGATTGAATCTGAAGGCATTACCGAAAACGCCGACCCCTGGCGCACCGATGTTGCCGCGAAAATCATGAAAGAAGTCGGTATGGAAAATGTTATGTTCGAAGCCGCCGACCCGCAGGTTTTCGAGTGGTATATCAAAAACTACGGCATTGATGTCAATTTGTTTGTTGACCACAGTCAAATCGTGCAATTGGAATGCTTGCGCCGAGGTGTTTGGGGCACCAAATCAACCTTTGGCCGCATTACCACCCACCGCGATTATTAAATCGAAAATGCCTCTCTTAAAACCGGCAGCCACGTTACCGGCTGCCGGTTTTCTATGAAACCTTTGCACAAACTGCCGAACGGGTCAATTTCGAGGCGCACGGCGCGCAGAAACCGGAGTTTACCCGACACACTCACGAGTGGTCGGGTTTACACGTAGTAAATGAGGATTTCGAGCACCGCGCAACGGAGCTTGTCCAGCGAATACGCTGTATTGCAGGGAAATTGTCACGTGCAGGCGTTTGTGCAAAGGTTTCTTTATGTTATTAAGTCCATATCATCGTTGCTAAACCCCACACTTTGAGGCCTTAGCAATAAACGGAAAAAATACGTAAGAACAAGGATTGTGTTCTGAAAAAAACGGAGTTTAGATAACTAAATAAGTATTTTTCAGGCTATTTTGACGCCGTTATTGTGTATTTTAACTTTATTGCAAGTGTTTTACTTTATTTACAGGATTTTATTGCGCTAATAACCCTTTACTTGATCAATAAGGCATAAGACACACCACGGCTTTGTAGCCAGTTATCCAAACTGGCACGCCCGGCACCGAAAGCAAAAATGGCTAATAACATCAAACCCCAAACCACGTGGTCTTCGAAACCTTTGCTGGGAAAACCGATACCGGTAGGCAAAAAGCCAAAGGCAGTAATCAGACTCCAATCCGCGGTACGTAACGCCGCATACGACATTACCGCCACCACATTAAAAACAAATAACCCCAACGCCGTCAGGCGTGTGAACAAACCCAATACCAATAACGCCGGCAACACAATTTCTGCCCCCGTGCCCAATATTGCCGCTATATTGGGTGGTAGTAGTGGCACGTTGTATTCGTATTCAAATAAAAACAGCGTACTTTCCCAATTGCTGAGTTTTTGCGCCCCGGATTTTAAAAACACACTGGCCACGTATAAGCGCAGTAACAATAATGCCAGTGATTGAAAACGATTACCTGACGACTCACCCAAGCCTGATAGTGATGCTAAAAAAGACATAAAAACTCCAAAAAAGTGCATCCGACAGCCGTTTTTATCGGCTTGATGCCGGATTTACAGTGCTGTCGGTCACATTATCATAAATACAACAAGCATTCTTACGTTTGCTTGGTTATTATACGTACCCATGATGATTTGGTTTCTTTTCTTATGCAGTTTATGCCAGACACACCTGGGTTAATTTTGGCTTCGGCTTCACCACGCCGTTGCCAACTGTTGCAGCAATTGGGTTTACGCTTTACCCAGCGACCTAGCGATATTAATGAATCGCGGTTACCGGGTGAAGCAATCGCCGACTATGCGCAGCGCATGGCCGCTGAAAAAGCTCAGGTGGCTTGGCAACAGGACATACCACCCGAGCCCAGCGTGCTGTTATCGGCTGATACCTGTGGCGAAATCGACGGCGAATTATTGGCCAAGCCGGCCGATGCTAACGATGCGCTGCGTTTATTGCGGCAACTGTCGGGACGCAGCCATACCATTCATTCGGCATTTGCTTTGTATAATGGTGCGAGTTTGTATGTAGAAAACGTGACCTCCAGCGTGACTTTGCGTGACATTAGTGATGATGAAATTCGGCGCTACTGGCAAACCGGCGAACCGCACGACAAAGCCGGGGCTTATGCGATTCAAGGGCTGGGCGCCCAATTTGTTGCCCATTTAGACGGCAGCTATTCCGCCGTGATGGGATTGCCGTTATTCGAACTTTGCCAAGCATTTAAACCATTCGATATCAGGACACTTTGATGATTCACTTACCCAAACAAACCGAAATTTTAATCAACAGTGGTCTGCACGAAACGCGCGTGGCATTGGTAGAAAACAGCATCGTGCAAGAAGTGTATATCGAGCGCCAATCCAATGTCGGCATTGTCGGCAATATTTACAAAGGCAAGGTCGAGCGCGTACTGCCGGGCATGGACGCCGCCTTTATTAATATCGGCTTGGAAAAAAATGCTTTTTTACATGTAAAAAACATCGCCAAAAGCAAAAAAACAGATAACGATGACAACGATACCCGTTCGAAAATCGCTGATTATGTGCGTCAGGGCGACTCCATTTTAGTACAAGTGATCAAAGACCCAATGGGCAACAAGGGCGCACGTTTAAGCACCGAGATATCCATTCCTTCACGTTATGTGGTGTTTTTACCTAACGCCAGTGATATTGGCATTTCCACTCGCATTGAAGATGAAGCCACGCGGCAATTTTTGCGCGAACGCATTGCTCAGTTTTCCGATGGCTTGCAGGGTGGTTATATTGTCCGCACGGCGATTGAACAAACCGATGCCTGGGCGCTACACTCCGATATCCAGTATTTGCATAAAATCTGGTCGCAAATCCAACAAAAAGCCAAACAAACCCGCCCCGGCAAACTGGTTTACGAAGGCCTGCCGCTGCCACTGAGATGCTTACGTGACTTAATGGATGACAGCGTCAACGGCATTCGTGTTGATGATGCGCCGTTAGCCAAGGAAATGCAGCAGTTTGCCCGTGATTTCTTCCCGGAAAATAGTGATATAATTTATTTTTACGAGTCGGAGCGGCCCATTTTTGACTTATACGGTGTTGATGATGAAATCGAAAAAGCCCTGCGACGCAAAGTCAGTTTAAAATCGGGTGGTTATCTGATTATCGACCAAACCGAAGCGATGACAACAATTGATGTTAACACCGGACGTTTTGTCGGTGCCAGCAATCATGCCGAAACCATTTTTAAAACCAATTTAGAAGCCAGTAAAGCCATCGCCAGACAGCTGCGGCTGCGCAATTTGGGTGGTATTATTATCGTTGATTTTATCGATATGAATGATCGCAACCACCAAGAAGCACTGGTTAATTCGCTGGTTGAAGCCATGGATCAAACCTATAGCCGTTACACCATTGAATCGTTATCCAGCATCGGCTTACTGCAAATGACCCGCAAGCGCACCCGCGAAAGCTTAGAACATATCTTATGCGAAACCTGCCCGGCTTGTGAAGGCCGTGGTTATATTAAAAGCATCGAAACCGTGGCCTATGAAGTCACCCGCGAAGCCGTGCGCGAAGCCGCGCAATTCAAGCCCGAAAGTATTATGATTATTTGTTCACACGAAATTAACGATTATTTAAGTGATGACGAACCAGACTTATTGGCTGATTTAGAAGAAACCCTGAATCTGCCGATTAAATTAAAAACCGATTATTATTACAGCCGCGAGCAGTATGATATTGCTTTGTATTAAAATAAAAAATTGAATATGACCAATACCGCGCCCCCTACTACTGCAAACCAACCAAAAAAGCGCCGCCGATTGCGGCGGTTTTTACTATACATCTTACTGCTGATATTGCTAAGCATCGGCGCGGCGGCGGCGATTGCCTTAAACCCGCATTGGATGGCGCCGGTTATTGAAAAAGTATTAAAAAAACAAAACATTAGTGCAGATATTATGGATTTAAATGCCACCTTTCAATGGCCAACTTATCGCTTAAGCAGCCGCTTTGCAGCTCGTGGTGACGGTTTTACGATTCATCATGCCAAGGTCGATACCCTATTTAATATAAAGGACTTATGGCAACAAAAAGCCTTTATTGAAGACAGCCGGCTGTCGCAACTCCGCGCTGAATCAACGCTGGCGTCTTGGCAGCAACGCTTGAGCCAATTTGAACTCAGCAGTGACGCACAAGACTGGCAACGCTTTATCCCCAAACAGTGGCAAATAGACTGTGACGACTTCCAGGTAATTTTCCCCGAACAACGCCTTAGCGGCAGTATTCAGGCTGCGGGCACGGGTATTAAAACGGCTGAAGTGATTATCAAAGACAGTGACAATAATGATTTAGACGCCCGCTACAATGCCCGGGAACAACAATTAACGGTATCCAGCAAGCAGCTGAATTTACAACCATTCAGTGGATATGACGCCGGGGGAAAATAGACTGAAATTACAAACCCTGACTGACGGTAATGCCTTAACTTTATTTGCCGAACAGGATGATAATAGCATTAGATTACGCAGTGAAGCCTTTGATTTATCGTTATTCAATGTGCTTAAACCGGTAGTTTTACCGCTATTGGTCAACACCCTGACAGCCGATACCCGGGCACAATTGCAAGCGCTTACTTTGGGTGGACAGCTGAGTGGCTCGGTGCTGTTGCATCAAGATCAAACGAATAACGTTAATTACCAAGTCAAAAAAGCTGCCGTTCGCCTGCAACAAGTGGCCATTGATGACGGGCAACATAGCATCAATCAGCTATCAGGCACGCTAAACTACCGGCAAAATAATGCACAAGCCAATCAGGAACATCAATTAGACTATCAGCTTACACTGGCCAACAGTCAACTGCGTTTAGCTGATATATTAGTCGGTACACCGGCAGCGCTAAGCGGGCAACTACACGGCAGCGTTTATCCGCATAAAAAACGCTTAACCATTGAAACATCTGATTTAAGCAGCAAAGATTTTCAACAGCTGCAATTTAACGCGACGCTGGATTGGACGACTCGCCCCAAGCTGACATTAACCGGTGTGCTGCAAGATTTACACCTTGCCAGGCTTAAGGCCTATCTGCCGCAACATATGCCCCCAACCACACAGTCATGGTTGCGCGAGGCTTTTATCGCCGGTAATCGCAATCACACGCAATTTACGCTTGCCGGTGATTTACAACGTTTTTTAGATGATCAGGACTTTGTTTTACAAGTCAATAGTAAACTCAATAACGGCCATTTTCATTATTTAAGCCACAATCCCGATATTGCGATAGAAGCCGCACAACTGAACATCGACCGGCGACAATTAACGGTTGCTGTCAACAAAGCAACAATATTCACCAATAAAGGGAAAAAACGCTACAGTGTGCCGCTAAGCGGTACGGTCAATATTGCCGATATGTCAAATGCAGTGATTGATATTCGTGCAACTGTGCCCACACAACCACTGTCGCGGTTAATTTTGCTGGCTAACCACAGCTTGGCCAAAGAAGCCCTGAAAACCGTGCAAAGCATCGTTACAGCCAGCGGCGATTTTGCTTTGTCACTGAATATCTTACTGGATATGTCGCATAAAGACACTCAAGAAACCTTTGACCTGATGCTAAATGCCGATAATGCCACCGCCACCTTAAAAGACTACCCGGCGCTAACCGTCAAAAAAGGCAAAACTCATATTACGGTTAATGACGAAGGCCTGCAGCAATTAAGCCTGGTCGGTAAGCTGCAACAACAACCGATAAGCATTGCCCTTAAACGCCCGGAAAAACCAACCAAAAACGCGCCAAACGGCGGCTATCAAGTCAATATTGAGGCGCAAAATATCAATCCACTAACTGTTTTGCCGCAGCTAAATTTGCTTAGCACGGCGCAAGCTAAACTGCTGCGCCAATACGGCGTCATCAACGGCCGCGATAATTATCAGGTGGCTTTACGCCTGCACGATGACGGCAAACTGAATAAGGTGAAGGTGAATAGTGATTGGCAACAGACGGCGGTCAATGCGTTTTCACTACTGCACAAAAAAAGCGGTAGCCCCCTGCCCTTTTCATTGACTTATCAAGCAAAAAATCGTTTTTTACAAACCCAATTAGGCAAGCGCTTAAGCTTACAAGCCGGGCTCACAGCTGCCGGTGATTTGGCCGGACTGGTGCTAAGCAAGCAAAACCATAACCCTGACTACCGCCGTGGCACAGTTGCTTTAACTCTAAACAGTAACACCTTAAATATTGCTAAATTGCGTGAATTTTATAATGATTTTCAGCAAACAATGCCTAAGCCCAAAAAAACCACTGGCAAACCTTTAAACTATGCTTTTAATATTCAGATTGATAAAGCCATTATCCAGCAGAATAAATCTATCCCACTGGCTTTATCCGGTAATTTATCGGATTTGCGCATTACCAGTCCACTGCTATCGGGCACGCTACATTACCAAGCCGGGCACTTACAGGCTGACATTACCCGTGCAGAAGTTGATAACTTGTTTAATCTGGTTAAAAGGCAACGCATCAACCCCGAAGGCCGGAAAGTCACCACCATTGATCTGGCCGAAGCTTTACCCAGCATGAATATCAATGCTAAGCAATTAATTTATAAAGGTAATACTATCGGCAGTGGTGCTATTCACACCAGCATCACAGGGGGGCGCTATAGCATTGACCAAATATTGGTTAATGGCAAAAATTTTTATTTCGATGCTTCCGGTTATGAAGCCAATGAGCCCCAAGGTATTACCACCCATATTCAGGCTGATTTTAAAGGAGAAGAAATTGCAGCCTTGATTCGCTTATTCAAACTTAACGAGGCCATGGATGCAAAATTTATCGATGCTTCATTGAATTTATCATGGCCGGGCAAAGCCCATACACTGAATCTAAGACAAAGTTATGGCAAAGGCTGGCTAAACGCGCAAAATGTTAAGCTCAGTCATATGTCTACCAATGTCGGCAGCGTTTTCGGGCTGATGGATATCACCAGTATTTTTCGGCGTATTAGCTTGGATTTCAAAAACTTAAGCAGTTCAAAACTGTCATTTGACACCGTTGAAGGTCATTGGAATATCGGGGGTGGGCGCGCCATAACGCGCGATGCCTATGCCACCGGAGCGCTGATTGAATTGCACCTGGTTGGTGCTGCCGATTTATACCGGCGTGTGTTTGATGATATGGATTTAACCGTTATCCCTAAAACCAGTAATATTTTTCCGATTATCGGCGCAGTCGCCGGTGGGGTCGTGGGTGGTGCCGCCGGACTGTTGGTACAGCAAACGGTGGGGGATAGTATTAATCGTGCCGTCGGCTTGCCGTATCAAATTACCGGTAAATGGGAGGCACCCACGGTGAAGTTTATGGGCAATAGCCAAAGTAGCTCCAATAATGAACGGCAAAGCATGCGCCACTATGATAGCGCCAATTAGCAACGTCAATATAACATCGTTGACCTTTCCCATTACCCCGGCTGCGACAGCGATTGTGGTTAATGGTACACGCGATACTGCATTGGCAAAATATTTACCCTATTACCAACAGCTGATTATCACCGATGGTGCTTGGCAAAGTGTGCAAATGCTGCTTAATAAAACCCAGCCTGCCCCTGATACGCATGTGTTGGGTGACGGCGATTCGATTCAGCACCCACCGGCGCATTTTATCCATATTGAGCGTCAGGACAGCACCGATTTTGCCAAAGCACTTACCTATGCCATCAATCAGCAAATAGCAATCGCCGATGTGTTTTGGGCCGGTGGTGGTGAGATGGATCATTTTTTAGGTAACTTATCGACGGCGGCGCAGTTTGCCGATAATATTCGGCTACGTTTTATCGCCGCCCAACAAAGCTATTATTTCTTATCCGCCCAAACGGCAAAAACCATAACCTTGCACGGTGTATTGGGGCGCACGATTTCTTTGTACCCTTTTCCTCAAGCTTGTGTGACCAGCACCGGGCTGTCTTATCCTCTGACGCAGTTAAGACTTGATCAACAGCGGCAACAAAGCCTGCGTAACCATGCCGATGCCGATAGTGTCAGCCTCGATATTAAGGGAGCTTTGTGGTTATTCGTGTCCTCCAAGCCTGAAATGGCATAGCGCATCCCTGTATTACTTAGTTATTATCAGGCCACGCGGCTAAAAACTCAGTAAAATGGGCTTTTTCCTGCTGGCTTAAATAGTCACGCAACATCGCCAAGCGTGCTTCATAAGCCGCCGGCAATAACAACCCGCGCATTAACTCAAAACGCAAGTAGAGCAAATAGGTATTTAGCACATCGGTCTCACAATAATCGCGGATAGCTTGCACGTTATCGGCTTGATACAAATCCAGCACGGCGCTGCCATCGGTTTCCAGCTTGCCGGGAAAACCACAAAGCTTGGCCATATCGTTTAACGGGGCCACGGCACGTGCTTGATAACCGGCAATAACATCCATTAAGTCAACATGCTGCCACTGAAAACGTGACAAATAATTGGCCCATTTACGCTGGCTGTCAAAATGCCCAACATCCCAATACGTCGGCGCAACAACACCATGTAACAAAGCACGATAATGCAATACCGGCAAATCAAAACCATTGCCGTTCCACGACACCAGCACCGGCTGATAATTTTCGATCAAGTTGAAAAATTTCTCGACAAGGACTTTTTCATCGTCATCAACCTCGCCCAGACTGGCAACTTTGTGCTTGCCATTGATAAACACGCAGGCGGAAATGGCGACAATTTTATGCAGATGATGCCGCATAAAATCGTTACCGACCTTAACCAACAACATCACCAGCAGCATGATTAGCATGATTTTTTTAATAAAATCATCACCACGGGCGATAGCGCTATGGCTGCCCCAATAAGCACCTAAGACACTGGCTGCCGCCATCGGCAGGGCAATCACCCATAATACTTGCCCGGCAACAATAAACATCACGGCGGCACCGATATTGGTGGCCAAATTCAACGGTTTGGCTAAACCGGTGGCGCGTAAAAAACGCATATTCAGGTATTTATTGGCGGCAATCGCCATGTAAGTGCCGGTACCCGGCCCCAGCAAGCCATCATAAAAGCCAATCGGTGTCAGCAAGGCGATGGCGCTACCACGCGAAGGGTTCTCTTTATTATTTGCTTGTTTTTTCGGACGAATAAATACCATTGCCAAGGCCACCGGAATACATAAAATAATTAACCAATTCACCAGTGTCGTATTAAGCAACATCACCAAACGTGAGCCTAATGCAGAGGCTAGCAAGCACGGCAATATACACGCAGCCGCCAAATGCCAGTTAATGGCACGCCCGCGGGTATATTTTATCACCGCGGTGGTGGTGCCGCACATCGACACCACTTTATTGGTGGCCAAAGTCGCCACCGGCGGCACACCCGCCATCAGCAGCGCCAAAGCCTGAATCATACCGCCACCTCCGGCAATGGCATCAATATAGCCGGCGGCAAATCCGGCGGCAATCAATACTATCAGCGACCACCAGACAAAGTCGGCAGGCAAGGTGGCGAATAATTCATTTAACATTTATTGCCTTAGCCTGAGCACTGCTTAAGTGGCCAGCTTAATGCCATATTGGGAAATCATCAGCTAACGAAAGTCATCGTCGAATCAAGGTTTGATAACGGCCCCAAGGCGTTGGCAGCCTTCCTGCAAAGCGGCCATAAATTTTTTCACCTCAGCCGTTTGCTGGCGATGAAACGAGATACAATATAAAAAACCGTCATTATCATCGGTAAGAAAATAACTGATACCCAAACCACCGGCTATCGTTGGCATAAAGGAAAAATCACCAATCCAGCGCCGATTGCCTAAAGACGATGTTGACAGAAAATCGCTGGTTAAACATTGATAAGCACTATCGCTAAAAAAGTCCGCTTCGATACCCCGGCGCTGGGCCATTAATTGCAGGCCTAATAAATGTCGATTGACACCATGACCGCTTTTACAGGCTTTAATGCGGTTTTTATGTTCTGTATGCGCGGCTTGAAAGTCCTCCCATGTCGCGCTACCATTGGCCAAAGCCGTCACAAACGCCACTGATTCCACCGATACCGGGCGCAGGCACTCGGTACGCCCTGCCTGAAAGTGGCTGATATCGACGGATTCATAAGTATTACGAATACAGCCAAAGGTCTGATATTGCGCATATTGTATCGGCAATTGCATCAGTGCATCGGCACTGGTTTTGGCTGGGCGGTGATGTGCAGGTAGCACTGTGGTCGTAATCGCCACTTGGCAATTATCGGCCTGCTGTTGGTGCTGTTGTTCAATGGTCGCTAAGGCTTGTTGCTGTGCTGCCGGTATCGTCCAAACCAGAGGTTCAGGCAATGCTTGACTATCCACTGTACCATCAATGCCGGCCACTGCACTGGCCTCGGCGCGGGCGAGAATTGCTTGCAAAGCACCGGCATCATAGCTGCTGTGTTCCAAGTAGCCAAAATAGTTATCGTTTTCCAAATTGGCACAGATGGTCAATGGCTTGTAAGCCCAAAAGCGAGTTCGCACTAAGAAAGTCAAATCGCGCAGTGCTTCGGCATCGTCAGCAAAAGCCTGCGGGCTAAGGTGTATATGAAATAAGCTATGTTCCAGCATCGTCATATTGCGGCCATTTTGCGGGCTGGCCGCTTGCAATGCCCGATAATGGCTTGCGGCTTGCTCGGCAGGTGCTACTGACAGCGATGCCGGTGTGAGCGGTGCTGTTTCACTGTCAACAGATACCAGCTCGTGCAGGGCTTGGCTAATGGCATCCACCGACACAGGGCGATGTTCGGCATCTAAGACCACAATAGGAAAAGCCGCACCTTGCCAGAAAACGATAATCACGCGTTGCTGTGGCGTTAAGGGCGCCAGTGCAAAATCATCACAATCAGGACGTGGTACACGAGAAATGCCACGCAATGCCAGCCATTGGCGCATGTCTAAGGCTTCACCACGGGCTGACACGTTTGGTTCTAAGCAACCATTTAAATAGTCTGCTGATTGTTTTGCCAGCCCTGCAATCAGGTGGGCTAGACGGCGTAAACCGCTATCCGGTAAATGTAAATCCAACCGAAAAGCACCGCTGGTAGATAACGGCAACGATCGACGCTCTGCTAAGTAACCGTGCAACCAAGCTTCGCTTAACCAGCTGTCGCCTTGCTCAGCCTGTGTTTTGGCAAAGTCCTGTAAATCTTGTTGTAAGGTTGAGCCGATACCGGCGACAAAGTCAGCAACTTTTGCCTGTGTTTGTTTATAGGCAGCATCGTCTAACAGCGGACGAACCCACGCCAAATAACGCGTGGTGGTTTCCTGCAAATCAGGAATAGGTAAGGTAGGTAAAGTCATCATAGTTATATTATCTTTTATTTATGGCATTTATTCAATCATTGTAAGCAATCTTTTGCTGTTTAAGAAAACTTTCTTATTTGGCATCCTGATGCCTTGGCTATAATGCCGGGCATTATTACTGTGCTAATGTTGTCCATCGTGTTTTATGCTATCCTATGGAAAATTCTGCGATAGCCCCCAGTTTATTAGGACAGCGTTGCAGATGTGTCGTCCGTATAAAACAAAAATATTAGCGGGTAGCGCATTGGCTGTTTAACGCTTAGGTAGACACAATATATACAGTAAAAAATTTTAGAGACAAAAATGAAAGAACCCACTCATCTGCCCCAAGGCTTTAAAATACTGCTCGGCACGCTATTGCTGATTATTTCTATCGGTTTGATGTCGTTATGGGGGGTGTTCGCCTGATGCCGCAGGAATACCAGCACGACCTGCCTAATCCGGGCAAATTCAGTTTGCGTGGCTTGTTGTTATACCTTTTACCGGCGCCTTTGGTTATTAAGCTGTTGGTGTCGATTATCGCTTTGCAGCCGATAAAAATGCTGTTGACCGCCGGTGCCTTGTTCTTTTTTTACAGCGCTGCGCATTTGACGCGCACCACCTTATTGCGCCTAGAGTTTAACCGCCTGCGCCCCAAACCCACGCAAATTAAAGATTATCGCCATTGGGGGATGATTTATGTCGGCGTTGGCATGTTGCTATTGATGTTTTTGCTTCGCCGCCCATTGCTCGCCAGTTTGATGATGGTGGCTTGCAGCATGATAGGCTATTATCTGGTTTATGGTCTGCGCCAGCCAACAACGGCATCGGCAGTGGATTTTGACGCCATCCCTAAAGCTACTCGCGAAGCTATCACCGGCGCTTACGCCGATTTAGAACGCATTGAATCACTGGCCACCCAGCTGCACAGTGACAACGATAAAGCCATTGGCAAAAATATCGACAAGGTGGTTGATCAATCGTATAAAATCTTGGCTTTACTCAGCCGCTCGCCTAACGATGCCGGTCGGGCGCGGCGGTTTTTAAATGTTTATATTAACCGTATCAAAGAAATTTTAGCACAATATATTAACCTGTCGCAGCACGGCAAAGGCGATGATTTCAGGCAACGCTTGCAGGATGTTCTGGCCGAGGCACATAAAGCCTTTAGCCGGCAAGAGGCCAAATTGCTCGATGATGACCAACTTAAGCTGGATGTGCAGCTGGAAGTGCTGGATGAACAAATTAAACACGAACAACAATCCGATGACGATTAACAATCTGTTTAGCCGACTGAATAAAAATTAAGCATCCGAACCGGCCTGTTTATTATAAGATAAAACTTTTGCATAACGTATAGGAGCAAAAATATGAGCGAAACCACAACCGACACGCAATTGGCGCAGTTAAGCGAACTGCAAGTGGCCGAAGGCAATGCCGCCACGCGTGAACTGACGCTGGCCAAAGACAATCTGCCCGCCGCCGAATATCAATCCGCT
>PDWJ01004796.1_pt1 | contig 15884 bp, 18 predicted proteins | sample 1430881 | NCBI WGS metagenome assembly PDWJ01 (sample SAMN01162460, study PRJNA174530) | Oral metagenome, whole genome shotgun sequencing project. | biome: Marine environment; feature: Marine mammal; material: Swab sample of the gingival sulcus; isolation source: swab sample of gingival sulcus... | reverse complement strand
CTATCGATGACCTTTTCACCTGCTTCTCCATCAACTTCTTTAAGCTTTTCCCACCCTTTCTTGTAGCGGTCACTTTTTTCCATTTCTGACTCCTTTTTAGGGCTAACTATATTTTCTCGACATCATCAACTTCTATCGTGAACACTCCTGGAGAATTTGTCAATAGAAATATTGTGTTCTCATCAGGAAAAGATTTAAGGAGGTTTTTTACGGTGATGCGCCGTCAATAAGGTTTCGCTAACGCCGCAAATGCAGGAGGCAGGATGCCATGACCGGAAGCGACAAAACCTGGCGAACCACAAAACCTTAACAGCGGGCAATCATGTTAAAGTTGCGGCGCGTCCCCAAAATCCGTTTCTACTTTTTTTACCGTTTTTTATATAATAAAGATTTCTGTTCTATTTATTTTATATGTTCCTTTCTTTGTGTGTACTCTGCCTGTGTGAGAAGATTCTTCAGAAAAACGGACGAATCTGTCAGGTTTTTCACGTCCACACTAACATTTTTTGAAATGTTTCCATGTTCAGACGTTCTGTGCCTACAGCGCGACGTTAATCGCCCCATCGTGATCAGGGTGCCCCGAATACGAGCACGCACGCGCGATACAGCGAAGTGCAACGCCCATATTTTCCCAAACGCTTCTGCCGTCGAGTTTCGCGAGAGTATGCTATCTCTCATCGCCATACCTGCCAAGTTGAAAAATGTCAGCAGGAGAACGTGCCGGAAATAAAAATTTGTGGATTGATGCCTTTCAGACAAGGGATTCAATTGATGTCGGTTTCTGAACGAATAATTTTTCTTGACATGTTTCTTCATAATATATTACATATCAATATGTTAGATATTAATGTATTGATATCGTAAAAATTATGATTAACACTATCACACAAAGGAGTAGGCTCATGAATCACAAGAATGGATGTGTCAGAGTTGTGGTAATGTTGGTAATTGGGGTTTTCGCTCTCTCTGTTCTGCCGATACAGAGTATGGCAGAGGAGAAGGTCAAGTTGGTTCTCGCAATTGGGCCCAGAGGATTTGGGGAAGTCGCCCCCGTACATCTTGAAGGGTTTCAGCAAACTCATCCGAATATCGAGGTTGAGTGGTTGAAAATTTCTGATGTCCCGAATGAATCGCGGAATTTTTACGTCACCAATCTCACCGCTCGAAATTCAACCCCCGATGTCATCTCTGTTGATGTGATCTGGCCCGGAGACTTTGCCAAACGGGGCTGGATTGCACCGATAAACGACTATTTCGATCAGACAGAAATTGATGAATTTATCCCAGACTTTGCAGGAGCTGCGATGGTTGACGGCAAGTTGTTTGCGATCCCTCTGTATATGGACGGAACCCATCTGTTCTACCGCAAAGACTTACTGGAAAAATATGGTTTCGAGCCGCCGAAAACCTGGGAAGAGTTGATCATGCAGGCAAAGACAATTACTGAAGGGGAAAATAATCCGGATCTCACCGGTTTTATCAGTATGTGGGCCAAGATTGAAGGACTCTTTATGAACTGGCTGTCTTTCTTCTATGGTGCCGGCGGAGAATTTTTTGATGCCGATGGCAATTTGGCGATCAATTCGCCTGCCGGAATCAAAGCCCTCCAAACCATGGTGGATATCCTGTACAAAGATCAGATCACAAATGAAAGCATCCTGACATATCGTCCTGACGATGCCCGTGTTCTCTTTCAACAGGAACGTGCCGTGTTTCTGATGGTACAGGGGTTTGTCTGGCCTCCGTTAACAGCGGATGATTCACCGGTTAAAGATAAGGTTGATGTCACGCGCAATCCATATTTTGAAGGCCATCCGGATGGACATTCCAGCGCGATGGGAGGCTTTTTGCTGGCAATAAATGCGAATTCGAAACACAAAGAAGAAGCGGCTGAGTTAATTCGCTACTTTACAAGCTACGATTCGCAATTGAAAGCGGCGATCTCAGGTAATAAGGCTCCGACACGGGCTGCTGTGTATACAGATGAGGCCTTACAAAAAGCGGACACGATTCTGCCGAAATACGGCAAAAGCTATGCCGTAGGAGTTGTCCGTCCTTCAGCTCAAACCGGAGCGAAATATCCGAAGGTGACCGAAATCATGCAGATGGAAATCACGTCCGCGCTACACCAGCAAAAAACGCCGGAAGAGGCATTAGCTGATGCCGAAGCTCAAATCAAAGCGCTCCTGGAATAAGTATCATCACATTAAACCCCGCATAAACGTGGAAGGGCGCACGAGGTGCGTCCTTCCACTATCTCGAAGTAAAAAAACATATGAAATCATTTCAGCAAGATGCAAAGCACTATATTTCAGGTAGCATGTTGGAACGATTGCATCCGACAGGGTGGTTGCTTGTTGCTCCGGCCTTGTTTGTCGTCATATTTGTGTTAGTTTATCCTGTGATGCAGACGGCATTTTTAAGTTTAGGAGAGACCGGATACGACGGTGGATATACATTTATCGGTTTTAAAAATTTTCAACGTTTGATGAGCAATTCGCGATTTTGGACGGCAGTGACAAATACGCTGCTCTTCACCGCCGCAACCGTTCCGATCGAACTGGCTCTTGGTCTTGGACTGGCAGTTATGCTGAATAACGCGTTTCATGGCCGGGGAATCGTTCGACTGGCCGTGCTGTTTCCCTGGGCCTTGCCAACAGCCCTAAATGCGTTAATGTGGCGTTGGATGTTTAATTCGGATTTTGGAGTTTTTAATGCCCTCCTCATGGAAAGCGGCATCATTAGCGGACGAATTAATTGGCTGGGCAAGATACCAATTGCTATGCTCTCAATGATGATTGTTTCGATCTGGAAGACCAGTTCGTTTATGTCGCTGATTTTGCTCGCCGGTCTCCAGGCTATTCCTGATGATATTTATGAAGCCGGCGTTATGGATGGGACCAGCGGATGGTCAGCATTTTGGCATATTACCTTTCCGCTACTGCGGCCAACGATCATGGTCGCCTTGCTGTTACGGTCGATGGATGCGTTACGCGCCTTTGAGCTGCCCTTCAACCTGACGGATGGCGGCCCGGTGACGTCGACTGAAACGCTCTCTTTGTACGCCTATAAAAATTTGTTTCAATATGTGGAGTTCAATTTTGGCGCAAGCATTGTGATCGTGCAATTTATGATTATTCTCGCATTGAGTCTCATGTATATTCGGGTTTTTAAAGGAGGAGAATCCGCATGGTAAATTCTACACCGATCTTTGCGCGTAATACGCGCTATAAAGGGTTAAAACAGAATTCCATCTGGGTATACATCGTCGCCGCACTTACAGTCATCATCTCATTTTTCCCGATTCTGTGGCTGTTATTTACGTCTCTCAAACCTGCAGCGGATATTTATGCCTGGCCGCCGGTGTATATCCCGAATCCTTTTACGCTGAAAAATTATATCTGGATTATTACGGAAAGTCCGGAATTATTACGCTATATTCTGAACAGTTTTATCGTTGGCAGCGCGACGACCCTGTGTATTCTGGGATTTGGAGGATTGGCGGCCTATTCATTGACCCGGCTTCGTTATCGTGGGCGTCATGCTACCATGTTAGGCATGTTGGCAGTTTCAATGTTTCCGCCGATTGCTCTGTTGCCGGCCATGTTTTTGACATTCCTGAAGCTTGGACTTCTCAATAAATATCCCAGTCTCGTCATTGCGCATACGGGCCTCTATATGCCGGTGGCGATCTGGATGCTCTCAAATTATTTTAAAACGATTCCGATGGACATTGAAGATGCTGCCAGAATGGATGGTTGTTCGGTACTGCAAATGTTTTGGAGTGTCATTCTGCCGCTCTCAGTGCCCGGCTTAGTGTCAACCGGCTTGATCGTCTTTATTTTTTCCTGGAATGAGTTTCCGTTATCACTGGTGTTGCTGACGGATAACGCCATGCGCACGGCTCCGGTTGGAATTTCCTTGTATCCCGGAGAGTTTGCGTTTCCGTGGGAAACGATTAGTACAGCTACTTTCCTGGCAATTATTCCTATTCTCGTGATTACGGCTATTTTTCAACACCACATCATCGGCGGCCTGACTGCGGGTTCAGGAAAATAGGTAAAGAACGAGTCGGGCGGAGATGGAAATCCGCCTGACCAGGCTTCACAGCATCGGTAAAACGGGGTTCCGTCCCCGTCAACTGAATCTTGCCAAAACAGTATTTTGATAATTTCACCACAAAGACACAAAAGTCATAAAGGCTTTTCATAAAAAACACCTGATATTTACACGATTTGATGAGGAGAAATAAACATGCAGAAACTCAGCACAACACAAAGAACATGCCTTGAGACCTTATTAAGGACACTTGTTCATCAAGAAGAAGCCCGTATTCTGGTTCCGGCACATGAACAGAATTCGGGCTTTTGGTTCGGCAGTGGAAACCTTTACAGGATTGGAAGCCGGACAGCAGGGACTGGAATGTGCGATTTTTCGTTCAGATGATGGAGGCCAAAGTTTCACAAAAGTTCATAGTTGGTCGAAAACAGATTTATCGTATCCCGAACGTAAAGTGCTTTCTATTGAAGGTACAGCGCTGCATCAACGTGATGATGGAAGCGAAGATAGGCCTGGCAGCAATCGCAAAAGGATTTCTCGCAACCGTTAGTCGGACATTTCCTCCCAATGGATGATGTTCGGCGGATTTTGGCTGATGAATAATTCCGAGGCAGATAAAATTCCGAGGTAGACAACATTAAGGAGATCATACGATGGCAAACCAACCCAACATTGTCTTTATTATGTCCGACGATCATGCGGCCCATGCCATGAGCTGTTACGGCAGTAAAATCAATCGCACCCCAAATCTGGATCGCATTGCGGAAGGGGGTATGCGGTTCGACAATTGTTTCTGCACCAATTCGATCTGCACGCCCAGTCGGGCCGTGATTTTAACCGGCACCTACAATCACGTTAACGGTGTGACCACGCTGGACACCAAGATGGATAACCGGCTGCAAACCTTTCCGAAATTACTTCAGAGGGCGGGCTATCAAACCGCCATTTTCGGCAAATGGCATCTCGGCACCGGGCCGGATCATTGCCCCACTGGATTTGACGATTGGGCCGTGCTGCCGGGGCAGGGACTCTATCACGATCCGGAGTTTATTTTCAAGGGGCCTGACGGTGGGACCCGTCGAACAGTCAAAGGCTATGTGACCGATCTGATTACGGATATGTCTCTTGACTGGCTGAAAGATCGCGACCGGGATCGGCCTTTTTGTCTGATGTACCATCACAAAGCCCCGCACCGCAAGTGGGAGCCGGATGAAAAACACGCCGATCTCTACGAAAGCGAAGACATTCCCGAACCCGATACCCTGTACGATGATTATGCCAATCGTGCCTCAGCCGCAGCCGCAGCCACCATGCGCGTGGGCGTTCACATGGATGAAAAAGATCTAAAATGTAAAAAGCCGGAAGGATTGTCGGACAATGAAATGCGGAAATGGGCGTATCAGCGCTACATCAAAGATTATCTGCGGGTGATTGCCAGCATCGACGATAATGTCGGACGTGTGTTGGATTACCTGGATGCAGAAGGGTTAACGGAGAGCACTCTGGTCATATACACGTCCGATCAGGGCTTTTTTCTTGGGGATCATGGCTGGTACGACAAGCGTTTTATGTACGAAGAATCGCTGCGCATGCCGTTTATTCTGCGCTATCCCCCGGAAGTCAAAGCCGGTTCCGTCAACGACGATATTACGCTGAATGTCGATTTCGCGCCGCTGTTTCTGGATTTGGCCGGAATGCCGATTCCGGAAGACTTTCAAGGCCGGAGTTTTCGACCATTGCTGCACGGTCAGGCACCGGATGATTGGCAGCAATCGCTGTATTATCGCTACTGGATGCATAAAGCGCAACACAACGTCTATGCGCATTACGGAGTGCGTACCAAACGTTACAAACTGATCTACTACTACTCCGATGCGCTGGGACAGGAGGGGGCCATCGACGAAAGCTACGAACCGGAATGGGAATTGTTTGACCTTGAACAAGACCCCTGTGAAATGAATAATGTTTACGCTCATCCCGATTACCAGGAGACGGTACGAAAATTAAAAGCGGAATTGTACCGTTTGCAGGAAAAGGTCGGAGACAAACGCTATGTAAAAGACGTATAATAATAATTTCCGGAAAACATGGAAACGGGATGGAGTAAATGTATGCAGCCTCTCATCGAATTTGAGTATTCCCATGCTTTACCTTATGCTTGCAGAGGGGGAATTCGAACAATATATCAACAAGCATCAGAAGATCATTGAATTTGTCTGTCGTACAGACAGCAAGTCCTCTGAACACCTGGGATGGATTGCGGCTGTTCGTAAGATCGATTCAACTCTCCTGGAATATATCGAAGAAAAGGGGTTGGAGATTCGGGAGAGCGCTGATGTCTTCGTGCTAATCGGAGTCGGCGGATCGAATCAGGGAGAACGGGCCACGATCCAGGCGCTTTCATTTCGTGAACAATCACCTGTAAACCCTAAAATTCTGTATACCGGTAATAATTTATCGCCCGCGTATCTCGATGCTGTTCTCAGGGACTTGGAAGGGAAGTCCGTCTATTGTAATGTGATCGCAAAAAACTTCGCGACCCTGGAACCGGGGAGTATATTCTGCGTGATTCGCCTTTTCCCTTTCCGGCAGATGACCAGGCAAAGGATGATTTTGACTATTTGAATGATGCGGAATTGAATAAAATCGCCTATCAAAGTACAATTGCCGCCCATCGGGACGATGGCGGGGTGCCGTGTATGAGTCTGCATCTTCCTGAATTAAGCGAACACGTATTAGGATAAGTGTTCCTTTCCAGTATACCTGCTTCCTCTCAGCGTCGATACTGGGCGTGAATCCCTTCGATCAGCCAGGGGTGGAAGCGCACAAAGAGCATATGTTTCGTTCGTTGGGAAAAACACCGCAATCCTACTTTGTTACATGTACTCAAAGTCAATCGTTCGTGGTGAGCTTGTCGAACCACACGAGCCCCTTCGACAAACTTACCACGAACGGAGTCAGGATCATCTAACAACGTAGGCGTAAACAGAGTTACTCTTATGACTGAAAATGAAAAACGGGTTTTAACCTTGTTATCAAAGCATGGCCCTTTGTCAAAAAAAGATATTTCCAAGCAAGGGAAAATCAGTTGGGCGACCGTTGTTAAAATCGTTGCCCGTTTTGAGAAGGACGGCTTCGTTCATGCTGTCGGAATCGGGGATCAACCGGAAACGAGTGGAAAGAATCCAATGATGTATGAATTGACCGGGAAGACTCCACTTGCCATCGGGATCGATGTCTCGTATTCAGTCACGCACATTTTGCTGACAAATCTCAAGCATGAAGTTGTGTCACACCAGCGTTATGAAACCCCTGAAAAACCCGATAGACTCCAACTACAAGAATTTCTCCTCTCTAGTTGCCACCACTTTTTTGAACATGCGTCATGTAAACGAACTGTGGTGATCGGCATCGGCATTGGCCTGCCTCGCTGGCTGGTGGGACAAGGATTTACAAACTTCGCTGTCTTTGCTGACGACCTTGAACGTGACCTGCATATCCCTGTTCGCATCGAAGAGTGCACGGCTCGTAATTATACGATGTATAAAAAATGGGTTGGGAAAGCCTTTCATTTGAACGATTTTGTGCTAATGACGATTCGCAATGGAATTGGTGCAGGAATTTTTTATCAGGGGCATCTGATCCGAGGATCGCGTGGAATGGCGGGGGAACTAGGCCATCTTACCGTTGTGGAACAGGGTCTAAAATGTCGTTGCGGAAAATACGGATGCCTTGAAACACTCGTCAATCAAGATATTCTCTATCATGAATATGCCAGCCGGATACAGCAGAATGAGAGTCTCCCTTCACTCGCTATGCGGGATTTACAGGTTGTTCACGACGGTTTAAATGAACTATTCTCTTTGGCCGCTCAGGACCATCCTGAAGCATTGGCCATTATCCGGAACGCTGCCAAATATATCGGCATGGGAATCGCGTTGTTGTTAATGGCATTTGATGTTCCGCACGTCATTATTACAGGTAACTTTGGGGAAAATGGCGGCGTCATCATTCCTTATATTCAACACGAAGCGAATACACGAATCATCTCTGAAATTACCTCTTCCCTGAGTTATTATCCTCTGGAAGAACTCGGTTTCGCCTATGGGGCTGCATTGCTGATCCTCAAAGATTATTTCACGGTGAATTGAAACCTATCGAGTCTTTGATGGCGGATATTTAAGATCGTTGTAATTTGGGATTTTGCAACCCCCTCTTGGCGGAGAATTCCCCTCTAAAAAGGGGTTAGGAGTGGGGCAAAAGCTCAAAAGTACTACGCGTTCAAATAGCGTACCTATATTACAAGAAGAAATTCTTAATAGCCTCATTCGTGATCTTTTCTCATCTCGTTACAAGTAGTTCCCTCCTATGAAAATGAGTCATCTTCCTCTTGATGGTTGCGGCAGTCGTCTCGCTGCTGATGCGCTAACGCAAAGTTTACCGGCGAGGGTATCGAGTCCGGTTTAGTGCCTTGTTAGGTTATTTTTATATTTTCCCCAATACATTTCAATAGATACCCCATATGATGAGTAAAATGCACGACCGAATTTGTCTCCATTGTAACATGGAAGATAACAATTGTTTGAATTTTGTAGGCTCTGATTGATGCATATATTGAACAAACATAGAAGCTTGAACGACTTCGTTCCTGCGCTGCTGAAAAAAAGTCAATAGATATTCCACGCAACCCAGTGTTGGCACTGCGTCCGATTTGCAAATGGTATCGCTGAACGTGCTGATTTTCTTATGAGAATCGACTCCACATCGCCGTATATCAATCATATCGATCCAAGGCTGAAGAACTTTGTCTGAAAAATTTAGCGAAATTTTACTTGACAAGCCCTGCAACGCCAGCAATGGATAAGCTGTCGATCAGAGCTGTTTTTTTGTGTTATTGCAAGTCGCCAGAGGGAAACTTCTGGCCGACTTAACGCCCAAAATCAAGGAGGTATGCTATAATGCGAAAGATATGGATATTCATGTTTGTATTGCTGGCTGTTGCTCCCTGTGTCAAAGCTGAAGACGTCGTCATTACTGAAAACGGGAAGGGTACTGCTCAGTATGATGTCATACTCGTGGAAAGCCCGACGATTGAGGTCGACGGAGCGCTTGACGAAGAAATCTGGGCTGCTGTTCCAGAGCTCAGCGGTTCGTTGAATTATCCCTGGGAAGCCGTTCAAGCACCGAAAACGGTCTTTAAAGCGTTTCACGACGGGAGAACTTTGTACTTCAGTTTTGTGGTCGAGGACAGAGAAGTCCTGGTGGAAGATGAGTGGAAAAGCGATGAATCGACGGTTAATGACGAAGATCGCGTCGAAATCTTCTTCGCAGGCGGATCCGTCGATCAACCGGATGATTACAATCTTGCCACATATTACGCGATTGAAGTGGATGCACAAGGCAGGGTGCATGATTACAGCGCCGTATACTATCGGCATTTGGACAGCAACTGGAATTTGAAAGACCTGAAAACGGCAGGTATTGAGACTGAAAGTGGATATCTTGTCGAAGGATCGATTCCCCTCGCGTCACTGCAAGAGTTACAGCTTATACGGGAGGATAAGACTATGCGGGCCGGCGTTTTTCGCGCCGAATTCTCCAAAGCTGGGTCCGAAATACAGATGCAGTGGATTTCCTGGGTAGACCCTAACACGACCTATCCTGATTTTCATGTTGATTCGGCATTCGGCGTTTTTCGCTTTTTAGGTCTCTAAAAACCGGGGAGAGCGTCCTCCCCCGGTCCCTCCTCGTGTGTTCTCCTTACAATTCCAGGGAGGTTTGTTACGACGATTCATCTTGAGCTTATTCACATTTTTCAGGCTCGAAAACGGCCTGTCTCCGTCCACAGAGGATAGAGCACTGTCATCTCAGAAACTCACGCTTACAAGCCGGTATACCTGAGCTCTTCGATCAAATCCCTTTGCCGGTCCGTGAGCACATCCATCCCCTTCTTTGAAGCGCATAGGGGTTTCGTTCCAAGCCAATCCATCAGCCCATTGTTTGGGCGGTTCAGTTGGTGCAGTATTACTGAGCGAAACAATGGCGTACGTACAACCAAACACTTCGTAATGCCATATTCGAGACTCTAGTACGCCTTCATGAGGCATGAAGTTAAAATACTCAGCCGCATAGTTTCGATTTTGGTATTTCAGAACGGCATAAATCCCCAAACTAAGAAATACCGCCAGAACTGCCAAAGCCCCATTCAAGCGGATCGTCATTCGAAAATTTTTGATTTTTGTTCCTTATAACGTCCCGCGAATATGCCAGTAGGCCGAATGGCCGGAACCGCATATTCGCTGTTAGGTGTAAACAATTGGTCTCATTATTTTATTCCGCATATATATCTTAAAGGAGGAATTTGTTTTATTACTAATTCGTATATAATAAAAAACAGTAAATAAACGAGAAAAATTGATAGAAAATATATAGTAAAATGATTCCAGGAAAGTTTAATCATGAAATACATAATCAGATTAACTATCAGAAAATGAAAAATATATAATGAAAATGATGCCTTGGATAAGTACCTAATAATTTGATTATCTTTATTGAGATACAATTTTGCTATGCCAAAAATCAATAATACCAATGAGTATTCTGCTGCGCCCCGGATGAATGATAAACATAATTTATAGGCATAGGTCATATCATTATAGTATCCGGTAAATAAGAGGATATTATCCTGTGCATATTGGAGAAAAATAAACGATATAGCTGATATGCATGCAATAATTGCGAATAAATGTATTTTTGAAGCAATAATGTCAATACAATTCGAGTTACTTCCAATTATATATCCAAAAAGAAAAAAGGAAAAATAAATGCTAACATTGGCCCAATCATTAATAAGGGTTTGAAAACCGGGATAAAAGGGACGGAATAAAGTCTCGAAAAATACAAAAATTACTATTGGTATTATGATTCTATTCTTTTTTGATAAATAGCAGCCTGTTTTTTCGGCTATAGTATCAATATTGCCCATAATCCTCCGTATGATCAGAAAAATCATGGAAAAAACAAATAAATATACCAAAAACCAAAAATGAGCCCATCCGAGATAATATACTATATTCTTAAAAAAGATCGGATAAAATGCAAATAGAGAATCAGTAAAATTATTCATTGTGATAGCTTTAAAATATCCCATTGCTGGGCACACAAATATCATGGCAAACACAGTAGGCAAAAGTAATTTCTTACATCGTTCAATGAAATAAGCTTTATTGGACCTTTTTTGTAAAGCATAAAAGGTTGATATACCAGAAATAAAAAACAACATCCGCATAAACCATAGATTTAAAAATGCTGATTGAATAAAGAAATAGAGTGCATCATCTTTTATTGGCAGATTAATATATGCATCGCCAAGATGTGAGAATGTTATTGCTATGTGATGGGGAATTAATAAATAAACAATAATGGTTCGTAACCAGTCAATATAATAAGCTCTTGTGTTAAATGTAGTCACTTTTACGTAAAGCAAATTTAAAAGTAAGCTTATAGTATTTACTTATACTCGGCGTAACCAACTTCGGTCAAAATATCTATCTTTTTAAAATCTTGACCCCTTAAATACTCAACTGCTTGCACAAACATATCAGATTTCAATTGTTCCTTAACTATCATTTCCCTTTTACCTTCAATATCTACACCAAAGAAGGAAACCAGTTCGCTCTCATCCTTGTAACTCTTTGCAAGAAACACAATACTCTTAAACTTGAATTTATAAAGGTCGAATTCATAGTAAAAATCATAACTACCATCTTCGCTTTTGTCGCCGCAATCAATTATATGCTCTTTCGATATTTCCATAATCTCTACACATTTAACGACCCGGCGTCTGCCGCGACCACCCGCCCCGTGTCAAAGTCGACACTGCTGACGTGACCGCTGTCTGTTCTCGAAGCGGCATGCGTCAAAGTGACGACGGCGGGGTCTCGTCGGCAGCACACTGTGGTTAATCGCCAGGGCTCGCCCTGATTGCGTGGCCAGGCTGTCCTGCGCCTGTGGCACATGTTCTTCGGGAGAGACCCTGCATCAAAGACCTTTTTGCGCCTGCGGCACACGCTGTTTGGGAAGCCTCCTGGACCAACGATAATATAATATCAGCCTCATCAGGCATAGACAATCTGGAGGAGTCCGAGAAAAAAACAGACAGGAGTGCTCAAAAATGTAACCAAGAATTTTTGCTAAATGAGTAATAAATTGTTCTTGAAATCCTAATCATCGTAAGCTCAGATGGTGAACGTGCGTGGTGACGGACAGCCCAACCAATATGGAGATGCCTTGCCCTGTTTGTATATATAAATTATGCGCAAACAGGAAAACAATGATAAAAATGATCATGGAGAGATTTACGGCAATTCCAGGCGAAGATTGCGTTGGAAATTTTGTTTTCATCTTTTTATCAAGCATATTGATAAGCTTTTGAACAAGATAGAAAGAGCTCCCAGACATAACAAGTAAAGAAGTGAAGAACATCCATATTTTCATGAAATACGTCCTCTTCTCAGCATCGTCATGTCTGCTGTTTTTTGTTTCCAATAACATCTTTCGATAGCCGTGAACGGCGACTCTTTATATTCAAGATGACATTCATCGTTGAGATTGACGAACGTTATGCAGAAACATGACGATCCTTCCTATCATAGTACCAACAAGACACATAAAGGCCCCATATATCCCTACCTGAATTTTACTGTAGGTATATGAGGATTTGACGTAATGTGACAGGACGTTTACGAATGTACGGAGTTTTTCAATATCAGTTGAGCGCTGAAGGGCTTGGTAACCGTCGGCTTTTGCACATGCAGAGACCGCAGGACTTGAAGGAAACTGAATCATGATATACAGCAGTCCCAGTCCGGCCAGTACGAAACTAAGCCCGACACCAGGCATTTGTTGCTCATATCCGGATGGGGTTGTCAGTGTTGCGGTATTGACGAATACAATATCCACAAAAAAGAGCATGATGAGTCCTAAAAAACCATACATATAGGCATACGCAAAATGTGTATTGATCGTGTAAATACGTTGTACTTGCGCAACAAGGTCCTGCGCGTACATATGAAGTTCTTGAAGCGTGTTGGGCTCGGATGTTCTCATGAGCATATGATAAGTCGGAGAAAGTGGAGAGGCAAGACCTAAAAATATCCCAATAATGCCAAGAACAACCAGCCCACTGATATTGGCGCTAAACAAGGTTGACGCTACCTGAAGACGTTTCATCTGTCGCGTTCTCTCTCCTGTTCATATCAAGATAAACCGTTAACGCCTGCGTTGTGCCGCCGCGCCCGCGTCCTGTGCGGCAGTACGAAGCCAAAACTACTACCCAAACCTTTATGGCGGGCAATTATGCCAAAATTACAATTTTAAAAAAGATCATCTAATCTGATACCGAATTTCGCGCAGGACGACACTGTACGTCATTCCCATTAAAAATTTATGAACGTGTATCAGTCAATACTTCAGACAATAATGGGCAAAAAGGCGATATGTTACCAAAAGCATACTTCTTCATACCTGAACTATAAAGGCTCGATGAACTAATTGGTACGATTCTCGAAAAAATGTCAACCATTTCAACACCGTAACGAAAATTTGTCACAACCCGGATCTTATATGAGAGGTGAACAGATCGTATTAGAGACGCTTGTTCACAATAGATTCCAAACACGCTCTTATAACAATTATTTATCAAGTGTCTCATCACATAAGGATCGATCTTCAGTGCTTACATGGGGATTGGTTTTGAGATAACTATGCAATTGTTTACATCCATCGACGATAAGGGAATTCAAGTCGAGATAGAAAATTCGTGAAATTACGCCAGCGGGGTTTTGTCAACTGCATGTTATTGTTCGGCATCAGCTTCTCTTCTATATCTGCTGCCTTTGAGTTAATGAGAAAGTCTCATTGTCGGCAACTTGATATGATATGTCAATTTGAGCTGTTGAGCAATCATGTTAATTTTTTCTACATATTCTGTGTATGTTAAGTTGACATCTTCTTGCTGACAAGATTCTTTCCATTTCCTCACTTCTACTAATGAAAGATCCTCATGCTGTACACTATTCATTTGAAACCTCCATCGGAGTGATCAACTCTAAGCGTTTTGCATAACCCTCTTTGAAATTCACCCCATTAATTTTTTCCATCCGTCTTAAATTCGCTAAATGCTTCAAATTCCAACTAATGAGCGCATCCATTTCATAGACCGTTGCAAGAGCTACATGTCTGGAATCTTCAATTGCTCGTTCAGGCAATGCGACTTCCTGAAGATAACGATGGGCGAGTTCAAGTGCTTCTTCCGTAATCTCAAGCTCTTGAGGATGAGAATTCGTAATCAGTTCAACTAACATCGCTTGCTTTTCTTGAGAAGCTTTCGCCATTTTCCGAAATACAATACCAGAAATAAAAATGTCATACTGTCCTTGTTGAACTTGTTTAAAAAATTGTCGTGTGACATCTTTTTTCTCTGGCGCATCGTCAGCAAAATAAAAATTCCAGACCGACGTTTCCAGATAAAGCTTTAAGCGTCTCATAAATTTGATAACTCCTTCTCCCAAACCTCTTCCTTATTCATTCACAACCTACCGGAAATGATTATGTCATTTAAGAAATTGTCAATCAAATATTGTCGCATATCTATAATTTTCAAAGAGCAGTTCAGAGAATTCTACATACACTTTGGAGTATATTCAGCAATTCTTCTTGTTTTTTTTCTAAATTCCTGAGCAATCTCTTTTAGTTCTTGTACGTGTTGACTTAATTTACCGAAGTTCTTAGTAAATTCTTGAGCTTCTATTATTTCTCCCTTAAATTCATGAGAAAAATAACCAGAAATTTTGGCAATATTTTGAAAAGCTATGTCACCCTTTAATTTTTGGAATTCCTCTTTAGCAGCAGTAATAATCAGTGATTCCTTCTCTTGTTGTAATTTCTTCAAATTCTCAATTTTCAAAAGTCACTTCTCTTGTTTTAAGAACACCACGTGTATGTTTACATAGCAGAATTATCAGGATAAATGTATTTAAAATGATCCCTACTTGTTAAATCATTTCTATTATTATCATATTTTCTTATAAATAGATTTGTAAATACATTTCCAATACTTCGTCGAAATGGATATTGTTCTACAAAACTATCTTCAAGATATAGCTTTCACCATAAGGTTATATTTTAGTACATTGATGCTGCCGAACGCAGAGTTCACCGGTGGGTGAAACGAGTCCGGTGAAACGACTTGTTAAACCTTGTATTTTTCATAATAGAGAACTGGAATATTTTCCTTTGTAGACTGAAAATTATCTTCTAAAGCAGATAAAATGTTTTGAAATTCATTATATTTGGTTAGTGTGTTTGAGTATTTCTGATGTACTTGAACAGCTTCTTTAGAAAGTTGATATTTTGTTTTTGCCCCAATTGTTTGCATAATATCTAAGGCTGAATTGATAAATTTACTATCTTTGTTCAAAAAAAGTTGCTCAAAGCCACCATTTGCAATTTCACCTTCAAACGATGCTAATATATCAGCCTTTTCATCTTTTCCCTGTTCTGCGATCTCATAAAACTCGTTTTCTATTTTTAATTGCTCAATATCTTCAGATGCTACATCGTGTTCTGTTATTTCTTGGCATGAGACAGAAATAATGGAATGTATATTTAGTTCAAGGTTTTTTTGTTTGTCTCTCCAGATTCCTAATTGATTTTTATCTTCCTCAAAATCGAATCCATGCTCATTGATAGAATCAATTGATTTGGTAATGATTTTTTCAATAGGAGCTGTGATGTTAGCCATGATTGATTTCTCAACATCATAT
>PDWJ01003215.1_pt1 | contig 15888 bp, 13 predicted proteins | sample 1430881 | NCBI WGS metagenome assembly PDWJ01 (sample SAMN01162460, study PRJNA174530) | Oral metagenome, whole genome shotgun sequencing project. | biome: Marine environment; feature: Marine mammal; material: Swab sample of the gingival sulcus; isolation source: swab sample of gingival sulcus... | reverse complement strand
CCAAAAGATGTATCAACGCTTTTACCGTTTTTGATTGCAGTTATGGAACAGCCATTGCCCAGGTGGACGGTTATGAGGTTACATTCAGCAAGGGGCTTGCCAAGCAGTTTTGCGCATTCACCGGCGACATATTTATGGGAAGTTCCATGAAAGCCATAACGTCGTATCTTGTATTTTTCATAAAGCTCGTAGGGGATCGCGTAGAGATGGGCGTGGGGGGGAATTGTCTGGTGAAAAGCGGTATCAAACACCACCACCTGTTTTGCATCGGCAAAGAGTTCCAGTGCCACTTTTATTCCATCAAGATTGGACGGGTTATGTAATGGCGCAAGTGGCGCCGTTTCTTCAATAGCTTGTACTACCTGTGGTGTTATGACTGTAGGTGCATGAAAGTGTTCTCCGCCATGGACAACCCGGTGTCCAACCCGGTCGATTTCACTGGGATGTTCGATAACGCCATGGTCTTCGTCAGTCAATGCCGCTACTGCCAGGCGCATTCCAGCCTGATGATTTTTGATATGAATCTTGTCTTCGAGCTGATATTGATTGTTGCTTCCGGGGCGCAAGGTACAGGCAAATCTCCCGGTTTCTTCACCGATTCTTTCTACCAGACCGGAGGCAAGGACAGATTCATCGGTCATATCCAGTAGCTGAAATTTAATTGATGAGCTTCCCGAATTAATTACCAGTATTTTCATGAGTTCAACCCCTTTTCAGCCTGCGCCTGAATTGCTGTAATGGCGACAGTGTTTACGATATCGTCTACGGTACATCCCCTTGACAGGTCATTTACCGGTTTGTTTAATCCCTGTAAGATAGGTCCGATAGCCACAGCCCCGGCGGAACGTTGAACCGCCTTATAGGTGTTGTTGCCGGTATTGAGGTCAGGAAAGGTGAAAACGGTTGCCCTGCCGGCAACTTTGGAATTGGGCAATTTGGTCGCCGCGACTTCTGGATCAATGGCGGCATCATACTGTAATGGTCCTTCAAGGGGCAGATCCAGGTTTCTCTCCTCGATCAACTGTTGGGCAATTTTGGTCGCTTCCTTAACCTTTTCGACGTCTTCGCCGCTTCCAGACAGACCGGTTGAATAGCTCAACATCGCAACTCGTGGCTCTATACCAAAAACCCTTGCTGTTTCCGCTGAACTGAGCGCAATTTCAGCAAGTTGCTGTCCATTGGGATTGGGGTTAACAGCACAATCTCCATAGACCAGAACCCGATCCTTCAAACACATTAAAAAGACGGAAGAAACAATGGAAACTCCCGGTTTGGTCTTAATAAATTCAAATGCGGGACGAATGGTATGGGCGGTGGTGTTTACCGCGCCGGATACCATGCCATCGGCAAGCCCCTTATATATCATCATGGTGCCAAAGTAGGTCGGGTCTGACATGCGGTCTCTGGCAACATCCTCGATCACCCCTTTATGCTTTCGAAGTTCCAGGTAGGTAGCGATAAAATCATCCAGCAATTCGGATTTTGCCGGATCCATCACTTCGACCCAGGTGAGATCCAGACCACATGCTGACGCCCTCATTCGTACGTCATCTTCCCTGCCAAGCAGTGTCAGGGTTGCGACTCCGCGGCGCAGGAGAATATCTGCAGCTCGCAGTATACGTTCACAGGTTCCTTCCGGCAGAACAATGCGCATTTTATGACGGGCGGCTTGTTCCATCAGACTGTATTCGAACATTTTTGGGGTAATACGGTTTGCGCAGGATGAGATGATTCTGTCACTGAGATCCTGTACCGGAATATGCTCAGAAAAGTTGCCAAGGGCGGTGGCGATACGTTGTGTGTCCTGGGGTTCTATATAGCCGTAGAGTTCATTGACCTGCTGAATGATCTGGTAGGTATGTCCCTCAACGGTGAGGATCGGAAATGGGATTTCGGCCATACCTTCGACCAGCTTTTGTACATTCTTTGAGGGCAGTAAGCCTCCGGTTAAAATAATTCCGGCGATATCAGGGAAGTTTTTTGAAAGTCGTGAGGTAATAGAAGCCAAAATGATATCCGAACGATCTCCAGGGGTTATGACCAGACTTCCCGGTTCAACGTATTCGAGAAAATTACCCATCTGCATGGCAGCTATCAAATAGTCACTGACCAGGGCGTTTAGACCTTGTTCTCCATATATTACTGAAGCGTCCAGGTACCGTTTGATAAAGCCAACCGACGGGCTGCCAAGGGCGGGATTTTCAGGGATGACATAGAAAGGAAAGTCCTCTCGACCAGTACCGGAAGAAAAACGCATTCCTTTGAATATTTCAGGGGTTACCCCTTCAGGAGCCCGGTTGACAACGCAGGCAACCAGGTCGACACCTCTTTCAAACAGGCTTTCAACATAGAGCCTGGTCAAGCGTCCAACTTCCTTTATTGTCTTTTTGCGACCTGAGGAAACCAGTAATACCGGAGCCCCCAGGTTGGCGGCAATGTCGGCATTTATCGCTGACTCAAAGGCAACGTCTTTGCCTTTAAAATCGGTTCCTTCACAGAGTACAAAATCATATTCTGCTTTCAAAGAGTTGTATTTTTTTAGAATTGTATCATGCAATAAGTCGTGTTGGCCGGAATTATACAATTCCTGTGCTTCAGGCAGGGTAAAGGCGAAGGTGTCTTCGTAGGGAATATCCAGATCAAAATGTTCAAGTACGAGATTGATATCATGATCTTCCCAGCCAGGGAGTGTCTCGTCAATAATTGGTCTGAAGAAAGCCACTGCCTCAACCTGCTTCATAAGCATCTGCATGATTCCAAGCACAATGACCGATTTGCCACTGCGTTCCTCTGTTGCCGTTATATACAGGTTTGTTGATAATTTCTGCATGGTTACTCCCATTAGAAGTAGTAGGATGGATGCTGGTTGATGGTAACATCTTTGCCTGTGGATGATGGCAAAATGAAAAATACCCTTTTATGTAAATTAGTTCTACCTTATAACGGCTGTAAAGTGGTATGAAAAAAGAAAAAGAGGTGTATACTTTCTTTATTTTTATTGCTTTTTCCCATTAAAATGACCAATTTTATTAATTTAATCAACTGTATACAAAGGTAAAAAGATGGATTTCAACGCGCTTCTTGGTTCTTCGTTTTCCTGTGAATGTGGAAAACAGCATACGGTACCTACAGAGACCTGTGTTTATGCTGACAATGCTTATTCCAATATAGCTGAAATAGCTGAAAAAATAACCCCTGGGAATCACTATCTTCTCGTTGCAGACCAGAGAACCTTTGAAGTGGCCGGGAAAAAGGTGAAAGACTTGTTGCAGAAACAACCCGTTGAGCTTGCAACCTATATCATTGCCGATCAAGGGGAAGAATCTCCTGCAACGGATGATAAAACAAAAGATACCATTCTGGAAACAGCACCGGAGGCAGATCTTTACATCGCAGTAGGCAGTGGGGTGGTTAATGATCTTGTCAAATGGGTATCATTTTTACGCCAAAAACCTTATATCGCCATCCCCACCGCCGCGTCGATGAATGGTTATGCCTCAGCCAATGTAGCCGCGTCCATTGACGGACTTAAGGTGCTGTTTCATGCCGATGCCTGTAAGGCCGCCTTTGTTGAACCTGACGTGCTATACCATGCGCCTGATGAGCTTACAACTTCAGGACTTGGCGATGTTTTGGCAAAATCGGTCAGTTCCGCCGACTGGAAACTTAACCAGTTGTTGTTTGGAGAGTATTATTGTCAGTTTTCAGTTGATCTTTTAAAGAATTTGGAGCCAGTGTATCTCAATAATCCTGAAGGGATACGTAATAAGGAGCCGGAGGCGTTCCAGGCGCTTTTCGAGGCACTCTTTTACTCGAGTATCGCGATGACCATAACCGGAACCTCTTCACCAGCATCGGGTGGGGAGCATCTTGTTTCCCATACCCTTGATATGACGGCGGGAAGAGATCGGAAAAGTCATGATTATCACGGACGTCAGGTTGGAGTTGCTTCCATTCTCATGGCAGCATTGTATCAAAAGATAATGGACATTGATGTCCCTGAATTTGTAGCTGTGCCCCAGGAAATCAATTGCGACTTTTGGGGTTCGCTGTCGCCAACCGTTGCTGGAGAATATCAGAAAAAACTGCCTAAAATGGCAAAGGCGAAAGAGCTGCTTTCAAACCATGACACCTGGGTGTCATTGCGCGAGACGATTAAACCCATGCTCGTCGATCCTGCCAGACTGAAAAACTGTCTGAAAGAAGCTGGTGGAGCTCATACCTATGGTGAATTAAGACGTGGTGGTATTGGTCTGGATTATGCCCTCTTTTTTGATACTGTGGTCAATGCCAACCAGATGCGATCGCGTTTTACAATCTTGGATATTGCTGTTATGACTGGTATTATCCCCGAAAAACTTGACCAGCTCATCCTCGAATGGGTTGCGTGAGTGAAGTTCCTGGGTGGTAAAAAAAGTAAAAAGAATATAGATTGGCCTTGACCCCTTGTGGCAAAGTCGATAGGTTTTGGCAGATTAGGGGAATGTATCGCTTGTTTTTATATTTTATTTCTGAATAATGTGTCCATTTGGGGACATTTTGAGGGGAGTGTGGCGTGAAAGGGACTTTTCACACCACAATTTTTTGACCATTAATTTTAAAAGAGGTTAGGAAATGATTAAAAAAATTCTGGCGTTTCTTGCAGCATTTTCTTTTGTTGTAACAGCTGCTTATGCAGCAGATGATTGTAAAAATCGTGGCACTCTTGATGAGATGTTCTGCGATGAAAATATGGATTTGGTAGCAGACAGTCCCAAGGATCCAAAGGACTGGAAAGATCCTAAAACCCTTGTCTTCACCTACACCCCGGTTGAAGATCCTGCGGTATATAAGGATGCCTTTGCCGATTTTCAGAAATATCTGGAAAAAGCCACCGGTAAAAGAGTTATTTACTACACAGTGCAATCAAATGCTGCCGAGGTTGAAGCCATGCGTTCAGGCAGACTGCACATTGCCGGTTTCTCAACTGGCCCGACCGGTTTTGCGGTGAATCTTGCCGGTTATGTACCCATTGCTGTGAAGGGATATCCTGATAGTTTCCAGGGGTATAACCTCATTGTTGTTACCAAGAAAGACAGTGATATTAACAGCCTTGATGATCTGAAAGGCAAGAAGGTTGCTCATACTTCGGCATCTTCCAATTCCGGAAATCTTGCTCCAAGAGCGATTTTCCCTCAGCATGGCATTGTACCGGACAAGGACTACACTGTTGTCTATTCAGGGAAACATGATCAATCAATTCTTGGTGTTGCCCATGGCGACTATGACGCCGCTCCTGTTGCCTCTGACGTCTTTCACCGTATGGCAAAGGCGGGAAGAATTAACGCGGACGAATTCAAGATAGTTTTTACCAGTCCTAAGTTCCCGACATCTTCCTTTGGATATGCCCATAATCTCCATCCTGATCTGGTGAAGAAAATTGTTGATGCGTTTTACTCTTATCGTTTCACCCCGGCCATGCAGAAAACTTTCGGTAACGCGGACCGTTTTTATCCTGTAACCTATCAGAAAGATTGGAAGGTCATTCGTGATATTGCTGCATCAACTGGTACTTCCTACAACCAGGCAGGGTTGAAAAAGATGGCAGAAAAAGAAGCTGCCAAAAAAGCAAAGAAAAAGGCAGCCAAGAAGTAGCCTTTGATGTCACTACCTCCACACCCTTTTGTCGAGAGTGTGGAGGTCCACAACCCTGTCAGTACAAGCAAACTATTATGAAAGAGAGTATGCATGGTTCCTCTGAGGCTGAGCGCAGCCTGCGGGTAAAGAACTTAAAAAAGGAATATGTTACCGGTAATCCGGTTTTGCGGGATATCAGTTTCGAGGTGACGGGAAACAGTAGTGTTGCTATTATCGGACCTTCTGGAACCGGAAAAAGTACCCTGATCAGATGTGTCAACAAACTTATTCCACCGACCGCCGGTGAGGTCTTTGTAAGTGGCGAAAATATTACCACCCTCTCAGGGAAGGAACTCAGAAGGGCAAGACGTAAAATTGGTATGGTGTTTCAGGAGTTTAATCTGGTTGAACGCCTATCCGTCATGGAAAATGTATTGAGCGGTCGACTTGGCTATGTTAGCCCTTGGAAAGCCTGGCTTAGAAAATATCCTCAAACTGATATTGATCGTGCCTTTGCTCTTCTGGAGTCAACCGGGCTCATTAATTTTGCTCGACAGCGGGCAGACAGTCTATCTGGTGGTCAGCGTCAACGGGTTGGTATTGCCAGAGCCATTATGCAGGAGCCTCACATTCTGCTGGCTGATGAACCAACGTCATCTCTGGACCCCAAGACCAGTGTTGAAATAATGGAGCTTCTGGTAGAGCTGTCACGGGACAATAATATCCCTTTGATTATCAATATTCATGATGTTGAGCTGGCCAAGAGATTCACCTCTCGCATAATTGGTCTATCCAAAGGAGGTATAGTGTACGATGGACCTCCTGAGCAACTAACTCGTGATAATCTTAAGGAAATATATGGCGGGGAGGATTGGCTTCAATGACAGAAGACGCAAAAGCTGATTATGGGGCGCCCTTTGAAACAAACTGGTGGGCTCGTGCCGGATATGCACTTGCCTTGTTGTATGCCCTTTATGCTATGAACTATTTGGATATTTCCTGGTCCCGTTTTTATGAGGGGCTTGGTAATGGTGCGGCGTTTATTGATGAGCTTATTCCGCCCAACTTTTCCCGTTGGAAACTGCTTCTTTTTAACCTGCTGGAAACGGTGGAGATTGCAATTATTGCTTCCGCCTTCGGCGTGTTGTTTTCTCTTCCGGTTGGCTTGCTGTCAGCGCGTAATCTGATGCCGGCATGGGTAACTTGGCCTTTTAGAGCCTATGTTGCCCTGTGCAGATCTTTTCATCCGGTGATTTTTGCTATTCTGTTTGTAAAGGCGGTTGGCTTTGGCCCTTTGGCCGGTATACTCACTCTCATCTTTGCTTCCATCGGCTTTATCGGTAAACTTTTCGCGGAGGCAATTGAAGAAATTTCCCTGAAACCGGTTGAGGCACTGCGGGCTTCGGGAGCGCCTTTTATGAGTATTATTCTCTATGCGGTTTTACCCCAGGTTCAGAACCGTTTTATCGGTTTTGCTTCCTATCAGCTGGATGCCAATCTGCGAAATTCAACCATGGTCGGTATCGTTGGTGCAGGCGGTATTGGTGGAACCCTGTTTGCTGCCTTTCAGCGGTTTGATTATGATTTCCTTTGTGCCATCCTGATTTCGATTATCGCCCTTGTCATGTTGAGCGAGTTTATTTCCTCCAAAATTAAAAAGGTGTTTCAATGAGCGATAATCACAGCAATAAATGGACGAGGTTCACCTTTGCTGAACGAATGGCACGATTCACCGTCTTTTTCGGTTTTGCTGCTGCCTTATCGTTTTCCATGCGTACGGTGGAAGTTATTCCTGAGTTTCTATATGATGCACCAACCCAGGTAGTAGATCTGTTTTCGAGGATGTGGCCGCTGGATTATTCGTACTATCCGGAAGGAATTCATGCCGCCATGGTGGAAACCCTTCACATCGCCAGTCTTGGCACCTTACTGGCCATTGTTATGGCTGTTCCTGTTGGCATCATGGGTGCCAATAATATCGTACGCGTGCCTTTATTAAACTGGCTGGCCAAACTGATTCTGGTTTCTTCCCGTTCGGTTAATTCTCTGGTTTGGGCCTTGCTTTTTGTCGCTGTTTTCGGGCCGGGTCCGCTGGCTGGAACGGTTTGTATCGGTTTTCGCTCGGTGGGTTTTGTCGGAAAGCTTTTTGCAGAAGCTCTGGAAGAGGTGAATCCCGGTCCCATTGAAGCATTGAAATCGGCCGGTGCTCCGTGGATCAGTGTTTTTCTTAAAGGATATTGGCCCCAGGTTGCTCCTGCCTTTTGGGGAATATTTTTGTTCCGTTGGGATATAAATGTACGAGAATCGGCCGTTATTGGTTTGGTGGGAGCTGGCGGCATCGGTATGGTGCTGGACACCGCACTGAATCTTTTTTACTGGGATCGGGTTTCAGTTATCCTGCTTTCCATTTTTACCGTGGTTATCCTGGCTGAACTTCTGGTAACAAATATTCGCAAAAGAATTATTTAAACACTATCTGCAAAGAATGAAGAAATATCTCTTCATTCTTTGCAAATAGGTTGTATTGACGTTATTGCAGGGGGCTGTTTCTTTATTCCTGGCTGTTCTTGCCGGTAAAAGTGTTTGCCCGTTGGCTTGTTTGTCTGTTTTTTCTTTATGATCGTTTCTATCCCTGATAAATAACCTGATGTGAGCTGTTGAAATTGTCTGTTATCTCAACAAGTATGAATATGAGGGTCGTATGAACTGGAAAACAGAGTGGAAGCCTCTGTTGTGGATTACAATAATTTTTCTCGGTTGCTTTTATCTGCCGGTTGAATCCGTCCGTTTTGAGCATGCCATACTCGAAGCTTTGCATCTGGTAAAGTGGTATGCACGGGAACATTTCCTGCTGTGCCTGGTGCCGGCCTTTTTTATTGCTGGAGCAATTGGCGTGTTTGTCAGCCAGGGCTCAGTGATAAGATACCTGGGACCGGAAGCCAATAAGCTTGTTGCCTATGGTGTGGCGTCTGTCTCAGGAACTGTTCTTGCGGTATGTTCGTGCACCATACTACCGTTATTTGCCGGGATATACCGAATGGGTGCCGGGATTGGACCTGCCACTGCCTTTTTGTATTCCGGTCCTGCGATCAATGCCCTTGCCATTGTTCTTACTGCCAGTGTTTTAGGTGCTGAAATGGGATTTGCGCGAGCCGTTGGAGCCATTGTGTTCAGTGTTGTCATCGGAGGGGTGATGGCATTTTGCTTTCGACAAGACCAGCACGAACAGGCCGTTGCCAAAATGGTTCTGCCTGAAGATGAGGTTTCTCATCCGCTCTGGCAGAAGGGGCTCTATTTTTTCTCGATGATTGGTATCCTGGTCTTTGCCAACTGGGGACATACCAGCGATACAACAGGTATCTGGGCCGCAATATATGGTGCCAAATGGCTGATCACTTCTGGCTTTGCCGTTCTATTTGGTCTGATACTCGTTTTCTGGTTCAAGGTCAAGGCATGGAAGGTAATGATTACCGCCTTTCTTGTTGCTGTTGCAGGATTTGCCGCACCGGCACATCCAACCCTTGCCTTTACCGTTGGCCTTGTCGGGCTGTTTCTTATTACCAGTCTTGACAAGGGAAGCAATGGTCAATGGTTTGCCACTTCCTGGGGTTTTGCCCGGCAAATTCTGCCCTTACTGTTAATCGGGGTGTTCTCTGCAGGAGTATTGTTTGGCAGTGTGGGACAGGAAGGGCTCGTTCCTGCTCAATGGGTGGGGCGGATGGTTGGTGGAAATTCTTTGGCAGCAAATCTTTTTGCCTCGGTTGCCGGTGCTTTCATGTATTTTGCTACCCTGACCGAGATCCCAATCCTGCAGGGATTGATGGCGAATGGTATGGGCAAGGGACCGGCTCTTGCCCTGCTTCTGGCAGGTCCAGCCTTGAGTCTGCCCAATATGCTGGTCATTCGCAGTGTTCTTGGAACCACAAAAACAGTGGTCTTTGTCTGTCTGGTGATTATTATGGCAACGATTTCCGGATTGATCTTTGGAACGTTTTTTTAACAAATTGAAAACGAAGGATAAAGAATGAAAATACAGGTTATGGGCCCAGGCTGTGCCAAATGCAATCAGGTGGCAGAATACGCTGAAATTGCAGCAAAAGAGTTGGGGGTTGACTATGAGATAGTCAAGATCACCGATTTTAATGATATGATGAAGCTGGGAGTAATGATGACCCCGGCACTTGCCGTGGATGACGCGGTAAAATGTGTCGGCAAGGTACCCTCTGTTGAGGAAATTAAAGAGATGCTTATCTGATTAGCAGCTTGGCAAGAGTAATATCTGCCAAAAAAAACAGCCTTCTACACAATGGTATAGAAGGCTGCAGGATAATGATTGGTGTATGAAAAACTATTTTGGAATACTTCCCTCTACACCTTCAACATACCAGTTCAGACCGAGCAGTTCTTTGTCTGAAAGAGATTCCCCTTCCTTTACAACCAGCTCGCCAGCCTGATTTTTAATTGGTCCCTGGAATGGATGAAAACTTCCATCGATGATTGATTCCTTGACACTGTCAGCAAGTTTACGAACATCTTCAGGAATTGCCTCGCTGTATGGTGCTAAAAATACCATGCCTTGCTTGAGACCGTCCCAGGTGTCTACAGATTCCCAGGTACCGTCCATAACCGCCTTGGTACGTTCAACGTAGTATTTGCGCCAGTCATCTACAATTGAAGTGAGCTGTGCCTTTGGCGCAAAGGCTTTCATGTCAGATGCCTGACCAAATGCAAAAACTCCTCTTTTTTCTGCCACCTGAAGAGGAGCAGGAGAATCGGTATGCTGGGCGATGACATCACAACCCTGGTCAATAAGGGTCTTGGCAGCATCACTTTCCTTGCCCGGATCATACCAGGCGCTTACCCAGACAACCTTTACAGTTGCTTCAGGATTGACCTTGCGTAAGGCCAGGGTAAAAGCATCAATACCCCGGATAACTTCAGGGATTGGAAATGAGGCTATGTAACCAATCTTGTTGGTTTTGGTCATCTTACCGGCGATGGTACCGATAACAGCTCGGCCTTCATAGAATCTTCCCACATAGGTTGAAACGTTCTTGGCACGTTTGTAACCGGTGGCATTTTCAAATTTGACATTTTTAAACTGCTTGGCCACCTTAAGGGTTGGGTTCATGTAGCCAAAAGAGGTGGTGAAAATCAGATCATGCCCTGAGCTTGCCAGTTGACGAATGACCCGTTCCGCATCTGCACCCTCAGATACGCTTTCAACATAGGTGGTTTTAACCCCCAGTTCTTTTTCCACCGCAAGGCGACCCTGCTCGTGTTGGTAGCTCCAGCCATGATCCCCTATCGGGCCGACATAGACAAAACCGACCTTGGTATCCTTGGCAAAGGCATTTCCACAGAAGGCAATACTTGCTGCCATGGTAAGTGTTAATAATGTTTTTTTCAGCATGTTCTTCTCCTTTTGTTTTTATATCCTCTGAAAAATTGTCTTTCTCTGTAGATCTTGTTGATCTACAGTAAATTACTCTGTGGTGTAATGCAATCTCTTATCTGCTGGGATGAAAATCTTTTCCAAGGCTGGCAGGGGCGTTCATCTTGATCTTGGCAGAGTCTCTGGAGATGATAACCAGCACCAGAATTGTTGCCAGATAAGGCAGCATGGACATGATCTGCGAAGGAATACCGATACCAAATGCCTGGGCATGCAGTTGCAGGATGGTAATACTGCCAAACAGATAGGCGCCAAGCAGAACCCTTTCTGTTCTCCAGGTCGCGAAAACAACCAAAGCGAGTGCAATCCAGCCCCTTCCGGCTGTCATTTGTTCAATCCACATTGGTGAGTAGGCAAGAGACAAATACGCTCCGCCAAGTCCGGCAAGTCCGCCGCCGAACAAGGTTGCCATCAGCCGGATATTGACGACTGAGTAACCCATGGCGTGAGCCGCGTCATGGGAATCACCCACTGCCCGTAAGATCAGCCCGGCGCGAGTTTTGTTGAGAAAGAAATAGATGGCAATCACCATGATAATGGAGAGATAGACCAGAAGATCGTGCTGGAAGAAGAGTTTGCCAATGACCGGAATGTCTGACAGTACCGGAATATGTACCTTGGGTATACCGTCATAGGCAATGCCGACCATTTTTTGCCCGATGAGGGCACTTAGGCCAATACCAAAGATGGTCAGAGCCAGGCCGGTTGGTACCTGACTGGCATGAAACTTCAGTACCAGCAGCGAAAAAATTGATGCCATCAATGCACCGGAAAAAACGGCAACAAGAACTGCAAGAGCAGGGCTTCCTGTAAAATGGACGGTTGCAAAACTGGTTACGGCGCCCATAACCATCATCCCTTCAACGCCTAAGTTCAGTATGCCAGATTTTTCGGTCACCATTTCGCCAATGGCGGCAAAAAGCAGTGGGGTTGCCGCGGTAATAATGGTTAGAATGGCCGGAATCAGTAAGTCCATCAGTGATCTCCCCGGTTGACTGGAGGTGTGCCTGTTTGAATGCGGTAATGAATGAGCACATCACTTGCCAGAAGAAAAAACAGCAGCAGCCCTTGAAACACTCCGGTAACCGCTACCGGTAGATTGAGTAGAATCTGGGCATTTTCGCCGCCGAGATAGGTAAGAGCGAGAAAAAGACCTGCCAAGGTCACTCCCAAGGGGTGCAGCCGGCCCACATAGGCCACAATGATGGCAGTAAAACCGTATCCTGGAGAGATTGAGGGCAGCAGTTGGCCGATGGGACCGGTGACTTCTATTATGCCGGCAAGACCAGCTACTCCACCGCCGATCATCAGGGTTATCCAGATTATTCGTGAGCTTCTGAATCCTGCGTGTTCACTGGCGGCAGGGGCAGAACCTGCTACCTTTATCTGATAGCCGAGCAGGGTTTTGGAAAGAATAATCCAGACAACTGCTGCAGCGAGCAAGGCAATGATAAAACCGATATGTAAACGGGTATTTTCAAATAAAATCGGTAACATGGCACTGTCACTCAACATCCGTGATTCGGGGAAATTAAAGCCTTCAGGGTCTTTCAAAGCGCCGTGCACCATGAAATTGAGAAAGAGCACCGCCACATAACTTAACATCAGGCTGGTGAGGATCTCGTTGGCATTAAACCGGGTTCTTAAAAAGGCAACTATCGCCGCCCATGCCATGCCACCAAGAATTGCTGCTACGCACATCAATGGCAGAATGTAAAATCCCTGTTGTTCGTAAAAAAAGAGCCCGACAGCGCCACCACACAGCCCGCCGATGGTGAGCTGTCCTTCGGCACCGATATTCCACACTCCAGCCCTGAAACCAAGCGACAGGGCAACACCTATCAGGATCAGCGGCGTTGCCTTGACCCCGAGTTCTGCCAGACCATAGCCGCTGGAGATCGGGGCAATAAAAAAGGCCTTCAGAGCCTCAATGGGTGACACCTTCATTATCAAAAACAGAATGATTCCGGCCAGCATGGACAAAAAAAGTGCCAATACCGGTGAAAGATAGACCATTATTTTTGACGGAGTCTGCCGTTTGACCAGTCTAGGAAGCATGTTGTTCTCCTTCGAGCGGGACACCGGCCATAAGAAGACCGACCTTTTCAACGTCCATTTCTTCGGTGGGATAAAACGGCGATACCCGTCCGCCACAAATTGCCCCAATTCTGTCGGTGATTGTCATTAACTCGTCAAGATCCTGAGAGATGATTAATACGGCAGCACCCTTATCTGCCAATTCGCGTAAGGCTTTGTGAATGGTAAGTGCTGCTCCTGCGTCCACTCCCCAAGTGGGTTGGGAGACAATCAGGATCTCCGGCTGTTGGGTCAGTTCCCGGCCGATGATGAATTTCTGCAGGTTTCCACCTGAAAGACTTTCGGCTGCAACGCCTGCACCTGGAGTCTTTACCGAGAAATCTTCAATTACCTGCTGGGCGAAAGTTTTTGTTTTTTTGCGGTTAATAAGCCCTTTAAACAGCAGTCATACGCTGAAATCCGGTCATAAAGGCGTTGTCCACCAGGGTCATATCCGGAATTGCCCCATGACCCAGCCGTTTTTCAGGCACACTGGCAAGTCCTGCCTTTCTCCGGGTGTTCGGATCCATCTTGCCGGCTTTGACGTTTTCAAGGATAATGCTTTCGGCATTCTGGCAGCTTTCCTCTCCGTTGAGCGCCTTGAGCAGTTCTTCCTGACCGTTACCGGCAACACCTGAGATACCGACAATCTCACCTGCTCGCACTTCTATATTGACATCAACCAGGGATATGCCGGTGGCGTCGGAGGCCTCCAGGTTGAGGTTGGTTACTTTCAGCCGTACGTCTCCGATCTGTCTTTTGCTCGCGCGGTTGATTTCTTCCAGTTCTTCTCCCATCATCATGGTTGCAAGGGAGGAAGTGGTTTCGTGTTCCACGTCTACTGTGGCAACCCGTTTGCCAAGACGTAAAATGGTTGCCCTGTGGCAGATAGCTTTGATCTCGTCCAGTTTATGGCTGATATACAGTATGCTCATTCCCTCATCGGCAAGGCGTTTTAAAGTGACAAAAAGTTTTTGCACCTCCTGCGGAGTGAGTACCGAGGTCGGTTCATCCATCACCAAAAGGCGTGGATGTTGAAGCAGGCAACGGATAATTTCCACCCGCTGTCTTTCTCCGACCGACAGGGTATAGACATGACGATGCGGGTCAAGTGGCAGACCATATTTTTCTGAAATTTCAACGATTTCTTTTGCCAGTTGATCAATTTTGGCTGATTTGTCCAGGCCGAGTGAAATGTTTTCCACCACAGAAAGGGAATCGAAGAGGGAAAAATGCTGGAAAACCATGGCGACCCCAAGTTCTCTTGACTTTGCAGGACTGTCAATGGTCACCGGTTTCCCGTCAAAAAGAATGGCGCCTTGATCCGGTTTTAAAATTCCGTAGATCATTTTCACCAGGGTTGATTTGCCGGCACCGTTTTCTCCGAGCAGGGCATGGATCTCTCCGGGGGTGATCGCAAGATCAACCTGGTCGTTGGCAATGACTCCGGGAAAAGTCTTGGTCACTCCCCGAAGTTCTATTAAGTATTCAGGATTACGATTCATTTAGTATGTAATTTCATTATCGAATACACAGTAAGAATTTCGTTCAACAACCTAGCCTATTCTCCTTTTTTTTTCAATTTCTGAATGGGAAAATTGGAATTATCGGCTTGAAGACTTCCTCTGTTTGTATGGCAGGTCTATACATGCAGTTTTTTTAGAAGAGAAAGCCAGATATTATATTTTTTGCTCAACCTTATTAAAACAGGGAATGCAAAGGGTTTTTCCCATAAACCTTCGGGTTCGTGACTCCATGGTTTTTTCCCGACAATTATCACAGCTGAGGCTTTCCAGAATTCTCGCTCGTTTGGGTGGTGCATTTTTTAGAGGCTTGAGGGTGTAAATAGCATCAAGTGGACAGGTCATGAGCCACTGTTTCATTTTTTCCCGGTGGGTGGCACGATCTTTTTGTTCTTGTTCGGCGGAGATTCCGGCAGCGTTTTTTTCAGACGGTGGGGTAAAGCCACCTCGCAGCTCCTCGGGGTATTGTGGCGTGAAGAGCAGTCTTATGCCGGTTTGCTGCTTTCTGTCAAAAAAAGAAAAGGCTGCCTTGCCGTAATCGTGGTGGATCAAATTTCCCTTACCAAATGAGCAGCCAGTCAGATATTGAATGGCATCTACCGCACACATATCTGTTTCGGTAACACAGACAAAGTCGGCAGGATCTGTGTCCGGGAAGTGTTGCAGGGCATATTCGGCAGCACGGATGCCTATGGCAAGTCCCGGACAACTATGCCGGTGAAAGGCTATAACCTGGTTGATTGTCTGTTCATCAAAGGTACTCATAATTTATTTCCTCATATATGATTTTACAAATCTGGTGAGAAGTTTATTCTTCTCACTGAATCTACCACGACTCATATGATTAACGACAGTGAAATTTTTTGTGACAGAAGAGAGAGTGCTTTATCCATGTTCATGTCATTTCTTTGTTGACTGTGAAAGCCTGCTCTGTTTTTTCTTTCTTGCATTTTTACCATGACATCGTTTTTATTAGGTGCATTGTATTTCATCCCAAATCAAAATCAACAAATCCTTCGCGAATATGTTTTTCAAACGACTAGTCATAGCCGGTATTCTTCTAGCGGTGATGTTGTTTTTTTTCGGCAACAGACGGGTGGAGACTGTTATCCAGGGCGAAACCATGGGAACCTCCTATACGGTCAAGGTGGTTTGCAGACGGTTTGAAAAAGACGGACAGCTTGCACAGTTGATAGATGAACAGTTGGAAGTGGTAAA
>PDWJ01007297.1_pt1 | contig 15895 bp, 10 predicted proteins | sample 1430881 | NCBI WGS metagenome assembly PDWJ01 (sample SAMN01162460, study PRJNA174530) | Oral metagenome, whole genome shotgun sequencing project. | biome: Marine environment; feature: Marine mammal; material: Swab sample of the gingival sulcus; isolation source: swab sample of gingival sulcus... | reverse complement strand
AAAAGAAGAAGCAAAAGAAAGAGAAAAAGAAGCAAAACAAAAACTTGCAAAAAAGATGCTAAAATATGGCGAACCAATTGAGGAGATAATCAAAGAAACAGGTTTTACGGAAGATGAGATAAAGAAAATGTTGAAAAACTAAAAGCCTAATTGCTTAAAACCGACGAACAATCACATATAACACCTGTACAACTATGGCAAGCAAACACATAAAATTTGATTGGGCAATAAAACGACTTCTACGCAACAAAGCTAACTTTGAAATATTAGAGGGATTTTTATCGGAGTTGTTAATGTTTGATATTACAATTCAAGAAATATTGGAAAGTGAAGGTAATCAAGAAGATGCCAACGATAAATATAACAGAGTAGATATTCTTGTGAAAGGTACCGATAACAATTTCATGCTGATAGAAGTTCAAAACGAAAGGCAAGACGACTATGACGACTATTATCACCGAATGCTTTACGGGCAAGCAAAACTCATTTCCGAGCGTCTTGATGCGGGCGATGAATATGGCAAACTAACCAAAATCTACTCCATAAATATAGTTTATTTTCCTCTTGGTGTTGGCGGCGACTACATTTATGTTAGCGACGGAGGATTTAAAGGCATGCACTTGGATGACGAATTACAACTTTCGGCAAAACAAAAAAAATTGTACAATGCATTTACAAAAAGCCAAAGAAATATTACGAATAGATAATTTATCCATTAAGGAAAAACGAGCCTATGAAACTTACATCAAAAATCAACGTATTCATCAATCGGAGATAACTACTGTTCGTACAGATGTGGAGTATGAATATGAAAAAAAATTAAAGGAAGCAAAAAGACAAGAAGAAGAAGCAAAGCAAAAACTTGCAAAAAAGATGCTAAAATATGGAGAACCAATTGAGGAGATAATGAAAGAAACAGGTTTTACAGAAGATGAAATAATGAAAATGAAACACCTATAACCGTAAAAAATACACAATAGAGCGGTTATCGGTATGGTAGTCGAAAAAAAACTCCTACTTCTAATTTAAAATAAGAACAGATGAAATTATCAGAAATTGTAAGAGTGATATGGCGTAAGGTGCTGGCAATAGATGAAGAAAAAGTTGCTTTTTTCCACAATTACGAACAACTTGTAAAATCTAAGCACTATCACAGATTATACAGAGATTTTAAAAATGTTGGAAAATTGAGCTTTTACGACAGTGAGCAGGATAAAATATATTTAAAAACAAACAACAATATATTTATAACGACAGATAAGTATTATGCTATAGTATTAGAAATTTTTGTACACGAAGTGTATAGTCTACCTCCTTACGTTTCTGAAACAGACTTTGTAGTTTTTGATATGGGTATGAATAGAGCTTATACAAGTTTATATTTTGCAGATATGCCGCATTGCCAACACGTATATGCTTGGGAAATAGATACAAAGACATATTCATTTGCACAAGAAAACCTGCAATTAAATGTACATTTATCTAATAAAATTACTTCATATAATTTCGGGTTGTGGAATGATGACGAAGAAATAGATTTGGGGTCAGATGGAATTGACGGACACTCTGCCATAAGTGATGTTAAACAGACTAACACTATGCAAACTTTCAGCAGAGTAAAAGTGAAAAATGCAAGCAAGGAGTTGTCAAATATTTTTAAAAGCATAGACAATAAATTCTCAAAGGTGTTGAAAATAGATGTTGAAGGAAGCGAGTATGTTATTTTTGAAAATCTTTATAAAAACAATATTTTACAACAGTTTGACTTGATTATAGGCGAATATCACGATGGAATAGACGGTTTAAAACCTTATTTATCTGATTTTAATTGCATTTATCACAATTCTATTGATGGTAAATTGGGAGCATTCACTTTTGTGAAAAAATAAAAATAATGAAAATACTCATAGTTTCAAGAGGGTTACCATGCAAAAAATATCCAATGAACGGTATTTTTGAATTAGACCAAGCAAAGGCTCTTGCAAAAAATGGACAAGAAGTACTTTACTTAGCTTTAGATTTTCGTCCGTTTTGGATACTTAGAAAATGGGGGTTTTCGCATTACAAAGAAAATAATTTACATATTTTTGTATTATCAATACCTATTGGGAGGTACAGAAAATCAATATATTTGTTGCAACAATTTTTAGTTTACGCTTACAAAAAAATTATCAAAATAGCAGGTAAGCCTGATGTTGTTCATGCCCATTTTTACTTTATGTCAGTTATTTCATCAGTACTAAAACTAAAATATCAATTGCCCTTTGTTATAACCGAACATGCCAGTTCTTTAAATTATAATATTGCGAGTATTAATAAGCGTGATTTAAAATTATTTAAGTACTCATTTAAAAATGCAGATAAAATAATTACAGTTTCTCCAAGTTTACAAGAAAGTATAAAAAAGCATTTTGGAGTTTATTCAGAAGTTATTTATAATGTTGTTGATACAAACTCATTCCAATTTTGCAATCGAAAACAAAAAAATGTTTTTACTTTTTTGTCCATAGGAAGCTTACAACAACGAAAGGGCTTTGATTTGCTTATAAAATCATTTTATTTGGCAAAGTTTGATAAAAATGTATATTTAAAGATAATAGGTAAAGGCGAAGAATTTGCCAATTTACAAAGAATTATTGATAAATATAATTTAAATTCTCAAATAAGGTTGCTTGGAAGCAAAAACAGACAGGAGATCATGGAAGAAATGAAACAAGCTGATACTTTTGTACTTGCTTCAAGGGGAGAAACTTTTGGAGTTGTTTACATTGAAGCAATGTTGACAGGTTTGCCCATAATTGCTACGAAATGTGGAGGACCTGAGCATTTTACTACACCCAAAAATGGAATTTTAATACAAAAAGATGACGAAAAACAATTAACCGAAGCATTAGTGAATATGAAGAATAATGCTTATAAATATAATTCTAAGGATATTTCAGAACGTTGTTATGCACAATTTTCACCCGAGAATATCTCTTCACAACTATTAAAAGTGTATAAGACAGTAATCGTGTAATTGAAAAATATTTGGGTGATTTAATTAAGAGAACCAACTAAAAATAAATTATTTATGATGATAAAAAATATTATTAAAAAAATTCCTGTGTTAAATACGTTTGCACTTAACATTTATTGTAAAATAAAAAAAATCCCAAGGCTATCTAGTTCATCTACATACTGGGAAGAAAGGTATAAATACGGATATAATTCGGGATTAGGTTCTTATGGAGAGTTGGCTAATTTCAAAGCTGATATTATTAATGACTTTACTAATAAAAATAAAATAGATTCAGTTATTGAATTTGGTTGTGGAGATGGAAATCAATTAAAATATTATAAATTTAAGAAATATACCGGGTTTGATGTGAGTAAAACGGTTGTATCCATGTGCAAGCATCAATTCTCATCAGATAATAGTAAGCAGTTTTATCATTTGTCTGAGTTCGATAAACAAAGTGCTGATTTAGCGATGAGTATTGATGTAATTTTTCATTTACTTGAGGACAATGTATTTCAATTACATTTAAAACAATTATTTTCGGCATCAAACAGATATGTTATTATCTATTCCAGTAATATGAATGATGATACTTCGGGTAAAAAAACGCATGTAAAACATTGGAAATTCACAGATTGGGTAGAAAAAAATATTAAAAATTTTAGCTTGATAGAACATATCCCAAATAAATTCCCCTACAAAGAAGGTAATGGAAATACTTCATTTGCAAATTTCTATATTTATGAAAAAAACAATTAATTAGTATTGTTTTTTACCAAGAAAAATGGGAATAATCGTTAGACAAACGATAAAAGGGTCGATAGTAAACTACGCAGGCGTATTGTTGGGGTTTCTGACAACGGCATACTTTCTGCCTACTTTTTTCTCTGCCGAACAAATTGGCGTATATCGTTTTATAATTGACACGGGAATACTCATTGGTGCTTTTGCCTCTTTAGGAATGCCGGGTATAATATTCAAATTTTTTCCGTATTTAAAAAACAATAGCACAAACCATAATGGTTTTGTGCTGTATATGTTTTTAATTCCTATTCTGGGATTTATTTTCTATTCTACACTCATAGCAAATTTTGACGACTTTTTTATATCCTATTTTTCAAAAAGCACACAAGGATACGAGCAGTATTTCATTTTTGTTTTGCCAATGGCATTGATTTTTGCTTTTTCTTCAACATTTAACTCTTTTTCTACGGTAAATAACAGAATTGTAGTGCCTAAAATAATAAATGAAATTATTATCAGGATATTATTAATAATATTGCTGTTTTTGTTTTTTATTCATTTTCTGGAATTTATTACTTTAATAAAACTATTGCCCGTAGTTTACTTTTTGGGTCTAATCATCTTACTATTTTATATAAGAATTTTGGGAAATAAAATATTTCCGTTTAAAAACTTCAAACTTATTCCCAAAAAGATAGTAGTACGAATGTTTTCATTTGGAGCATTAATTTTTTTAAATTCTATAGGCGGCAGCTTGGTCAATAAAATAGATATATTTGTAATAAGTTCGGAATTGGGTTTTTCAGCTACAGGCATCTATTCTATTGCGTTTTATATAGCAACAATGATTGAAATTCCTTCGCGCTCCTTATATCAAATAGCAACACCTATCATAACAACAGCATTTAAAGAAAACGATATTAAAACCATTGAGGTAATTTATAAAAAAACAGCTCAAAATCTAATAATCGTTTCAGGCTGTTTATTGCTCTTGCTCGTAGTAAATCTCGACAATATTTTTGAACTTTTTCCCAAAGGCGATATTTATTCAAAAGGAAAATATGTCGTTATTTTCATAGCATTATCAAAATTTATAGACAATAGCATTGGTATTAATTTTTCTATTTTAGGATATTCCAAATACTACTTTTATACCTTGCCCATATTTTTATTAACAGGCATATCTAATTTCTTTTTAAATTATTGGTTTATTGGCATCTGGGGATTGACAGGAAGCGCTATTGCAACACTTATTGTATTAGTAATAAATAATGTCATAGTATTATTGATTATTTACTCAAAATACAAAATACACCCCTTTCAACGAAAAAATATTTATCCTTTGTTGAGCTTGCTGACAGGCTTTTTAATATCACATTATTTGATAAATTCCGACAATGTATATCTAAGTATCGTCTTTAAATCTGCATTTATTGTGGCTTTCCTTGGTTTTTTAACCCTAAAGTTCGATTTTTCGGAAGATATAAGCGCTATTTACCACAAATATTTATCGTATGTGAAACATTTGCCGCCGTTCAACAAGAAAAAATAATCTGATATTGGCAAAATCTGTAAATTTTTTTCCTCTAAAACATTTGTTTTTTTGTGTTTCTGGCAGAGAATTAAAAATTATCATGTATATTTGAAATATTAGAACCGAATGTACAAAAAAAACGCTTCTCTTTATGAGGAAAAATAAGTCTGCAATAGAAAATCCATTTCAAGGCTTGTCCGCTTTTAAAGCAGGAAAAGAAGATTTGTTTTTTGGTCGAGAAATCCACATTGAACAAATGCTCAACAGGTTGGCGAAATCTTCTTTTCTGGCGATTATCGGAAATCGAGGCAGCGGGAAAAGCTCTTTGGTAAAATGCGGTCTTTTGCCTGCACTTCACGATGATTTTCGCTTTGACTCAGATATAAAATGGCGCACGCTTTTGTTGCGTCCCGGCGAAAATCCGATCGACAGCCTTGCAGACATGCTCGCGAAAGACGGCATATTGTACGCAGAACTTGGAATGGAAGAAATTTATAGACCCATAATCAAAAAAACACTCAGAAATTCGCCCAGCGGACTTGCCGAAGCCATTAAACAAGCTGATTTGCCCGAAAATCACAAATTTTTGATCATAATCGACCAATTTGAAGAATTATTCAGGTATTCTGAATTGTATTCCAAAGAAAATAAAAAAGATGAATCTGCCCGCTTCATTAACCTTATTTTAGAAGCAAGCCAACAAAATATTGTACCGATAAACCTTGTGCTGACTTTGAGATTCGACTTTTTGGGTGAATGCACAAAATATACGGGCTTGCCCGAATTGATCAACGACGGGCAATACCTGATGCCGAGAATGGCAGACGAGGAAATAAAATTTACCATAAAAGAACCCATTGCTACCAAAGGTGTAGAAATGTCTGAAGCCTTTGTTGATATGCTTGTTGAGGATTACAAAAAATATCCCGACAAGCTGATTTTACTGCAACATGCGTTGATGCGCACATGGAACGTTTGGGCAAACTCGGGCAAAAAAAAAATTACGGTTGAACATTATTACAACGCCGGAACAATCAATAATGCCTTGGAAATTCATGCCGAAGAGATATTTGCACAACTCAAAGAGGAACGAAAAAAACGAATCTGTGAAAAAATATTCGTTTCTTTAATCGACATAATCGCTGAAAATCAATACAAAAGAAGACTTTGTAGAATAAAGGAAATTTGCAATTTAACAAACGCATCATTCAGCGAAGTTGTGGAAATAATAAACCTGTTTCGGAAAAAAGAAAACAATTTTATCATTCCTGCAAGCGATGTTTCCTTAAATGAAAACTCGATTATCGATCTCGCAAGTGAAGTCATCATCTTGAAATGGGGGCGTTTAAGAAAATGGCTGTCCAAAGAAAAAAAAGCATCTTCCTTGTATCTCAAACTCGTTGAAGCAAAAAAAATGTACGACGAGGGAAAAAGCGAACTGTGGCGCGGACTTGAGTTAAAACAAGCAATGGAATGGAAAGCAAAACTCTGCACAAACCAAACTTGGGCAAAAAGATACGATGATAATTACGAACAAGCACTTGATTTCCTGAATAAAAGCATCAAGAAATACGAAGCTGAAAAAAAAAGCAAAAACAGACTCTTGAACTTTCAAGCCACCGGATTTTTTCTAATAATTTTCGGACTTGTGTGCATGTTGGCTGTCGGCTTGGGCATAATGGCATGGAACAAAAATCAAGCATACAAGGCGCAGCAAAAACTGTCGGAGCAAAAACAGAAGATCGCCCTGAGCAATAAATTGGTCTATCTTGCGCGCGATCTTGTTGATGATGACCCTACAATAGCCTTGCGTCTTGCGCAAAAAGCAAAAGAATTTTCTCCGGATTCTCTCATTGATAATACAATAACAGAAATTTATAGCGGAAATAATTTCTATAAAAACATCACGAAAGAATCCGGCGATATCAAGGATTTTGCGCTCTCGAAAAACGAAAAATATATCGCAATCGCAACAGGAAACATCGTTACTATCCAAGATTTATCAGGTTCTGTTTTGCAAGAATTTAACGGGCATAACGACAAGCTGACCGCTGTTTTATTTTCACCTGTCGGAAATCAACTTGCAACAGCATCTAAAGATAAGTCAATAATAATTTGGGACTTGACAGGCAAAAAACTCAAAATACTGCGAAAACACAAAGATAGAATTAGTGCCATTGCTTATTCGCCCGACGGAAAGCATTTTTTATCCGCATCGTGGGACGGAAGTATAATCCTTTGGGATGAAAACTACGAGAAAAAAACAAGCATTCAAATGGATTACGTCCGCTTCAATCACGTTTGTTTTTCGCCCGAAGGCAAATACATATTGGCTGCCACATCAACAAACAAAGCCTATCTATGGAATTTGAACGGCGAGCTGATAAGCGAATTTTCAGGACATGAAAAAGAAATTAAGCACGTTTCGTTTTCCCCGCTTACCGGAGAAAAAATACTGACTGCTTCGGACGATCGCACGGTGAAAATCTGGAATATAAACGGGAAACTCCTGCAAACCTTATCCGGACACGAATATTCGGTCAATTGCGCAGGATTTTCGCCCGATGAAAAATACATTCTCTCGGGAGCTTCGGACAATAGCATTCGCATGTGGGATTTGAACGGAAATGAATATCAAAAATTCAATGGACACACCGAAAAAATCACAAACCTCAAGTTTCTTTCCGACAACAAACACTTTATTTCAAGCTCGTTTGACGGAACAATAAAACTATGGAATTATAAAAAAAACAATTTTTTTATCTTTAGCGGACATACAGACGAAATTTCAGCCGTAAGTTTCTCGCCCACCATTGTGAAATCAGAAATCAATGAAGGATTTCTAAAATTTCATATTCTTGCATCGTCGTGGGACAATACCGTGCGTCTTTGGAACATCTGGGGAGAGGCTCTTGCGGTAATCAGCGGACACACAGGCAAAATAAATGCTGCTGTTTTTTCCGCAGACGGGAAATATATTTTAACCGCCGCCGATGACCACACGGCATGCCTTTGGACGCTGAAAGGTGAAAAGAAAACCGTATTCGCCGGACATAAAAACAGCGTGCTTTCGCTTGCTATTTCGCCTGACGGAAAATACGTTTTGACAGGTTCGTTGGACAACACGCTGGGATTGTGGAACATGAAAGGGGAATTGCTGAAAGTATTTACAGGACATCACGAGGCTGTAACCTCTGTAATGTTTTCGCCCGACGGAAAAACAATTTTGAGCGGCTCAAAAGACAAAACCGCAAGGTTGTGGGATTTGTCGGGCAAACAAATCCGAATGTTCATAGGACACACCGCCGAAATAGCTTCGGTTGATTTTTCGCCAAACGGACAATTTGTCGCCACAGCTTCGCGCGACAATACGGCGCGAATCTGGAACGTGGAAAAACAGGAAAATAAAATCTTCAAAGGGCATACTTCCTATGTCGATGCAGTAGCCTTTTCGCCCGATGGAAATTATATTGTTACAGGCTCTTTGGACAAAACCGCACGACTGTGGAGTGTAAATGGAAAGGTTTTGCAGATATTTCGCGGACATTCGGAATATGTACGCACCTTAGCCTTTTCGCCCGACGGCAAATTTGTCCTTTCCGGAAGTGCCGACAATACCGTCAGGCTTTGGGAAATTGAAACAAAACCCGACACAGCTTTACAAAACATTGAAATAGAACCATTAGACACCTACCAAATGCTGAAATAAAAAACAACTGTTTAACGCAATGAAATTCTTCATCAGCAAAGCGAAAGAAACTCAGGAATATGAAAAGAAAATTCCGCACATAAAAAAAGCAATCAATATAATGCTAAGAGCAGTGGAAATTCATAAAAACGACCAATATTTAGCCAACTTTTTGGGCAAATGCTACGGCTACTTGTCGCGTTGCTACTTGTTTACCAACGATATTAAATTATCAATAAAATTTGCGCACTTAGGAAAAGAAAGAGACTCTACTCTGAACTGGATAAATACAAACCTTATAATATCTTATGTCTTAACAAATAAAAATCAAGAAGCCGAAAATTTATATTTTCAATATAAAAACAAATTTTACAGCAGTTTTCTGTCCTTTGACGACAGAATTCATCAACTTATAGACGAAATGGAAGAGCGTGGAATTGACGAAAAAAGTATAAACAAACTGCGGCGATTTCTTGAAAGATACTGAGGTGAAAAGGCAAAAACATAGAAACCAACACCAAAACGCATGAAAAAAAGAACCATTTATACCATTGTTATCATCATGAGTTTTTCGCTTGTAGGTTTGATTGCACTGCAAGCCTATTGGATAAATAACGCCATTCAACTTAAAGAAAAACAGTTTAATCTACAAGCAAAAAAAGCAATCTCAAACATTGTCAGCGAACTTGACAAATACGAAACCCTCATTCAGATTACTGATATTATCGACTCAATAACAATCTCTTCGGATTCGTGCAGGGCGATTGCTTTCAAGCATTTTCCTCAACAAAAAATGTTTTCGACAAAAAAAGGAAAAACAAACAAGCCAAACAACGACTCCATAAGAAAACAACATTTTTTTACCGCATCAAGCGGGGAAATTGCTATTTCTTTCAACGACAACAAACTGACAAGCGAGAGTTATGTCTATTATCAGACCGGAAATACAGCCAAAACTCAACACCTTGTCAGGCTAAATTCAAACGGCAGAAGTTTTTCAATGAAACAGTCGGGTTTGTATAAAATTATCAAAAAAGAAGAAAAAAATACAAATATTTTTCACCTTGATTCTTTGGAGATTGCAAACGAAAATCCGGTAAAGAAAGATTTAATAAACCGCAAAAAAAAGTTGCAGCACATTGATTGGACAACAAACAAAGAACACATTGTTGATAATATTGTAAATCAATTGATTCGCATTGATGTTAATATCGAAGAGAAAATAGATAGCACACATTTAGTGGCAACCATAAATTCTCAATTGAAAAAATATGGTTTAGGCTTAGATTACGAATATGCTGTTTTGAAAAGCAACAAAAAAACGGTGCTAAAATCAAAAAACTTTGTATTGCAAGACGATAGAAATCAATATTACACAAGTTTGTTTCCTAACGACTATTTTGCCGAAACCGGCATGTTGTTTCTGAGCTTTCCGAATCGCAGCAAGAAAATCTTCAAATCTATGTTGTTCATGACGAGTTCTTCGGCAATTCTTACCTTATTGATCATTTTTTGTTTTGTGGCGACAATCAACATCATTTTCAGGCAAAAAAAACTCTCAAACATGAAAACCGACTTTATTAACAACATGACACACGAATTTAAAACCCCGATTTCGACCGTCATGCTCGCCTCGCAAATGCTTAAAGACAATAGCATTCCTTTGGAAGCCAAAAACTTGGATTATATCTCAAACGTGATCGAAGACGAAAGTAAGCGTTTGAGCCGTCAGGTTGAAAAGGTATTGCAAATGGCGGTGTTCGAGAAAGGAAATATTAAACTTAAAATAAAGCTATTAGATTTGCACGTGTTGATAAACAAAGTTGTAGATAATTTTTCCTTGCAAATGAAAACAAAAAACGGAAAAATTACGAAATTCCTGAAGGCTGAGGATACAAACATTATGGCTGACGAAATTCACATCACAAACGTTATCTTTAACCTTTTGGACAATGCCCACAAATATTGCGAAACAAAGCCGGAAATTGAAATTGCAACCCGAAACAATTCGCAAGGAATTGTTTTATCTGTCAAAGACAACGGAATTGGCATAAGCAAAGAAAACCAAAAGCGGATTTTTGAAAAATTTTATCGGGTTTCAACCGGAAATATCCACAATGTCAAGGGCTTTGGTTTGGGTTTATGTTATTCAAATAAAATTATTGAGGCACATCATGGTGCTATAAAAGTAATGAGCGAATTGAAAAAAGGAACAAAATTCGAAATTTTTTTACCCACATCATGAGCAATATTTCGTTAAAAAAAACACAACTAAAACAAGCGTGAAATGTCGAAAAAAACAAGTATTTTATTGGTCGAAGACGATTTGAACTTGGGAAATCTGCTTCGTGAATATCTGAATGCAAAGGGTTTTCATGCAGAGTTGCAAAGCAATGGCGAGGAAGGATACAAGGCTTTCATGCGTCAGCAATTTGATATTTGCATCCTTGACGTAATGATGCCGGTCAAAGACGGCTTTACTTTGGCTAAAGAAATTCGTATGATAAACAACGAAATCCCTATAATTTTCCTGACAGCCAAATCAATGAAAGAAGATGTATTTGAGGGTTTTGAGAAAGGTGCTGATGACTATATTACAAAGCCGTTCAATATGCAAGAATTGATTTACAGAATAGAAGCCGTTTTGCGTAGAACCCAAAATTCGGGAACAAAGCCGATGGAAGGTACGATTAAAATCGGGAAATATCAGTACGATACATTTAAACAGCAACTGAAATTCGGCAAAGAAAAAATGAAGCTCACGACAACAGAATCAGAACTTTTGAAGATTTTAGCAATGAATCTGAATAAAGTGGTTGAACGCAACTACGTACTCGAAACCATTTGGGGCGACGACAGTTACTTCAAAGCTCGAAGTATGGACGTTTACATTACCAAACTTAGGAAATACCTGAAAAAAGATCAGGCGATTGAGATTATCAACGTTCACGGAAAAGGCTATAAACTCATCGTTACGAGCGAGAGCGCCGTTTAACAGAAGAAGACAAAAGTCTTCTTCTGTTAAACGGCGCTCTCGACCAAGTTTTGCTTGAAGATGCTATTGCAAAGACTCTAATTGTTTGCTCAGGGCTTTTATCTTTGCTTCTGCGTCGGCTTGTTTTTTCTTTTCTATTTCCACAACTCTAACAGGTGCATTGTTTACAAATTTTTCATTGCTTAATTTTTTTTGTACAGACTTCAAAAAGCCTTGCGTATAGTTCAATTCTTCGGTTATTTTTTTAATCTCCTCTTCCTTATTTACCAAATCTCCCAACGGAATGTAAAATTCTGTTGCTTTTTCAAGGAAAGAAACGGCATCTTCGGTTTTTTCTTCTACAAATTTTATTTCCGACAGATTGTTAGCTTTCTTCAACACAACATTATATGCGTCCTTGTAAGTTCCATTTTTGTTTTTAATGTGAAGTTCAAGTTGTTCGCCAAATCCTATTTTGTTCTCTTTTCTGATTGTTCTGATTTTTGAAATGATATTTTTTAGAGATTCAAAATCGGAAATCAAGTTTTCGTCGTATTCTTTTGAGCTTGAAAAATCAGACAACATTATTGAGTCGCCCTTGTTTCTTTGGGCAAAACTATGCCAGATTTCTTCGGTAATAAATGGCATGAAGGGATGAAGCACTTTTAATAATTTTTCAAAAAACGCAATGGTCTTCGCATGAGTTGTATAATCAATCGGCTGTCCGAACGGAGGTTTTATCAGCTCAAGATACCACGAGGAAAATTCGTCTCTAAAGAGCTTAAAAATAGTCATCAAAGCTTCGGACAAACGGAACTCGGCATATTGTTTGTCTATTTGTACCAAAAGAGCATCAAATCGGGCAGCGAACCAATCTACTGCAATTTTTGCATATTCGGGTTGCTTTGCTTTTTCGTCGGGAGTCCAGTTGTGTACCAAGCGAAAAGCATTCCATATTTTATTGGCAAAATTTCTTCCTTGTTCGCACAAATCTTCCTCAAAAAGCAAATCGTTTCCTGCCGGCGAACAAAGCATCATTCCAAAGCGAACGCCGTCTGCTCCGTATTTGTTCATCAATAGAATTGGATCCGGCGAATTTCCAAACTGTTTTGACATTTTCCGCCCGATTTTGTCTCTTACGATTCCTGTAAGGTAAACATTCTCAAACGGTTTCTTTCCGAGATATTCGTATCCGGCAATAATCATGCGTGCAACCCAGAAAAATAGGATTTCAGGAGCAGTTACAAGGTCGTTTGTCGGATAGTAATATTTTATGTCTTTGTTGTCGGGATTGCGGATTCCGTCGAAAACAGAAATGGGCCACAACCACGAAGAGAACCATGTGTCAAGGACATCTTCGTCCTGATGTAAATCTTTTACGGTCAATGAGCTGTCGCCGGTTTTTTCTTTTGCTGCAATCAGGGCTTCTTCAATATTTTTTGCCACAACAAATTCGTTGTTTTCGCCGATGTAGTATGCAGGAATTCGATGTCCCCACCAAAGTTGGCGCGATATGCACCAGTCTTTTACATTTTCCATCCAGTGTTTGTACGTATTTTTGAATTTCGGAGGGTGGAGTTTAATCTCGTCGTTTATAACAGCTTCAAGTGCCGGTTGTGCAAGTTCTTTCATTTTCAGAAACCATTGCAAAGACAATTTCGGCTCAATCACGGCGTTTGTTCTTTCCGAAAAACCAACTTTGTTCAAATAATCTTCAATTTTTACAAGGTGTCCGTTTTTTTCGAGTTCTTTCGCAATCAAATCTCTTGCTTCAAACCTGTCGCAACCGACAAAAATTTGCGCTTTTTCGTTTAAAGTGCCGTTGTCGTTGAAAATGTCGATAGATTCGAGTTTGTGCCTGATTCCTATTTCATAGTCGTTTATATCGTGTGCCGGCGTTATTTTCAAACAACCTGTTCCAAATTCCATATCCACATATTCGTCTTCGATTACCGGAATCGAGCGTTTGATTAAGGGAACTAAAACACGTTTTCCGTGCAAATGTTTGTATCTTTCGTCTTTCGGATTGGTGCAAATTGCCGTGTCGCCCAAAATGGTTTCCGGACGTGTGGTAGCAATTGTAACCCATTCGTCTTCTGTGTTTTCAACTTTATAGCGGACGTAGTATAATTTTGACTGAACTTCTTTATATATTACTTCTTCGTCGGAAACTGCGGTTGTTGCTTTCGGGTCCCAATTGATCATTCGTATGCCGCGATAAATTTTTCCTTTTTCAAACAAATCAATAAATACATGGAGTACGCTTTCAGAGAGGTCTTTGTCCATCGTAAATTTTGTGCGTTCCCAATCGCAAGAAGCGCCGAGTTTTTTCAGCTGTTCAAGGATAATTCCGCCGTGTTTTTCTTTCCACACCCAAGCGTGTTGCAGAAATTCGTCTCTGCTTAATTCTGATTTTTCAATGCCTTCGCTTTTTAGTTTTGCTACAACTTTTGCTTCTGTTGCAATTGAGGCGTGATCGGTTCCCGGCAACCAAAGCGTATTTTTGCCTTGCATTTTTGCGCGACGAATCAAAATATCTTGAATCGTATTGTTGAGCATATGCCCCATGTGCAACACGCCCGTAACATTCGGCGGTGGAATGACAATTGAGTATTTCTCTCTATCGTCGGGTTCTGAATGAAATAGTTTATTCTCTGTCCAATATTTATACCATTTGTCTTCTGTTTCGCCCGGATTATATTTTGTAGCAATGTCCATGATTAGATATTATGTGAAAAAATACAAAAACCTGTGTTTTTTGTTAGCCCACAAAGGTAAAAAAAAATACGATACGCGAAATTTTTAAACGCGCAAAGCATTCAAAAAGCACCAAAATTATTGCTCTTTTTTCTTTTTTCGCACTTCTATGTTGTAAATTACATTGCTGAGGGGGATTTTGCCATAATTCAAAATATAAGAATCCTTGCCGCTGTCTATCCTTATCGGAAACAAGGTTTTGTTGAGAAGCTTCCCGTGATTCTCGAATATTCCGTTGATGCGCAACACAACATGGCTGTGATAGCCGAATTTGCTGATTATCCCTTGATTTATCACTTTTTGTTTGAATACATTGCCTGTTTTCAGCCAGATATTTCCTGCCAAACTTAGGTTCTGAACGGTGGAATATTCAAAAGTAGAACTGTCTTGGAAACAAACAGTGCAATTTATCGACGAACTTGTTATTTGCGTATTTTCCAATCGTGTATGAATGAGCGTAAATCGTGCATTATTGTTTAGCTTTATTTTATTGTTCTCAAAGTTGATAACTGAATTTTTAAAACGTACATCAGTCTCGAAACTGACAATTCCCTTAACATTGCTCGACTTCACGGAATCGATATTCCAGATACAATTCTTGTCGTTTACAATTTTTTGTTCAGCATCGCCACAAAATTTCAGGGAATTTACAGCTATATTTCCCGAATTGTGTATATCGCCAAAACAATTTATCTGCAAGTGATACGGAGAAACTTCAACAATTTCCCCTTGATTTGTGAACAAGCCGTTCAATGTGAGTTTGTGCCTGAGATTTTTCAAACTTTCACACAAAGTGTCTTTTAGTATGATTTGTTTTTCAAAAGCAGCATTTCCTTCGACGATACATTTTCGGCAAATTGTCAAATTCATCAGCCGAACATCTGCGATGCGCGAGCCTGCGCAAAAATGAATTTCTGTTTTCGGATCAACTGTCGACAGTCGCAGATTTTGCAGCTTTGTATTGTATAATTTCAGCACCCTTGCCTTCATCAGCAAAGGATTATCATAAAAATCCAGATTCACGTCTTTACATATCAGCTTGCTTGCAATTTCTATCCCGGCTTTGTTCTTGCTGAAGAGAGAATCGCATTTCAGCGTATCATTGTTCTGGAAACGAACAACTTGCTTATCTCCTCCGGAAAAGACGATTTTGGCAGGTTCAAATTTTGACGAATTTTCAATATTTCCTTTAAGTTC
>PDWJ01008291.1_pt1 | contig 15904 bp, 10 predicted proteins | sample 1430881 | NCBI WGS metagenome assembly PDWJ01 (sample SAMN01162460, study PRJNA174530) | Oral metagenome, whole genome shotgun sequencing project. | biome: Marine environment; feature: Marine mammal; material: Swab sample of the gingival sulcus; isolation source: swab sample of gingival sulcus... | reverse complement strand
TCGTCGGTTGCGTGCTACCAGCAGGCGCCCTTCTCGCTCCTACGCTGTGATTCCGCATCCTTCGCGCAGCTCGGTCCGGTAAGCTGATCAGCGCTCTAGTCAGCCCTCACAGCGAGTCTGAGATGAAGACGGGCCCACCTTGATAGGTGGGCCCGTTTTTCGTTTTTCTGGCCGCCCTTGATGAGGGCGTAGCGTTGACGACCAACCCCTTTTTGCGGTGCGCCGCATCGCGCGCTCAGTGTTGCAGCCGAGCTTGCGAGGCGAGGACTCTTGAGAGCTTCCCCACACACTCGGGACCGAGCCGGGGGCTGAGCTGCCGAGCCGATTTCGTCGCCGAAGAGACGAGCCCATACGGGTGGTCTGTGGCGAACGTTCTGAGGCCTAGAGCGCTGACCAACTTACCTCCCGTCGCTGCGCTGGTCTGCGAAATCACAGCGGCTGTTGCTCGTCGGTTGCTTGCTACCAGCAGGCGCCCTCCTCGCTCCTACGCCGTGATTCCACATCCTTCGCGCAGCTCGGTCCGGTAAGCTGATCAGCGCTCTAGAAAGCGGCCGGCAGGGCTGTGCCCGACGACGACGGGGAGGCATGTGTGGGGCTCTTAGCCCAGACCGAGCGAGGCGACGCCATTCGCGGCCGGCAGGGCTGTGCCCGGCGACGGGGAGGCATGTGTGGGGGCTTAGCCCGGACCGAGCGAGGCGACGCCATTCGAGCCGAGATCGCGAAGCGAAAACGCAGCCATCGTGGTGATACGGCGAGTATGAGCGACAACGAGCTCGGTTCGAAGGGCGTCGCGACGGGAGGGCTCAATCAACAGGCTGTGCTAACCGCCGCAGGAGCCGCTGACCTTCTTCGAGGTCGACAGATTCTTGTCGCAGTTCTGCAGGCCCTTGTTCCGCATACAGATGTTCTTCTTGATCGCATCGGCTGCGATGCCGCTGAACTTGAAGCGGTTGTTCGCCAGCCAGGTCGGGCTGCCGCTGACGCCGAGGCTCTTGGCGATCTTCGAGCTCGCCGCGTGGAGCTTTTTGCCCTCGGCACCCTCTGAGCACGTCTCAATCTTCGCCACGTCGAGGCGGGTCTTCTTGGCGCAGGCCTTCCACTCGTTGGAGCGGTAGTTCTTGTTTCGGCACCAGATGTACTCGAGGTATTTGTTGTTGGCCTTATAGTACTTCTTGGCGCAGAGCTGACGCATGTTCTCGTCAACCTCGCTCTTGCCGTGAAGCGCGCAGAAGCCCTTGTGGGAAGGACGGCCGCGGGAGCACTTCTGGCCCTCCGGGACCTCGTCGGCGATGTAGTTCACGTCGAACTGGATCGCGTTGCCGAAGTTTTTCAGCACTTCCTTCATCGCGTCGAGAGCCTTCACGCCAAAGGGGCACTGAGACATCACAAAGACGTCGACCTTCTTTTTGATCTCTTCGCGACAGACCAGCTTGTCTTTGCAGGTGTCGTCATCGCAGTCGACCTTGCCATTGCCGGTGTCGTCTTTCTTGTTGTCACAGATCTCGGCGGTCGGGTCGAAGCGACCCGGCACGCGGAGTTTGAAGTACTCCCCGGTGGGGATCATCCAGCGTTTGATTTTGGCGAAATTCGCAGCCTTCGTGACGCCCTTGTCGAAGAGCCAGACGGGGAGCATCTTCAGCTTGAACTGCGCGTAGAGCTTCTTGCCCTCGGGGGTGTTGTAGTCGACCGTGCGCACGGTCAGCTTGGGAAAGAAGCGACCGCGGAGGTTGGCCTGCACGCCGGCGGTCTGGCATTTCTTGCAGCGCTTGTCGGTGAGAACGATCGCCTTGACCTCGATCGGCTCCGGGATATTGGTGCAGGGCTTCGGCTTCTGGCCCGAGAGCTGCTGGCAGACGGCGCGCATGAAGTCGTTCTTACTGCGGCCACCGCGGTAGCTCTTGCCGCCAACGTAGATGGTCGGGCTGCCGCTGGCGCGGCGGGCCTTCGCGGCGTTGGATGACGCAGTGTGTAGCTGCTCGCCCTCTTGGCCGTCGATGCAGGCCTTCAGCTTGGCGACGTCGAGGTTGGTCTGCTTGGCGCAGCCTTCCCAGTTGTTGGGGATGTTGCGCCAGGTCTTGTTCTGACACTCGATGAAGGGCAGCCACTGGGCGAGCTGCGGGTAGTGCTTCATCACGCAGAGCTGCTGGATGTTACCGATGACCTCGGGCTTGCCGTGGAGCGCACAGAAGCCCTTGTAGGGCTCGCCGTTGCGGCGGCACTTCTTGCCAGCCGGCACCTTGTCGGCGATGTAGTGCAGGTTGAAGTCGATGCGATCACCGATCTCCTTGAGCACAGGGACGAAGGCATCGACGGCGCGTACGCCGAAGGGGCACTTCGACATGATGTACATCTCGACCTTGGCTTTGTTGCCTGTCGTCCCGCTCTTGCCGATGCTGCCCGTCCCGCGCGCGACGGCGGTGGTGGCGCCGGGCGCGCTAACGCGGCCCTTGCCTTTGACTGGCTTCAGATCCTGGCAGCCGAAGAGCAGCCCTATGGCTGCGATCGCGCCGAGAGCCGGCGTCCATCTTCTCGTCATCGTTCGCTCCTCGTCGTATGACGCGTTTGTCCCCGACCGTCGTCTCAGTCGTCTCAGTGGATCGAGGGACAGGAATCTTTAAGAAAGTCCGAGACAGCTAGCACGAATCACGCGACATCGCCAACCGATATCGCAAGCTCGATCAAGCCTCATCGATGTAAACACGCCGGTCGAAACCCGGTCTGCTGCGCTGGAATTCCTGGCTCTTCCGCTTTTGTTGAGCCGTCGATTTCAGCGTTGGATCGCTTCACCCGCGGTACCTTGTGCTGCGACCCCAAAAACAGTGTACGAAGCGCGCCGCTGGGCTTCGGAGGCGCGAGGAAGGACGATAGAGGTGGCATCTGACTGACGACCAAAGCCCGCGGGGTCTAGAGCGCTGACCAACTTACCTGTCGGTTGCTTGCTACCAGCAGGCGCCCTTCTCGCTCCTACGCCGTGATTCCGCATCCTTAGCGCAGCTCGGTCCGGTAAGTTGATCAGCGCTCTAGGACCAGCGATCGCTTACGTTATTATCGTAAGCCATACATTATAGGGAGCTGTACCTAGCGAACCCAGCTACGCTTGAGCACGAGCACCAGCACGCTGTAGATCTCCAGGCGGCCGAGGAGCTGGCAGAAGACGAGCACCCATTTGCCCAAGAGCGGGACGTGCGCAAAGTTCTGCGTTGGCCCGACTGAGCCAAGGCCGGGACCGATGTTGCCTAGGCATGCGACGGTGCCGGTGATCGCGCTCAGTAGATCGACGCCCAGCGCGGTGAGAATGATCGTGGCGACCGTCATCACGGTCAGCCACATCAGGATGAAGGCTTGGATGTTCGAGACGACGGCCCGATCCACCGTACGGTCGCCGACGCGCACCAGGGTGATGGCCTTGGGGTTGACCGTGCGCCGTAGTTCGGCCAGCGCCGATTTTACGTAGATCAGCATCCGGGCGACCTTCATGCCGCCAGCTGTAGAGCCCGTGCAGCCACCCATGAACATCAACAAAAAGAGCGTCAAGCGGAGGATATTAGGCCATTTGTCGAAGTCCTCTGTGCCGTAGCCGGTGGTGGTGGAGATCGAGACGGCGGAGAAGAAGGCGCCTCGCGCGGTGGCCTCCACGCCTCCTTGTACGGCGTTGGCCTGCCAGAGGATCACGAAGCTCAGCCCGCCGATCAGCAACGCGATGGTGATGTAGACTCGAAACTCAACGTTCTTGAGGATCTCCTCGCGAGGCCCGGCGATCAGCAGCTGGAACATGTCGAAGTTGACGCCAGCGAGGAACATGAAGCCGATGATCACCCATTGGATGAAGGGTGAGGGCCACGCCGCCACGCTCGCCGCTTTGGTCGAGAAGCCGCCGGTGCTCATCGTCGTGAAGGCGTGACAGATCGACTCGTAGACGGTCATCCCGCCGATCCAGAGCAGCACGCTCTCGACGATCGACATCCCGAGGTAGAGCATCCACAGCACCTTCGCCGTGTCCTTGATCCGCGGCATGTTGCGCTCGAAGGTGCTGCCCCCGGGGGCCTCGGCCTTGAAGAGGCGGTAGCCACCAGCGCCGAGCATCGGCAGGACGGCTACCGAGAGCACGACGATGCCCATGCCGCCCATCCACTGAGTCTGGTGACGCCAAAGCTGGAGGCCGCTTGGTAGCACCTCGACGTTGGTGAAGATCGTCGCGCCGGTGGTGGTGAAGCCGCTCATCGTCTCGAAGTAGGCGTCGGTGAAGCCTGCCGCGCCGGTGATCACGTAGGGCAGCGCCCCGATCGCCGAAAAGAGGATCCACGAGAAGGTCACGATCGCTGCGCCCTCGCGATGAGCCAGCTTGGAGAGGTCGGTGTCGAAGAGCGAGCGCATCGTGAGGCCGATGATCGCCGCCGCGGCGATCGCGCCGCCGAAGGCGAGGACCTCATAGCGCTCGAGGGGGATGTTGTCGTGGATCAGCAGCGCTGTGACCAACGGCAGCAGCAGCGCTGCGCCGAGCAGCAGCAGCAGGTTGCCTAGGATGTAGAGCACCGAGCGGTAGTGCATCAGAGGTCCTCGGGCTCAGCCCCGGGAAAAGAGCCGGCGCTTGGCGAAGAGGCGCTCGATTCTCTCGATCGCATGCGGCAAGGCGAAGACCAGCACGGTCTCGCCAGGGCGGACTAGGAAGTTGCCATCGGGGATCATCATCTCGTCGTCTCGGAGGGCGGCGACGACCAGCGAGCCATCGGGCATCTCGAGCTCCTTTAGGGGCTTTTTGGTGATCTTCGCGCCGGTGTCTGCGACGAACTCGATCACCTCGGCCTCGCTCTCTTTGATCCGCGTCACGCCGTGGATCTGGCCTCGGCGAATATGCGTGAGGATCGCGCCGACGGTGGCGAGTCGCGGGTTAAGCACGACCTCCATGCCGATGCTCGAGAGCACCGGCATCACCTGCGGATCGCGGGCGATCAGCGCCGTGTGGTGAGCGCCCGCGTGGCGAGCCATCAGCGCCGCGAGGAGGTTAGCCTGATCGTCGTCGGAGAGCGCGAGGAAATAATCGCAATGCTCGAGGTCGGCTTCGCGCAGCACGTCTGGATCAGTGGCCTTACCGTTGAGCACGAGCGTCTTGAGGAGCGTCTTCGCGGCGCGCTCAGCCAGCGGCTGGTGCGGCTCGATCAGCACCACGCGCTCGAGCCGCTCCTGAAGCGTCTCGGCGACGTTGCGGCCCACCATGTCCGCACCGTAGATCACCACCCGCTCGGCCCGCTGCACCTGCTTTTGCATCAGCGGCAGGATCAGTGGGACGGTCTCGGCGTTGGCGACCACGGCCACGTGATCGCCAGCCCGGATCTCATCATCGCCGCGCGGCACGAGGGCCTTGTCGCCACGGAAGATCGCGCAGACGAGAAACGAGTAAGCTTCGGCCATCACTCGCACGTCCTTGAGCTTCATGCCGGCGATCGGCGACTCGTCGCAGATGTCGAAGGTCACCAGCTGGATCTGCCCTTCGGCGAAGAGCGCGCAGTCCGTGGCGCCCGGCGTCTCGAGGATGTGCAGCAGCTTGCCAGTGAGGATGTATTCAGGGTTGATGATGGTGTCGATGCCGAGCTCGGCGGGCTTCAGCGTCGCGTTGGGGCCGGCGTACTCCTCGTTGCGAATACGCGCGATCTTGTGTCGAACCCCGAAGCGGGCGGCGAGCATGCAGATGACGAGGTTGACCTCGTCGATGTTGGTCACCGCGATGACCATCTGCGCCTCTTCGATGCCCGCTCGGCGCAGCACGCTGGGCTGGGCGCCGTTGCCCTGGAGCGCCAGAACGTCGAGGTGCTCGTTGAGCTCGTGGACCAGCGCCGAATCGTCGTCGACCACCGAGACCACGTGTCCGGCGGCGGATAGCTCCGAGGCCAGGTTGCTGCCGACGACGCCGGCTCCAACGATTAGGATGCGCATGAAGCTCCTTCAATCCCTCGAAGAAGCGCGAATCCACTGTGTTGCGTGCTCGGCTTCAGGGAGGCAATTGTTTTGCTAAGGCTTCTGGGGCCTGCCTGTCAAGATGTGTCACCACACCCCAACGGTGGGGAAGTCTTCACCTCAGCGGAAGTATCCGACATGTGGGCAAGGCGCATTGTAACCCATTGAAACAACAATGGAATTGTTCATGGGTTTGCCTCGGATAGCTGGCATGAACCTTGATTGCGGATCCATCCAACACCTGGAAGTGTCGCGCGTGAATTCTCTACCCAGACGTTTTGGCCGCTACTACTTGCTCGAGCGCATCGCGACGGGCGGGATGGGGGAAATCTACGCTGCCGTCTCGCGAGCACCACAGGGCTTTGGCAAGCTCGCGGCGCTCAAGACGATCCTGCCCCACAGCCGGGGCCGTCGCCCGGACTTCGCCGGTCGCTTTCGCGATGAGGGGCGGCTGGTGATCTCGATGAACCACCCCAACGTGGTGGCGGTCTATGAGGTGGGTCGGGTGGAGCGCGACGAGTACTACCTGACGATGGAGCTGGTCGAGGGCCAGGACCTGGGGAAGCTGCTCACGCACTGTTGGCGGCGCCAGATCGCTCTGCCCGTGCCGGCGGCGCTCTACCTGGTGCTGCAGGTGCTCGAGGCGCTGACCTATTGCCACCGCCACACCGATGAGCATGGCGCTCACCTGGGGCTGATCCATCGCGATATCAGCCCGGCCAACGTGTTGGTCTCCTATGACGGTCACGTCAAGCTGGCCGATTTCGGCCTGGCCAAGAGCCACCGCAAGCTGATCCACACCCAGCCCCAGGTCGTCCTCGGCAAGCCGGGCTACATCGCGCCGGAGCGGCTGCTCGGCACGCCCGTCGACCACTCCGCTGACCTCTTCGCCGCTGGCGTGTTGCTCTTCGAGCTTCTGACCTGCGAGCGCTTCGCGCCCAGCCGAGACCCAAAGGACTACCTCACCGAGGTCGTGCGTCGCGCCACAGATCGCCCCTCCATGCATCGGGCCGACGTGCCCCCCGAGGTCGACGAGCTGGTGCGTCGGGCGACCGCCTTCAAGCCCGATCAGCGCTACGCCGACGCCGACAGCTTCGCCGACGCCGTGCAGCGGGCGCTGGTTGCCTCCAACCCTTGCTACAACTCGCGACAGCTCTCTCGCACGGTGATGCATGAGCTCTTCGACCCAGCGCAGGACAAGCGGCACCTCCAGAGCCTGCTCAGCTCAAAAGCGCTGCGCCGCCTCCAGTCGGCCGAGCACGGCTCTTCGCGGCCGACCGCCACGCCATCACCTGGGCAGGGCCCCCAGGCCGATCTCGTCGATAAGGCGGCGCGGCTGCGCGAGCAAGCGTGGCGAGCGCGAGAGCACCAGGGGCGGGAGGCGTTGCGCTCGCAGCCGACGGCGGATCGCGCCCACAGCTTCGCCCGCTTCGAGCCGACGATGGTGATCTCCACGAGCGACATCGTCGAGCTGGACCGCGATGAGGTTGGGATGCGCCGCCAAAGTCGACGCGAACCAGATGACGGATGTGACGGGGGCGGCGAGAGCTGCGAGGGTCGTCGAGCGCGTCCAGGCTTTGGGCCACGTTCGTCGAGCGCCCTGCGCACCATCGCCAAGATGCCACCGCTGACCGTTGGTGACGTGGAGCGCAGCGGGACTGGCTGGCGGATCCCCGCCGGCAAACTGGTCAGCTAACAGGCGTCAAACCTCGATCGCTAGGGAAATCGGGGCTACCAGCGGTTACCACCGCCGCCACCACCACCGCGGCGGTCGGTCGCCACGTCGACGCGGATCGTGCGGCCGTCGAGCTCGGCGCCGTTGAGGGCGTTGAGCGCCTGGTCGGCGTCGTCGTCCTGCCCGTAGGTCACGAAGCCGAAACCGCGGCTGCGGCCGGTTTCGCGGTCGGTGATCACGCGGGCCTCTTGGACGTCGCCATAGGAGGCGAAGGCGTCACGGAGGCTGTCATCGGTCGTCGCCCAGGCCAAGCCACCTACGAATAGCTTCTTGCTCATCTTCTGTTCCTCATCTTGCATCGACGTGAGTCCCGCGCTCGCTGCGCGTGACCAGGTAATCGAGATGCCTCGTAGCGGGCGATGCTGCCGCTTCGTGGCGAATTCTTCCGGCTCACCATAGAGATCGATCGGGACCGAGCACTGGGAGGGTCGAAAGGGCAATGACTCAATGCGAGCCGAGCGGGGGATAGCATCGCCGCGACCAGATGTCTACTCTGAGGAGCTGTCGTTCTTCAGCGCTCTAGAGCGCTGAGCAACGGTTGCTTGCTACCAGCAGGCGCCCTCCTCGCTCCTACGCCGTGATTCCGCATCCTTCGCGCAGCTCGGTCCGGTAAGCTGATCAGCGCTCTAGGAGGCAGCGGCGAGGGTCTGTTCGGCGAGGACGCGGGCGTTCTTGATGCAGTCGTTGATGCCGATGCCGCGGTAGGCGTTGCCGGTGATGAGCAGCTGACCGAGGCGAGCGGCGCGGGCGTCGATCGCGGCGAGGCGCTTGGCGTGGCCAAGGGTGTATTGGGGGATGGCTCGCTCGTGGCGAAAGACGCGCGTCAGCGTGGGGTGGCCCGCGAGGCCGAGGAGCGGCCGCAGCTCGCCTTGTACGAGGCTAGCGATGTCCTTATCGGGGAGGTCTGTGATGGTGCGGTCTCGGGCGCCGCCGATCATAGTGCGGATGAGGACATGGTTGTCGGGGGCGCGCCCGGCGAAGATCGACGACGAGAAGAGGGTGCCGAGGAGCCGCAGACCCTGCTCCCGTGGCGCGAGGAAGCCGAAGCCGTCGAGCGCGTGGGTGACCTGGCGACGAGCGTAGCCGAGGCAGACGACCGTCAGCGGGGCGTAGTCGATGCTGGCGCAGAGGTCGCCGAGCTCTGCGTCGAGGGGGCCGAGCAGTCGCGCGGCGGTGTAGGCCGGGCAGGCTAGCACCAGCACGTCGCTGACGAAGCGACGCCCGTCGGCAGCGTGGAGCAGGTAACCGGGCGCCATACTCCGACGCTCGATGCGCTCGATCCGCGTGCCGGTCTGCACCGCGTCGCCAAGCTCGTTCGCCATGGCGTCGATCAGGTGCTGCAGCCCGCCACGCAAGCTGGTGAGGTGACCGGTGGGCGCGCCGCCTTGCGCCATGACACTACGGCGCTCGATCATCAGCGAGATCATCCCGCGGATCAGGCTGCCGTAGCGCTGCTCGATCTCGACGATCCGTGGGAAGGAGCTCTGCACGCTCATCTGCTCGGGGTCACCGGCGTAGATCCCTGACTGCATCGAGTCGACGAGGATCTGAAAGGCGCCATCACCGATACGACGGCGGGCGAAGCTGGCCAGCGACTCGTCACTCTCGTCTCTACGCCGGCCGATCAGCGGCTCGATGGCGAGGCGTAACTTCGCCATCATCGGCAGCAGCGGCGAGGCGAAAAAGCGCACCGGGTTCATCGAGACGGTGTAGAGCTTGCCGCGGCGGTAGAGGTAGCGTTTCTTGTAGGCGTCGGTGGCCGGCTGCAGTCGCGGCTCGAGGCCGAGGCGTACGCAGAGCACCTTGGTCGACGGCTCCCGATCGAGCCAGCCGTTGGGCCCCGACTCGCAAATGAAGCCACCGTCCTGTAGGGTGTGGATCTTCCCGCCTGACGTGTCAGCTGCCTCGAGGATCCGTAGCCGCGGCGGCCGCCCGCAGCGCTCTCGAGCCAGGTCGCGCAGCGCGAGGCCTGTCGCCAGCCCCGACAGCCCGCCTCCGACGATCGTGATCATCGACTAGCCCTCACTCTCGCCGCCGGTGAGGCGGTGCACGGTCTTGACGAGAAACTGCACGCGCTCGGTCTTGGTCGGCGGCAAGATGCCATGGCCGAGGTTGAAGACATGGCCTGGCGCTGGCTTGCCATCCTGGGCGCCAGCCCGCTCGAGGACGTGGGCGATGCGCTCTTGCAGCTCGTCTTCGTCCATGAACAGGTAGGTCGGGTCGAGGTTGCCTTGCAGTGGCGTGTTCGGTAGGCGCTCGCGTACCACGGCGAGGTCTGTAGACCAGTCGACGCTGAGCACATCCGCGCCCGCCTCAGAGAGCTCGTCGAGCAGCGTCGTCGTCCCCTGGGCGAAGAGGATCGTTGGTACGTCGAGGTCCGACAGCTCGCTGAAGATGCGCTTCAGGTAGGGCAGGGCGATCGCCCGGTAGTCATGAGGAGCGAGGACGCTGGCCCAGCTCTCGAAGACCTGCACCGCGTGGGCTCCAGCCTCGACCTGCGCGCGGAGGTGGCGCGTCACCACCGTGGTCAGCTTCTCGAGCAGCTGATGGGCGGCCTCGCCGTCGGAAAAGAGCATCCCCTTGAGGTGCGGGCAGCTCTTGCTGCCGCCGCCCTCGACCAGGTACGAGGCGAGGGTCAAAGGCGCGCCGACGAAGCCGATCAGCGGCACGAGCCCGTCGAGGCGACGGTTGGTCTCACGGATCGCCTCCATCACGTAGGGAACCTCCTCGGCCGGCTCGACGACCCGCAGCTTGTCGACGGCGGCGCGATCGCGCAGCGGCTCGAGCTTCGGCCCGCCGCGGGTCATCTCGATCTGCGCGCCCATCGCCAGCAGCGGCACGAGGATGTCAGAGAAGATGATCGCGGCGTCGACGCCCATCTCTTCGACGGCGGCGACGGTGACCTGCGCGGCCAGGTCGGGCGTGCTGCAGAGCTCGAAGAAGCTGACCTCCGCCCGCACCGCCTGGTACGAGGGCTGGTAGCGCCCCGCTTGGCGCATCAGCCAGACCGGCGTGCAGTCGGTGGGTCTGCCTCGGCAAGCGTCGATAAAGCGCGTCGCGCGCGACATCCGGACCTCCTCTTCCTGAGATGAATCTAGACAGAATCGACGCGCAACGCCATGACTCACAGGGTCAGTGGGCGGACCATCAGGTCCACGACGTCATAGGGGCTTTGTAGGAGCACCTCTACACCTCCGAGACCGAGCCGGGTGCTGAGCTGCCGAGCCGCTTTCGTAGCCGAAGAGCCATACGAGTGGCATGGCAGAGCGCTCTAGAAAGCGGCCGGCTGGCTGTGGGCGGCGACGGGAGGTAGGGTCAGCGCTCTAGGATTTCTTCTCGTTGACCGGCTCGACCTTGGCGTCTTCGATCTGGGCGGGCTTGCTGTCGCCGAGGTTCTTGCTCTCGTCCCGAGGGTCACCGCTGGCGACCTGGTCGGGGTTGTCGCGGGTGCTCTCTTTGAAGGAGCGCAGGGTCTCACCGATGGCGCGACCGAGGGCGGGCAGGCGTGTCGCGCCGAAGAGCACGACGACGATGCCGAGGATGATCAGCAGCTCGGGGACGCCCATGGTGCAGCCGCCGAGGGCGACGGCGAGCACGGGTAGGAGCCAGCGGGCGCTGACTTGGCGCGGGGGCTTGGCGGGGTGCTGGCGGATGGCCATCTCGATACCTCTCTTGGCCCGCTACATCGCCGGCTGGGCTGTCGGGCTCTCTGTGCGTGGCTTGCGTGGCGACGCCGCGGCGGCCTCCGACTCCAGCGCCAGCTCGATCGCCTCGGTGATGTTGTTGATGAACAACATCTCCATGTCGTCCTGAATCTCCTTGGGAATGTCAATAAGATCCTTGCGATTGCGGTCGGGTAGCAGCACGCGGCGGAGCCCCGCGCGGTGCGCGGCGAGGACCTTCTCCTTGACGCCGCCAACGGCCATCACCGTACCTCGCAGGGAGATCTCACCGGTCATCGCGAGGTCGTGGCGCACGCGACGGCCGGTGAGCAGAGAGACCAGCGCGGTGACCATCGTGACACCCGCCGAGGGGCCGTCTTTGCGGATGCCCCCCGCCGGCACGTGTACGTGGAGGTCGGTAGAGGCGAGAAACTCAGGGTCGATCCCGAGGTCCTCGGCGTGGGCTCGGGCGTAGGTCAGCGCGGCCTGCGCCGACTCTTGCATCACCTCCCCGAGGTGGCCAGTGAGGATCAGCTTGCCCTTGCCCGGCATCCGGGTGGCCTCGATGAACATGATGTCACCGCCTACCGGGGTCCAGGCCAGGCCCGTCGCGACGCCGGTGATCTCGGTCCGCTCGGCCGCCTCGGGGTAGAAGCGCACCGGACCGAGCATCCCGTCGAGCTGCTCGTGGGTGACCTGCTGGTCGCTGTCGTCGCCCGAGGCGATCTTGACGGCGACGCTGCGGCAGAGCGCCGCGAGCTCGCGCTCGAGGTTGCGGACGCCAGCCTCGCGGGTGTAGGAGTCGATCACGCCCATCACCGCCGAGTCCTCGATGGTGATCTTCTCGGGCTCGATGCCATGCTCCTCGATCTGTTTCGGGATCAGGTGCTGCCGGGCGATGTAGAGCTTCTCGTTGCGCGTGTAGCCTGGCAGCTCGAGGATCTCGAGGCGGTCTTTCAGCGCCGGCGGGATCGGGTCGATCTCGTTGGCCGTGGCGAAGAAGAGCACCTGCGAGAGATCGAAGGGCACCTCGAGGAAGTGATCGCTGAAGGTGTTGTTCTGCTCTGGGTCGAGCACCTCGAGCAGCGCCGAGGCCGGATCGCCGCGGAAGTCGCTGCCGAGCTTGTCGATCTCATCGAGGACGAACACCGGGTTGCGGGTTCCGGCGCGGCGGATGCTTTGCAGGATGCGCCCTGGCAGCGCGCCCACGTAGGTGCGCCGATGGCCACGGATCTCGGCCTCGTCACGCACGCCGCCGAGCGACGCGCGCACGAACTTACGGCCCAGGGCCCGCGCCACGCTCTTGCCGGTGGAGGTCTTGCCGACGCCGGGAGGTCCGACCAGACAAAGGATGGGCCCCTTCTTATCCGGCTTGAGCCGCCGCACGGCGAGATACTCGATGATGCGCTTTTTGACCTTCTCGAGGCCGTAGTGATCCTCGTCGAGGATGCGCCGCGCTCGCTCGAGGTCGAGATCGTCCGGGGTGAGCTTGGCCCACGGCAGCTCGACCAGCCACTCGAGGTAGGTCCGTGTCACCGTATGCTCCGGCGACTGAGGCGGGATCTGGCGCAGCCGCGCGAGCTGCTTCTGCGCCACCTCCTCGACGTCGCTGGGCATCTCGGCCTCTTTCAGCCGCTCCTCGAACTCGGCCGCGGCGTCGTCATCGTCGACGTCGCCGAGCTCCTCTTGGATCGCCCGCATGCGCTGGCGCAGCACCGCCTCGCGCTGGTGCTTGCCCATCTCGGCGCGCACGTGGGAGTCGATATGCTCTTTGACCCGGTAGGTCTCGAGGGCACGCTGCAGCCGCGTCAGCACCTCGCGAAGCCGGTCCGGGATGTCGAACCTATCGAGCAGCTCGACCTTCTCCGGGATCGTCCCCTCGAGGTTGGCCGCCGCCACGTCGGCCATCTTGCCCGGCTCGCGGATTTGATCGAGGAGGGCGGCGGACTCGTCGGGGATGTCCGGGCTGATCGAGATCAGCTGCTTGGCGGAGTCGCGTACAGCCATCGCCAGGCCCTGGGACTCGACCTCTTCTTCGCCGGTCTCCTCGACCACCTCGAAGTCACCGTAGACCGTCTCACCGGTGTCCTGCAGCGACGAGAGGCGCAGCCGGCGCACGCCGCGCACCACCACGGTGGCGCGGTTTGTGGCGATCTTCATCACCCGCAGCACTTCGGCTTCGACGCCGATGGGGAACACGTCATGAACGCTGGGGTCTTCGACCTCGGGGGCCGTCTGCGTCACCACGGCGATGCGCATGCCCACGTTGGACGTGGCTTGCCCGGCGACGACGAGCGACTTTGGCCGCCCCACGTCGATGGGCTGAACCACCCCGGGAAAGAGCACCATGTTCCGCAGCGGGATGACCATGAAGCGCTTGGTATCGGTGTCGGTCATTCTCCGGCTCCACATACGTTATTGACTACCGGGGGAAATGTAACACCCCAAAGTGGCGACGGCAGCCCGCGTCCGACCAGGCGATGATGGTCGCGCGAGCGTTGGCGAGAACCTTGGGTCCCCGAATCTAACCAGGCTGGGCGGCAAGTCAACGGCACAGCGCTCGCGGGCGGGTACGCCAGCCATCACCACCGCAGCGTCCGACTACTCTGACGGCCAGGCTCTTCGGCCCCAGGACCGGCTCCTCGGTCGTGTTTAGGGGCTTGCCGCGGCGCCGCTCAAGGTAGGCCGCCATCTCGTCGCGGATCAGCCGTCCTGCCAGCACGCGCTTACGCGCGGCCGGGATCTCGGCCAGCACGGGGCCGAGGCCGTCTCCTCCAGCGAGCATGAAATCGCTGAGCACGACCTTGTAGATCTTATTCAAATCTAGTGGTTTGCCTCTTGCGCCTCTGATCTCGAGGAGCTTGGCCGGCCGCCCGCAGCGCACCTTCACGGCCACGCCCGAGACTTGCAAGATGCCAGCGTGCTCGCCCGCCAGGCTCGCCTCGAGCATCCGCCGGAGCTGGTCTCCTGTGGCCTCGATCACCGCGACTCGGTTGTCGAAGGGAAAAACCGAGAAGACCTGCTCATAGGTCAGGGTGCCTGCGGCGAGATTGCCTCTGACACCGCCAGCGTTCATCAGCGCCACCTCGGCGCCGGGGACGGCCTGGCGCAACATCTCGGCGAAGAGGAAACCCACCTCCGACGAGCCACGGTAGCGGTGAACCAGCGGGCGGGCGAGCTTGGCGAGTCGTCGCATGGCCTTGGCCTTGGAGGCCTGACGGAAGGGGCGCAAGGCGGCGCGGACCTTCTCGACGAGCTTGCCGTGGCGAGCCAGCAGTGGGTTGTCTGCGAGGGGGCTTGTGGGTTTGCCGCGCTCGAGCCGAGCTTCACAGCGCCCATTGGCGAAGACCTGCTGGCAGACGAGGGTCGGCGGCATCACCCTGCTCGCGGAGGCGTCGACCTTGCCGCCTCGCAAGGCCAGCTCGATGCGGCCGACCGCGATCCCCTTGGAGCAGGCCTCGGTGACCAGCACGCCGTTGACGCGATGCCAGATGCAGCGGTGGCTGTGGCCCGCGACGACCGCGTCGACCAGGCCAGCGGGGAGCGCACGCACGGTGTCGAAGATCTCACCGCGGCAGCTCGCCGGGTCGCGGCTCTCGCAGCTGCCGCCGACGTGGGCGAGGGCGACCACCACGACCGCGCCGCGGGCGCGCAGGGCTTTCGCCTCACGGATCAGGATCGGGGCGAGCTTGGCGAAGCGGAGATCGGCGACGTTGGCCGGCAGCGTGGTCGTCGGCGTGTCTGTCGTCGTCAACCCGATCACGCCGATCTTTACCCCGCCGCGCTCGAGCAGCAGCGTTGGGCGCACGTTGGGCCAGCGGACCGGCTCGCCGTCGGCCTTGCGCAGCACGTTGGCCGTAAGCACGGGGAAGGGGGCTCGCTTGGTCCAGCGCATGAGGGCGCCGCGGCGACCGGCGGGAGCGTTGGGGTTCGAGTCGCCGTGCCCCGCCACCTCGACGGCCGGGCCCACCGGACCAAAGTCGAACTCATGGTTGCCGATCACCGTGGCGTCGACCCGCAGGGCTGTGAAGAGCGCGCGTACGGCGGCGCCTTCGGAGTGGTTCGAGACCAGGGTCCCTTGCATGAAGTCGCCCGCGTCGAGCAGGAGGGTGCGCTGGGGGTTTTGGCTGCGTAGCTCGGCCACGGTCGCCGCCAGCGCCTCGGCGCCGCCGATGAGCACCCTGCGGGGCGGCGTCTCGAGGCTCTCGAGCGGGCGAGGGTTGAGGTGACCGTGGAAGTCGTTGATCGCGAGGATCGTCAACCGACGGAGGTTGGTCGGAGCGTTCTTCGGGGGTCGCGACGCTGGGCAGCCGACGAGGGCCGCCATGAGCAGCGCCAAGCCGAGCAGGCGGGAGATGCGCATAGTCGGGAGACTACGCCATCGTGCCCGCAGCGCAAGCAGCGATCGCTAGCAGCCTGTCTCGGAGCACCCCCACACATTCGGGACCGAGCCGGGTGCTAGGAGCTTGATTCGCTACGCTCAAGTCGACCAGTGCGCGCGGACGTGTGGCGCAAAGGCTGTAGGCAGGCTGATGCTGGTGTGTTGGCCGTCTAG
>PDWJ01003213.1_pt1 | contig 15904 bp, 11 predicted proteins | sample 1430881 | NCBI WGS metagenome assembly PDWJ01 (sample SAMN01162460, study PRJNA174530) | Oral metagenome, whole genome shotgun sequencing project. | biome: Marine environment; feature: Marine mammal; material: Swab sample of the gingival sulcus; isolation source: swab sample of gingival sulcus... | reverse complement strand
GCAGCTAGATCGATTTATGTTTAAGCTGTTGGTTGATTTTCCTGATATAGACAGTCTGACTAAAATTGTCAACTTAACGACGGGTGTTTCTGAAAAAGAGGTAGGCTGCGTAACAAATAAAGAAGAGCTCTTAGAGGCGATAAGGATTTGTACAGAAGTGCCAATTGCAAAGTCTGTTTTAGAACACGCTATGAAACTTGTTGTCGCAACCCATAGAGGCAGTGAGGTTGCAACAGACTATGTCAATAAGTATGTCGATATGGGTTCATCTCCTCGTGGCGCTCAAAATTTGGTAAAGGCAGCTAGGGTCAAGGCGGTAATGGAGGGTAGATACAACGTGTCTTTTGAAGACATTAACTACATAGCTCCTCTTGTGCTAATGCACAGGCTAAGCCTGAATTACAACGCCATAACGGATGGGATAACAGTCAAAGAAATAGTGGATGATATCATAGAAAAGGTAAAAATTTAATGTCTAATATTGTTGATAGCAATTACATAAAATTATTACAATCACTGCATCTTAATCTATCAATAAGGTCTAAAAACAATAGGCTAGGTAAAAAAAGGTCGCTAGCTAAGGGCTCATCAGTAGAGTTTTCCGATTTTAGAGAATATGTTTATGGCGATGATTTTAGGCGGATTGATTGGAATGCCCTTGCCAGATTTGAAAAACTCTTTATAAAACTTTATGCCGAAGAGCAGGAATCGCCTCTTAGCATATTTTTTGATAGGAGTAGGTCGATGGGTTTTGAACGAAAAAGAGAGGCTTCTATAAAAATAGCGGCCTTATTTTCGTATACTTCGATTCGAGAGTATGACCCTGTAAACCTCTACTTATACAGTGATGATATCAAAGAAAAGTATAGGCATATATCGACAAATTCAGGGTTTTACAGACTGATAGATGTTTTAGAAAATCAGGATTTTGAAGGAGAAACAAATCTGTATGATTCGGTTTTTTCTGCGTTTAGGACGACGAAAAAGGGCTATACTATCATAATCTCAGATTTCTTATATGACCACAGGCTAGAAGAAGTGTTAAAGCTCTTAACTTTTAGAAAGCAAAACGTCATAGTCTGTCACATACTACGGGAGGAGGATGTAAATCCTGAGTTTAGTGACCACGTCAGGTTAAAGGATTCTGAAATTTTAGAGGAGCTTGACTTAGACGTCACAGACTACACAAGGGATCTATATAGAGAGAATTTTGAGAAGTATTTGCGGGAGATTAAACTTTCTTGTGATAGGTATATGGCGGATTACTTTTTGATAAACTCGGATGAACAGATTGAGAAGTTTATCTATGAGCTAAATAGACTTGGTGCAGGGAGACGTTAATATGGGAATTACTTATATTTCAGGTTTATTATCTCTTTTTGGGCTTTTTGTTGTCGTGATTTTATATATGCTAAGACCCAAAAAAGAGCTGGTTGAAATTCCTAGTACATACCTTTGGAAGCAGATTTCTGATGAGCTGACAAATGCAAGAAAAATAGAAAGAGTGAGAAAGACCATTCTATTTTTTATTGATGTGATGATAGCGATACTGATAACGCTTTTCCTTCTTGGCATATTTGTTCAAGGGGAAAAGCTAAATATGGATACGGTGATATTAATTGACTCTGGCTTTACAATGAACAGCACAGACGTAAGTCCTTCAAGACTCGACAAAGCAAAAAAGCTGGCTAGTGATTATGTGGATCGGTTAGAGGATGGCGTGAAGGTTAGTTTGGTAAGTGTAGGCAAAAACATTAAACCGCTGTATTCAAAAGAGTCCGATAAGGCGGTCATTAAGTCGGCGATATCAGCGATACCAACGTCGTATCAACGAACTGATAAAACAGCAGTTGAGGATTATATAGCTTCTGTTAAGACAAATCAAAATGTAAAGGTTGTCTACTTTGGCGATCAGGAGATAAACGCCGATGAACTCGTAAACGTATCGGTTAATAATGATAATGTAAGCCTTGTCAATTTCAAGGTCAAGAAGACGGACACCTCGGTAGATGGTGCAGCTGTCATCAGAAATGACGGAAAAGAAGAGTTGGATGTAGAAGTGAGTTTATATGAAGACGGGTTATATTTTGCTACGGAGTCAGTCAGGATAAAGGCGAGTTCTGTGGGTAGCGTAATCTTTAGCGGTCTCAACAAGAGTGCTAGAGTCTATAAGGCGGTAATAGAAAATGACGATATCAATACTTATGATAATACATACTATGATATAGGGCTTGATTCAGAGGTGAAAAAAGTTGCCCTTATTACAAGTGGAAATTATTTTGTGGAGAAGTTTTTAGGTCTAAGAAGTGATATTGAGCTAGCTAAGACGACGCCTGAGGACTATGTTAAGCTGACTGGTTATGACCTCTATATATTTGACAGTTTTGTTCCTGAAACGATGGTAACGGATGGCAGTGTTTTGATTTTAGACCCGCCAAATGTAAAGGGTTATGAAAAACTCGGTGATATAAAGAGTCCAGATGTCAAGGTGGAAGAGCATTTTGTCAACAGGTTTATAGATAAGAAAAAACCTAATATAGCAAAGTCAAAAGTGTATGAGAGAAAGCCAGCCTATGAAGCTATTTACAGCATAAAAGAAGGGCTTCTTGCCTATAGTACTAGGGAAGGCTCCAGAGAAAAAATCGTCTTTGGCTTTGATTTTAGGTATACGGATATGCCGCTTGATTCAAGTTTTCCAATACTTATGAATAATGTTGTTTCCTATTTGATACAGAATAAAGTGACAAATAAGTATAGGTATAGCAGTGAGGATGTTGTTGAAATATCTCTGCCCGTCGAGACGATAAGAGCTAGTATGACAAAGCCAGATAAACAGGTCTATGATATAAGCGCTGAAAAAGAGGTCGTTTATTATATGGATACAAGGGACTTAGGTGTATACAAAATAGAAGCTGTTTCAAATGAAGATGAATCAGAGTACATGACGAGCTATTATTTTGTCGTGAACCCACCAAGTGAGCTGTCGGAGTCTGAGACCGACTCAAATCAGCTTGGCGAGACTTCAAACCTCGATGTATATACATTAAATGACTATATCGGCATGGCCATACTACTACTCCTTCTTATAGAACTCTTTATAAGAAGTACAAAAACGAAGAAAAAAATTCTAGCAGGAAAGAAATCAAACTAAGCATTTATCATGTGATGTTAGGAGATACAGTTGACTATTCAAAATATAAAGTTAGCATATTTACTTATACCAGCACTTATTGTATTGGCGTGGTTATACTATAAGAATAAAAATATGACCTCAAGGAAGAAGGCGGCATTCGTTTTAAGGTGCTTTGTAATTTTGCTTGTGATTTTATCACTCATGGGTATACAGATGAATTTTTCATCGGAGGAAACCGCTACTGTATTTCTCTTAGATCGGTCAAAGAGCGTGGAAAAGGACTTGGATAATATTATTGATTTTACAAAAGATGCCTTATCTTTACGCGGAGATACTGATTTTGTAGGAGCCATCAGTTTTGCTGACAGAGCTGTCATAGAGAAAAAACTCAGTCAGACTTCCACGTTAAATGCCCTAACCAATTCCATCAGTGATAAGAAGACCAATATTGAGGCGGCTCTTGACAAGGCGAACTTTTTATTTAATCCTGATTACAAGAAGAGAATTGTCCTTATAAGTGATCTTAAAGAGAATGTTGGCGATATCAAGCGAAAGCTGATTTACCTAAAGAACAGCGGCGTAACAGTTGATGTGTATCCTGTAAAAAATGAAGGGTTTAGCGAAGTAGAAGTTCAGAGCATCAATCTTCCTAAGAACGCGAAAGACGGCGATAGAGTGCAGGCGGAAGTCAAGGTAAAGTCCAATGTGAATACGAATGGAGAGATGTATTTTTACAGTAGAGGCGAACTTGTTTCTAAGACTGAAGTAAAGATTGATAAGGGAATCAACTCGTATATTTTATCGTCTGACATAAATGGTGAAGGGCTCATAGACTACAGGGTAGAAATTGTGCCGGATGAGGACACTTACGTGGAAAACAACGCCCTATCTGATTTTATCAATGTCTCAGATAAGGTTAGAGTGCTATTAGTTGAGCATGGTGGTTCGGGAAAGAACTTTAAGAATATGTTTAACGATTTATCTGTTGATGTGGTAGAGGATGTATCGGTACCGACGTCGGTAGAGACGCTGATTTCCTACGATGCGTTTGTATTGGCAGATATCAGCTTGACGAATTTAAGCGAAGACTTTGTCAATAACGTCAATTTCTTAGTAAAAAACAACGGAAAGGGACTGTTTGTTTCTGGGGGTCAAAATAGTTTTGCCCTCGGTGGATACTACAACACGGCACTAGAGGAAATGCTCCCCGTCGACATGAAGGTAAAGGATAAGAAGAGAGAAGAAAACTTAGCCCTTGTCTTGGTAATTGACAAGTCTGGCAGTATGACCTCTGGAAAGTATGGCGTGTCCAAAATCGAACTAGCTGTTGAAGCGGCGATAAGGTCAACAGATATACTAAACGAAAGAGATTATTTGGGTGTGATGGCATTTGATGATCAGTACAAGTGGGCATTAAAACTATCTAAACTTCAAAATAAAGACTATGCGCAGGAGAGAATAGCGACTATTAGGGCTGGAGGTGGAACTTCTATACTCCCCGCCCTTGAAGAAGCGGCAGCGGTTTTATCCGAAAATGAATCTGACTTAAAGCACATTATTCTTCTGACAGATGGACAGGCTGAAAATACAGGGTATGGCTCTGTTCTCAATAAAATAAATAGGGATAAAATCTCGCTCTCTACAGTGGCAGTCGGAGAAGGAGCGGATAGGAGACTTCTTAAAATGTTGGCTGAAAGAGGGGGCGGAAGGTATTATAATACTGATGTGTTTACAGATATACCTACTATATTTGCCAAAGAGGCGGTGCTGGCGGGTAAAAAATACTTAAACCAAGTTGATTTTTATCCTACAGTACATGGTAGTTATTCCAAAATATTAGAGGGAATAAACGAGCTTCCTATGCTTCATGGTTATACGGCGACGGTGGAAAAACAGCTTGCAAAAGTCCTGCTTTCGGGGCCTGATGAGAGCCCGATACTTGCTACTTACAATTATGGACTTGGAAAAACTGTTGCCTTTACTGCTGATATGGATGGTCTCTGGTCGAGTGATTGGCTGGGCTGGGAAAATAATGCCCTCATATGGAGAAACGTCATCTCTGAAATCGTAAACAGGGATATTGGGGCGAGTTATCAGATAAGTTCTGATTATAAAAATGGTAAGGGAAAGATAAGGATTGAATTTTCGGATGTTAAAGAGGCGAATTACAGCGCTATAACAGGCGTATTGACATCGAGCGCGAAAGACGATATAAGCGTAGAGCTAAAACTTGTGGAGCCTGGTGTTTATGAGGCGAGTTTTGAAGCGGAAGACAGTGGTGTATATATTGCCAAGCTAAAACCAAGGGAAGGTAATGAAGAGGTCTCCTTTGCGGGCGCCGTAAAAGTACCGTATTCTGATGAGTATCGATTCTTAGATGACGATGTGATGACGCCAGAAGAATTAGTCCAGATATCAGGTGGTAGAGTTATAGAATCGTCGGAAGAAATATACAGTGGAAGTCTTATCGATGTAGAGAGTGATGTAGATCTCAGTAGAGTCCTTATGTACTTAGCGCTTATCGTATTTCTCTTTGAGCTGCTCATAAGAATGACAAACATAAGGCTCCCTAAATGGCTGAGGATTCGGTTTAAAAAATCAGGGGAAGACGACGATAGAGGTGTGAAAAAAGTAGATAAAGAAGGCGGTGAAGACAAAGAAATTCGTCTTTTCAAAACAAAGCTGAATGAGGATAATAAAACAAAAGAGAAAGAAGAAGACGACTACTATGATATGTTGTTAAAATAATAAAATGTCTTGCCTTTTAAAACCTAAACCTCCAAACGCTAGTAAAAATAGTATTTGACTTCTAGCCTTTGTTAGGGTATTCCTATGGGGTTTCTGTGGTATTCCTTTAGAGCCACCCCGCGTTGTCATCCAGAGGAGCAAAGCGACGTAGGAATCTTAACGCGGGAAATATGAACGTAGTGACGTAGGGATTTTACGGCGGGACTTGAGTGGAATCTTATGGCGATAAGTGCCGTGACGACGATAGCCCTATTAATTTTTTTGTTACAGTAGTGCTGTCATATATATTGGCAGCTCTATGGTGTCGTTGTCGATTACCTTTAAGTCGTTTAGGTTGATGATGTAGTAGTAACGTATCATCGAACGATAGCGCTGCTGTAATTTATCTATATTTGAGCTCTTTCTGAAGCTGCCATCTTTGACTTCTGCAGCGTATATGCCGTACTCGTCTTTGAAAACGAGGTCTACTTCCATATGGTTTTTTCTCTCGTTTTTGTCAATTCTTGAATAGAACAGGCACTCGTTATAATTGTTTAATATCATCTGATGGGCGATATTTTTGATAAACATCCCATTGTGGGTATAGAGATTACCAAACATGATGTCACTGATTATGCCATCATCGTTTGCTGTCTTATTCATATCGGTAAGTAGTAGTCCACTGTCCTTTAAATAGCACCGTCTAGTGAAGTGATTAGAACCGTGTTTTAACCCTTCTGATAGAGTCTCTGCATTGTAGCTGATATCAATGATGCCGAGGTTTGATAGAAGGGTAAACGCTTTCTCGTATTCCCTAAACCTAGCTTTTTTATCAATGGTCGATATTTTAAATATCTTATTGGGCTTGGATAGTTCGCCCGCTATTCTATCGAGTATTTGCACTGCTTTTTTTGCATGCCTATGTCCTTCTAGGAGTTTCTTATTGGTTTCCAAGATATCTTTCTTGATGAGTTCAGTCTTTTTGAGGTCTTTTGTTTCGATGTATTTTTTTATGACCTCTGGCATGCCGCCTAGTATCATATACATCGAAAACTCTGTCATCGCTTTTTTGTGTAGGTTATAGCCCATAGGCCGCTTGGATTTGTAGGCTGTCTTTATAATTCCATTGAGAGAGTCTTTGCCTGTGGCAATTAAAAATTCCTCAAAGTCCATTGGGTTTAAATCGACGATTTTTTTCTTATATCTTATGTTAGAAGCACTGGTAAAACTGTAGTCTGAGCTTATTGCCATAATGTGATATCGCCTATCTTCTAGCATAAACTTCATAATTACTTCGATATTCTTGATGTTTTTGACTTCATCGAGGATGATAAGACTTTTTTTGGTAAATAGTTCGACGCCAAAGTATGTCATCAGTTTTAGAAAAAAGATATCCATATCATACACTTCATCCTCAAATATAGACATAAGAACATTGTCAGCTTTTTCAAAGTCAATGTATATGTGAGATTTGTATTTTTTATTAGCCAAGTGTTTGGCAATTGTCGTTTTACCAACTCTCTTTGGACCGCGGAGTATTAGAGCGTCATTATCGTCTCTTAATTTCCACGTAAGTAAATCTGCATATGCTTTTCTTTTTAACATCACAAACATCCTTTATAAACTCAGTTAAATCAATCCTTTTATCACTGTACATCCCTGTGCTATAGGAAGTAAAATACAATAAATAATCACAGTTTAGTAGAAAAAAAGCTGTTTTTCTACCAGCTTAATCATACCATAACAGTCACAAAAAGGCAATATATAATAATCGTTAATGTCACAAAAAGCGAAATATTTTGTGGAAAGTAGATTTTTTGCAATCGGCCATCGGGGTTCATGGTTCTGTTTGATAATTTAAAGGAAGCTATTGACAAGTTACAAGCACTATTATTTATACAAATATGGAATGAGATTCCATATTTGTATAAAGCGATTGACTGTATCACAAAAAAGGAGGCTGCCTGGTAGGTTAAACCAAGCAGCCCTTGTAAAAAGAGGTATTTGTTTAGTTTTTAGGTATTGTTTTTAGGTATCGATTATTTATTATATGTATTCGTTTATAGGTTTTACAAAGTAGACATTGTTTGGCATCTTATCAGTTGTGATATAACCTGCCTCACTGTTTATGAGAGCTGGTATTCTGCCTATGAGGTTAGCGCAAGTTAATTCAACTGTTGCTGGTCTGTCTACGTTTATGGTCATATCTGGTTCTCCGTAGAAAGTCCAGTCATTTCTATCGTAGTCATCTTGTTCGTATACGTTACCAATACACTCTGTTTCAAGTGTAATGCCTTCTTTTGTCTCCGTGATGACGATGGCAGACATGCCAGTTGGGTCGCCTGCTTTTATAGTCATGCCGAGTGTCGAGCTGTGTAGATCCGTTGCAGCGGTTGTTGGAACACATTTTTGTATTTGTGATATAGGCGTAAGTCCCATTCTTTCACAAAGCCAACCATTTTGATTCCACATGTAGCTTGGTGCGTACTCTCCGCTCTCCACTAATTTTTTCTGTTCTTCGGATGATAGGTTGTTGTACTTTCCAATTTGCTTTTCGAATTCTTCTGTGCTTAGACCTGCGCCATGACCTTCGGCAAGAGCGATGCCGTAGTCTTCGACGTTGTAACTACTAATCCCTTTGATTTTTGTAATCTTGTGCATTGAACCAGCGAGCACATCGATTAGTACGCCCCAAAACATATCAGGGTATCCGCTACCAGCTAGTGTTATGCCGTTTTCTTTCGCGAGTTTGTCTAGGTCTTCTGTTATATCAGGGCTTGAATTCCAAGGGTATAGTGATTCTTCACAAGTAGCTATCGCATTGACCTTGCTTCTAGCGCAGATTTCAAATGCTTCTTTGATATCTTTTACCATGCTCATCGTCGCTACGATACATACATCGGGCTGTAGTTCTTTTAAAGTGGCTTCTGCTTCTGCAGCATCTTTGATCAAAATGCCACGTTTTTCTCCGCCTATGTAGTCTCCGATATCCATCCCTATGACAGCTGGATTCTTATCAAATGCAGCTACAACGTCAGCGCCTTTTTCAAGCATATATCTGATGAGATATTTGCCCATTTTACCACAGCCAAACTGTGCCGATTTTAGTTTTCTATCCATAAGACCCTCCGTTCTATAAAATTATACAAAGACTATTTAGAGAGTTACTAATAGAAAGACAGCTATTATTAGCAATATGATGTTTGGATTAGGAAGCTGAACTCTCTCTACTCCCTGTACTAATTATATCACAAATGCCCTGTAATGTTTATGTGTTCACAAAAAATTCGGAATTTTTATAAGTTTTTTAAGAAAGTACATAAAAAAAACTTAAATGCTTTTTGCCTTGCATTCTACCTCTATAAGTGTTAAAATTTTTCTGTGTGTACATATGAAAAATGAATGATGAAAAATTAAAGTATAAGAGGGCGTAAAACGACTTACTTATAGTTAATTATCACATTTTGTGTTTGACAAGGAGGATAAATGAATATTCATGAGTTTCAGGCAAAAAAGATTTTTGCTAAGTACGGTGTAAATACGTTAGAAGGTCACCTAGTAACTTCTAAGGAAGAGTTAAAAGCTGCTTATGAGAAACTAAATGCACCAGTTTGCGTGTTAAAAGCTCAGGTTCACGCAGGCGGTAGAGGAAAAGCAGGCGGCGTAAAGGTTGTAAAGAGTTTAGATGAAGCAAATGAGATGTTTGATAACATCTTTGGCAAGAAATTAGTTACTCATCAGACAGGTAAAGACGGGGAGCTCGTTGGCAAAATGTACCTAGAAGATGGTTGTAACATCGTTAGCGAAAATTATTTGAGTTTTGTATTAAATAGAAAAGCTGGCATGGTTTCTATCATTGCATCAAGCGAAGGTGGTATGGATATAGAAACAGTGGCAGAAGAAACGCCTGAAAAGGTTGTGACTGTAAATGTAGACCCAGTTGTGGGTATTTCTGAATACGTGGTCAGAAAGTTATTCTTTGTACTGGGATTTGAAAAAGAGCTATACAAGGAGTTTTCGAAGCTAATTAAAGCGCTATATCAAATCTATATTGATCACGATGCCAACTTAATTGAAATCAATCCTCTAGTCATCGATGATAAGAACAACATCATAGCTCTTGATGCCAAGATGTCATTTGATGATAACGCGATGTTTAGACAACCTGAAATTGAAGAGATGAGAGATAATTCATCCGTCGATGCCAATGAATTAGAAGCTGCTAAATATGGGCTTTCATATGTTGCGCTTGATGGAGATATCGGCTGTCTAGTAAATGGTGCAGGTCTTGCAATGGCTACAATGGATGCGATTAAGTTTTCAGGTGGCAGTCCATCAAACTTCTTAGATATAGGTGGTGGCGCTAGTTCTGAGATTATAGCTCACGCTCTATCACTGATATTTGACGCTGACAATGTAAAAGGTGTACTTGTCAATATATTTGGTGGCATCAACCACTGTGATGTAATAGCAAAAGGTGTAGTACTTGCACTTGAAAAGAGCACGAAGAAATTACCTATCGTCATAAGGCTTCAGGGCATGAACTATGAAGAAGGTAAGAGAATTATCGAAGAATCAGGTTTCCCTATCTATCTAACAGATAGTATGGATGAAGGTTCTGACCTTGTCGTAAAACTAAGTGCTGAGAAGGAGGCCTAATAATGAGTATTTGGGTAAATAAAGAGACGAAGGTAATTGTTCAAGGTATTACTGGTAAAACAGCTAGATACCATCTCACTAGGATGCTGGCATATGGAACCAATGTCGTAGCAGGTGTAAGTCCTTTTAAAGCTGGTGAAGAGGTAGAAGGCGTCAAGGTTTACAATACTTGCGAAGATGCAGTGAAAGCAACTGGTGGAGATGCGAGCGTCGTATTTGTACCTGCTCCTTTTGCGGCCGATGCGATACTAGAAGCGGCTGATGCTGGAATAAAGCTCATTGTTTGCATCACAGAACACATTCCTTTTTCAGATATGGTGAAGGTCAAGCACTACCTAAAGGATAAGGATGTGAGATTGATTGGACCGAACTGTCCTGGTATTACAACTACGGATGGCACAAAACTTGGCATTATGCCTGCTGCTATCCATAAGCCTGGTCACGTGGGTATCGTATCAAGGTCTGGAACACTGACTTATGAAGCGGTGGATGCAGTAACAAAAGCTGGTTTAGGTCAGTCTACTGCTGTTGGTATTGGCGGAGACCCTATCAACGGAACAAACTTTATTGATGCGCTAAAGGCATTCAATGAAGATGATGATACACACAGCGTCATTATGATAGGTGAGATTGGTGGAAGTGCTGAGCAAGAAGCTGCTGAGTGGGTAAAGGAAAATATGACAAAACCTGTCGTAGCTTTTATCGCAGGTCAGACAGCGCCTAAGGGCAAACGCATGGGTCACGCAGGAGCGATTGTCTCTGGCAAGGGCGGTTCTGCTAAGGACAAGATTGAGACGCTAGAGAGATGCGGTATTAAAGTGGCTAAGACGATTAGCCAAATCGTGAATCTACTAGAGGATTAATTACGATAGAGATACTGGTCTTTTGATAGCAAAAATGGCCTTAAGATTCCACGCCTTGAAATACTATACAAATTAATGCAAATACCTTTCTTGGTTCTAAAGCGACGTAGGAATCTAAGTATTTACATTAATTTGTAGTATTTCATTGGCTCTGAATGACAAGTACATTTTTAGGCTAGTTTTTGTATCAAGATTATGAATGTTGCGTGTTGTTATAAAGAATAATTACGATAGAATATACAGGAGATTAAATGGCTAGTAAAATTAAAAGATTTATCATCATAAATGCAGGGCTACTCATCATGGCCCTTGCATTTATCATTTTCTTAGAGCCATCAGAACTTGCGGTTGGTGGCGTTACTGGATTAGCTATGGTCATACAGAATTATTTTCCAGCGATGAACTTAGGTGTGCTGATGCTAATATTCAACGTCATACTGTTTATCGTTGCCTTCGTATTTATAGGAAAAGACTTTGGCGGTTACACCATTTATTGTAGTTTTGCGCTCTCGTTTATGATGGGATTTTTGGAGAAGTACATGGATATCGGTGTATTATTTCCTGACGATTTAATGCTGACGCTTATTTTTGGTATACTTGTTCAGGGCATTGGTATGGCGATCGTCTTTTATCAAAACGCTTCTACAGGAGGCACGGATATTGTCGCTAAGGTCATCAACAAGTACTCTGGTATGAACATCGGCATGGCGCTGTTTTTAGCTGATTCACTTGTCACTATTGGCGCTGCCATTGCGTTTAACTTTAGGATTGGTCTCTACGCGTTCTTGGGTATACTATTAAACGGATTTGTCATCGATAAAGTGATTGACGGATTCAATATGAAGTCGCACGTACAGGTTATTTCAAAAAAACCTGCCCTCGTTTCTGCTTTTATACAAAATGATCTGTTGAGAGGGGTAACCTATGTCAAAACTGTTGGCGGTTATACGAAGAAGGATATGATGATGGTTACAGCTGTCCTCACAAGACCAGAGTATCTAAAACTCGATAGGTTTCTCAAAAACGAAGACCCTGGCGCATTTATGATAATGAACCATGTTAGAGAAGTAAAGGGAGAAGGGTTTACCATATTCCCGACAAAACAGTATGAAAAGGTTGTAGTAGAAGAATAGATGGAAGAAAATGTAAAGACTTTATTAAATAACATGCTCCTTGCCATAGAGTGTGAAAGAGAAGAAGAGAGAACAAGGCATATTGAGGAAATCAAAAGGCTCTCTCCATACCAGAGGGAACAAAAGGGAAGAGCTCTCGTAAATCTAAGGGTCAAAAAACTCGGTAGGACGCTCACTGGGGATTTACTTTACCTGTTTAGAAAAAAGTCTAAGGAGAAATTTCCGAGTCTTGAAATTTCAGTGGGCGATGAGCTTGTCATCAGCCAATATGACCCTCTTGATGTTACGAATCCAACAGGTATCGTCTATGAAATAGCAAGTGATAGCATTGTTATATCTACGCCAATAACTATTGAAAAAGCAGGGGTTAGGCCTTTTAGGCTTGACCTTTTTGTTAGTGATTTGACTTATGCTAGAATGACAGAGGCGCTCACTAGACTAAAGACGGATAAAAACAGCTATATTAGACAGATACTAAGCGGTAGCTACTATCCCGTATCGAGTTTGGTGGATATAGAGGCGAAAGAGCTAAATGAAGTGCAAAAACTGGCTGCATCTTATGCGATGAGTGCCAATGGCTTCTATACTGTGCAGGGACCTCCTGGCACGGGCAAGACGTTTATGGCTGCTGTATTGATAAAGAACCTTATAAACAGTGGAAAAAAAGTCCTCATATCCGCTGATTCCAACGCCGCCGTAGACAACCTCATGAGAAAGTGCTTAGACATCGGTCTTTTACCGCTTCGAATTGGTCATCCAATCAGGGTAAATGATGATTTAAAGCAGTATACGCTCGATTATTCAGTCATTAGGCACGAAAGATTTCAGGAAGTAAAGCTCATAGAGAGCGACATAGAGGCGCTAAAGGAAAGGTTAAAGGAAAAAGAAAAACCGACGCAGGACAAATTAAGAGGTCATAGTTACGCTGAAATATTGGAGCTGATTTCTTCAGGGCACAGTTCAAGGGGACTTTCTAGGAGAACGCTTCATTCGATGAAGCCGTATGTGAAGCTCAGGGTTAAAATAGACAATTTATACGAAAAGATAAAAGAGGTAAAGGACGATGTTGTGAGAGAGCTCATCAGTCAGTCGCCCATCATTGCCGCTACTAACTCGACAGCGGGTTCGCAGCTATTGTCGTATACCAATTTTGACTTTGCCGTCGTCGATGAAGCATCTCAGGCAAGTATGCCTTCGACGATTATACCGATACAAAAAGCGGACAGATTTGTCTTAGTAGGTGATCACTACCAGCTTCCTCCTGTCGTCATCAGTGAGAAGGCAAGGAATTTAGGGCTGGATATTTCTCTTATGGATAGGCTTGTGAGTTTATATCCCTATCAGATGATGCGCCTTAAAAAGCAGTATAGAATGAATGACAAGATCATGAATCTAGTCAGCTCGGTCTTTTATGAAGACAGTCTATTAGCTGATGAAGAAGTGCTAAATAGAAGGCTTTTAGTAGAAGATAGCGACGAAGTCATCAGCATCATCGATGTCAAAGGCGTGGAAAGAATTAATGCTGATTCCAAGTCCTATTACAATGAAGCGGAGATAAAAACGGTAAAAACCGTACTCGATGAGTATATTTCTCTTGGCGTAAGTGTAAAAGACATCGGCGTTATCACGCCTTATAGAGCTCAGGTCAAAGCGCTTAGAGAGCTAAATACTGAGGTAGAAATTGATACGGTAGATGCCTTCCAAGGTAGAGAAAAAGACATGATAATCATCAGTTTTGTACGGAGTAATGAGAGAGATAGCATAGGCTTTTTATCGGATATTAGAAGGCTTAATGTGGCAATAAGTAGGGCTAGAAAGAAACTAATACTCATAGGAAATATTGACCTGCTTCGAAAACATGAAATATTTAGCAGAGTCTTTGAGGGGATAGAAGATGATACAAGATAGATACACAGTGCTCGCTAGTGTATATGATTTTTTCTTCAATGATGATTACACGGATAGAATATATAAGAGCCAAAAAAAGGAACTCTTAAATCTGTTTTCAGATAGAAAGGCCAGTGAGTTAGATGTGCTTGAAGTCGGATGCGGAACAGGCCGTATGACGCTAAAACTCCTTGATTTTAAAAGTGTAACGGCTATAGATGCCAGCAGTGAGATGCTTTCCGTTTTGGAGACAAAGATTCGGAAGTTAGAAAACAAACCTTTTCTTTTACAGACTGATTTTTTAGAGTTGGAGTTTACCAAGGAATTTGACATCGTGATAATGTGTCTTGATGTATTTAATTATTTTTCAAGGGATGAAGTCCAAAAAGTCTTTGAAAAAGCGCAGCTTTTACTAAACGATGGCGGCGTCTTTGCGTTTGACTTTTCGAGTGAGTACAAACTGAGAGATGAACTTGGCGATAACACGATTGCGCAGGATTTTGATGATTTTGCGTTTATCTGGGAAAATAGTTTAAACGAAGAATTGCAGTGTGTGAACTTTGATTTTACGCTATTTGAAAGACAGGATAATGGATTATATCGAAAGAGCACGGAAAGGCATAGACAGTATATTCATAAATTATCTGATGTCATTGCGGAAGGAAGACTTTTTTTTGATAGTTATACTGTTTACAAGGACTACATTTTGGAGAGCTTTGACTTAGATAAAATTCACTGCGATGAAGATGGTTGTCCTGATAGGTATTATGTGTATTTTAAAAAGGGGAAGTAATGTCGAGGTATATAAAAGCACTCATAGGAAGTGAAAAGGATTTTTTGGTAGCTATTACGGATAGCACAGATACGGTTAGAGCAGCAAAGGACATACACAACACAAGCCCATCAGCGAGCGCAGCGATGGGTAGGACGCTGACTGGTGTAAAGCTCATGTCGTTATTTCTTAAAGATGAAGGTGCTCGGTTATCACTCACAATAGATGGCGATGGCGAAATTGGAAAAATTGTGTCTTTTTCTGACTATAGCGGGCACCTTAAGATAAAGGTTACAAATCCTCGAACGGAAACAGTTATCAATGAAGCGGGAAAGATTGATGTAGGCAGGGTAGTAGGTAGTAATGGCTACGTGAGAGTCATAAGAGATGGCGATAAGATAAAGCCATTTACGGGTCAAAGTGAGCTAGTTTCAGGCGAGATAGCTGAGGACATAGCAAACTATTATGCCATTAGTGAGCAGCAACCGACAGTGGTATCGCTGGGCGTATTTGTTGCAAAAGATGGCAGCATTGAGCATTCGGGTGGACTCATCCTTCACGTTCTTCCAGGTACCAGTGAAGAGAAGCTCGTCAGGATGGAAAAGCATATAGAGGAGATGAAGGCGTTTACAAAGTACCTATCTGAAACAAGGGACTTAGTAGAAATTCTTAGGATGATTTTTAAAGAGGAAGAGATAAAAATCATCGAAGAAGGAGAGTACAAATACTC
>PDWJ01003627.1_pt1 | contig 15905 bp, 9 predicted proteins | sample 1430881 | NCBI WGS metagenome assembly PDWJ01 (sample SAMN01162460, study PRJNA174530) | Oral metagenome, whole genome shotgun sequencing project. | biome: Marine environment; feature: Marine mammal; material: Swab sample of the gingival sulcus; isolation source: swab sample of gingival sulcus... | reverse complement strand
GCTTCGCCGATGGCCATGAGCCCGGGCACCACGGTGTCGGGATCATCGCCCTTGAGCGTAACCACTTCGCCGTGATAGTTCGTCGGGATTCCACCCATATTGTAATGCACGGTAGGAATGACGGGAATCGGATCCTTGGTGACATCGACGCCGGCAAAGATCCTGGCCGATTCGCTGATGCCCGGCAGACGCTTCTCGATGACTTCGCTGCCGAGGTGCTGGAGGTTCAGGTAGATATGGTCGGCCTCGGGGCCAACGCCGCGACCGGCATTGATTTCCATGGTCATCGAACGGCTGACGACATCGCGCGAGGCAAGATCCTTGGCGTTGGGCGCATAGCGTTCCATGAAGCGCTCGCCGTCGCTGTTGGTGAGGTAGCCGCCTTCGCCGCGAACCCCTTCGGTAATGAGTACGCCCGCGCCGTAGATGCCGGTGGGGTGGAACTGCACGAATTCCATGTCCTGGAGCGGGAGACCGGCGCGCAGCACCATGGCGTTGCCGTCACCCGTGCAGGTGTGGGCGGAGGTGGCCGAGAAGAAGGTACGGCCGCAACCACCGGTTGCCAGCACCACGATCTGCGCATTGAAGCGGTGCAGGTCGCCCGTGGCAAGGTCGAGCGCCATGACACCTCTGCAGACGCCATCATCCATGATGAGATCGGTGGCGAAATATTCGATGTAGAATTCGGCCTGGTGTTTCAGTGACTGCTGATAGAGCGTGTGCAGGATGGCGTGACCGGTACGGTCGGCCGCGGCGCAGGTGCGTTGTGCGGTACCTTCGCCGAAGTGGGTGGTCATGCCGCCGAAGGGGCGCTGGTAGATCCGGCCTTCCTCGGTGCGCGAGAAGGGCACGCCGAAGTGCTCGAGTTCGATGACGGCGGGCACGGCCTCGCGGCACATGTATTCGATGGCATCCTGGTCGCCGAGCCAGTCGGAGCCCTTGACGGTGTCGTACATGTGCCAGCTCCAGTGGTCGTCGCCCATGTTGCCGAGCGAGGCACTCATGCCACCTTGCGCCGCTACCGTGTGCGAGCGCGTCGGGAATACCTTGGTGACACAGGCCGTCGACAGCCCTTCGGCAGCCATGCCGAGGGTGGCGCGCAGTCCGGCACCACCGGCGCCGACGATGACCACGTCGTAGGTGTGGTCGATGACCTTGTAGGCATCAGTCATGTTGCTGGTCTTCCTGGAAAAGCGGTTTCGTCGAGAATCGGTTTGTCATGCATCGGCAGGGCGTCATGCAGCCGCAGGGCGTCGTGCGTCGGTTTCGGGCAGGCTTGTTGGGTGTGCGCGGGTTCCCGGGCGCGATTCAGGCGCCACTGGCAATGATGCGCACTACCCCGAGCACACCGACGACACAGAACAGTGCGGAAAGATGGCGGCGTTGAAGGGGTTGCGGAGCCAGTGCTGAATGGCTTCGTGATCCATGTTCGGGAGCAATGCCACCGAGAAGTTGAGCCAGATGACCAGTGGTATCAGGGCAAGCGACGTCAGGCGCTGCATCCAGAAATGGCCAGTGCCCGATTTCGAGGCGCCATGGCCCTTGACCTTGGAGAGGGGAGTGCGGAGTTCCGTCATGATGCAAGTGCCACGATCCAGGTTACGAGAGAGAGTGCAGCGGCAACGGCGAGCGTGATCTTGCCGGTGCGCTGGGCCGTTTCGTATTCGAAGCCTCGCCCGATATCCCAGAAGAGATGCCGGATGCCGTTGCACAGATGGTAATAAAGCGTGAAGGTGAAGCCGAACAGCATCAGTGAACCGAGCCAGCTGTTGGCGATGCTCACCACGAAGGAGTAGGTTTCGGGTGAGCCGGCGGCAGCGCCGACGAGCAGTGCGAGCAGCGACAGGGCCAGCGAATTGACCACACCGGTGCCGCGGTGCAGTACCGAGAGTGTGGCGGTGAACGGCAGCTTGTAGTGCTGTAGGTGCGGCGATAGTGGGCGGTTGTCGGTGCGCATGGTGTCACTACTCATGATGTTGGGTCCGCGAGTGTGGTGAAATACGGGTTCGAATGTCGGGGTGCCTTTTCAGAAATCGCTGACTCGACCCTTGCGTTCCCAGTCGCCGTAGCGGGTGGGTTCCGGGCCGGTGGGGCCGCCATGCTCGGTCGGACGCTCTGCCGGCAGATCATGACCGGGAGCTTTGGCATCTTCCGCGACGTGTTCGACGGAACCTGCACGGGAATCCCCTGATTTGCTGGTTTCGGGCGTCTTTTTCGACGCGTTCGGCGCATTCTCCGACAGAGATTCGTCGTGTGCGGACTGGTCTGAACTGGGTGTGTCTGTAGCCATCGCATGGCATCATAGCAAGCGCCTCGGGCGGATTGAACCCTCCGAGAGAAAAAGACCTTACTTTTTTCATGGTTTCGACTTTCGATGAACTCGAACATTGCCGAATCCGGCTGGCTGGCACCGCTGCCCGACCTTGCCGTCATCGATGCAGGCGGTCAGGATGCTGCCGATTTTCTGCAGGCGCAGTTCTGCAATGACGTCGCTGCCGTCGATGTCTCACGGGCACAGTTCAACGGTTACTGCAGTCCCAAGGGTCGCCTGCTCGCGCTCATGCATGTCGTCGCGCTGCCAGGTGGCGGCTATCGTCTGGTACTGCCGCGTTCGATCGCCGAGGGCTTTCTGAAACGCCTGTCGATGTTCGTGCTGCGCGCCGACGTCGTGCTGTCGATGGCCGAAGAATCCTCCGTCGTGGGCCTGTTTCAACCGCTCGACGAAACTGCGGATGCAGCATCGGTGCCAGCCCCCGTGCCGCTGCCGGCAACACCGATGGCCGTGGTGCAGGAGCTCGAGGGTGCGGAACAGCCCCGCCGTCAGACACTGCGGCTTCGCAACAGTGAACTCGATGATCTGCCTCTGGCCCGCTACCTGAGCATCGCCAGCCAGGATGTCAATGCGGCGCTGCTCGACGGGGCGGCTCGCGAATCGTCATTGGCGGTGCTTGATCCCGCACGGGCGAGCGCTCGCCTGCGGCTGTCGGACATCAACGCCGGTGTGCCCGTGATCCTGCCTGCCACCCTCGAACGCTTCGTGCCGCAGATGGTCAATCTCGACGCCATCGATGGACTGAGTTTCAGAAAGGGTTGTTACCCGGGGCAGGAAATCGTGGCACGTATGCAGTACCTCGGCAAGCAGAAGCGACATGCCTACCGGTTCGTGTCGCGCGATGCGGTTGCCGAGGACGCGGTGCCGTTGCCGGGTGATTCGTTGCACACCGTCGACGGCACTGCCGCTGCCGAAGTCATCGATGCCGAGCGGGATGGTGCAGGCCGGCTCGCGGTATTTGCCGTGGTACGCGAGGTGCAGGGCGAGGATGACGAGATATCCCTGCCCGAACTCGTGCTTGCGGGTGCGCCGCTGCTGTCCGCGCCTCTGCCGTACGCAGTACCGGCCGCGAAGGCATCAGGCCGTGCTCGTTCGGCTGCCGCGGACAACGCCTGAGCGAGCTTGATGGCGGCACATGAGTGAGTCGTCGGAAAACAGCGAACACAGAGCGGTCGCCGGACTCATCGATTTTGCCGCGGCGGTACTGGCACTCGGCAACGTGCGCCGCCCGGTTCGGCGCATGCGTTCACTCGGCGATATCTGCATCGCCGAGCCCGAACTTGTCGGACTTCCCGGCGTCAGGCTGGCTGAATCTCCGGTGGATGATCAGCCCTGGCTCACGCTCGAACGGCTCGAGCCGAATCCGCCGCCAGCGCTCGGCGCCGGTCCGCGCAACTGGATCGAGGGCGATCTCGACGATCCCGAGAGTGAGCCCACGCTGATTCCGAGGCGTCTGGTGAAGGTCGCGATCGAAACCGCGTCGGATCTCGTCGAGGGTGAACTGCTGGCGTTCGATGCCGTGCATGCCCTGGAACGTCACGATACGGAGGTCACGGTCGAACTCGAACTCGAACGCCTCGTGCTCTGGCGCGCCGCGCTCGTGCGCTATCTCGAGGATCACTGGCGCCCCTGGGCCGAGGTGGAACGACTGCGGCGGCGTACCGTCGGCATCTATCGTGAGCTCTTTCGTCTGTACACGCATCTGCAGGGAGGCGAGGAGGCGCAGACCGAATTCGTCTGGGGTTTCGGCGTGGTGCGTGCGGGCAAGGGGGCCGGTCTTGTCGAAATGCCGCTCATGCAACAGGCCGTGGAGCTTGCGCTGGTCGATGAGAGCGGCGTGATCGAGGTGCGCCCCCGGAATGTACCGCCCGTGCTCGTGCTTGACATGCTCGAGCCGCTCGAACTGCCCGGATACTCCCGCGCGCGTGAATCCCTCATGCTGGATTTCGAGCGCTGGTTGCGCGCAGCCGAAGATGGTGCCGTGGGCGGAAGCGAGTCCGTGGACGCGGGCGGAGCTGTTGGCAAAGGGGGTGTTGAAAGCGGTGTTGAAAGCGGCGTTGAGGGCGGTGTTGCGGGCGGTGGCGGTGCCTCGGTCGCAAGCGGGTTCCCCGGTGAGGCGTTTCTCTCGCCGGGTTCATCGGCGCCCTGGCTCGCCTGCCTCGATGTCATCGCCCATCGACTCAGCGCCGATGCGCGCACGCTCGGGAGAGACGAAGGCGAGATGCCCGCGGCCTGGCCGAGTGCTTCGGGCGAACTCGAGATCGTGGCCTCCTGGGCGCTCTTCGACCGCGCCCGCCGCAGCGACTATCTCGAGAAGAACCTCGCCGAACTGAAGGCACATCTTGCCGAGCAGGACGCCAGCCACTGGCCCGAATCGCTGCTCGGTCTCGTGCGTGAACCCCGTGGCCCTGTGGCGAACGCATCCACGGCAGACAGCGTCGGGCTGCCTCCGCTGCTCGCCGGTGATCTCGAGCCCGAACTCGCGGCACCCGGCGCCACTGACGGGCAAGGCGATGATGCCGCGACGCGCGAGGATGGTGCGGCGAAGGAGAGTGGTGCTGCGGGCGAGCGGCGTTATCTCTTTCCGTTGCCGAGCAACGAGGACCAGCGCGCCATTCTCGACATGCTCGAGCAGGCCGCCGTGGTACCCGTGACCGGCCCGCCCGGCACGGGCAAGACCCACACCATTGCCAACATCGTCGCCCACTGCATGGCCACGGGGCTGCGGGTGCTCGTGACCGCGCCGACGGCCGAGGCGATCGTGGCGGTGCGCGAGAAGCTGCCTGTGGAACTCGCCGATCTCGTGGTCGCCGCGGTCGGTTCCGATCGCGACAGCAACCGGCAGATGGAAGGTGCGCTCGAACGCCTGGCAGATCGCGTGCAGGCGCTCGACGCGCGCAAGCTCGAGGGCGAAGTGCGGCGGCTGGAGGCACGTCATGCCGAACTCGAGCGCGTCATGACCAACTGCCGTCGCGAACTCGAATCGCTGGCACGCGCCAATCTCGAACCACTCGATTACCGAGGTGACAAGCTGCCGGTGATGCTGCTGAGCGAGCGTCTCGATGATGAACGCGAACGTCACGCATGGTTCGATGACCGCCCCGTACACGAACCGCCGCAGGCACTGCAGCGTGAACTGCCCGCACTCGCCGAAGCCCTGGCCAGGCACGCAGACGATCGGCTCTGGTTCGGTCGTGCCATTCCCGATGCCGCGAGCATTCCCGCAGCACGCAGCCTTCTCGATACGGTTGCGGCACGCCGGCGACAACGAGCGGAGATGCTTGACGTCCGCGACTACCCACCTATTGCCATCAACGGCGCAGCCGAATGGGACAGGGTACGGGAGCTTGCTGTCAGGCTCGAGAGTCGCGACAAGGAAATACAGGCATGGCCCCAATGGTCAAGGTGCTGCCTGCTTGCGGCGGTCGAGCGAGGTGGTGTCTCGGCGCCGATGGCAGAAATGCTCGATGCGCTTGTGGCGGCAGCGAGTGACCACGCGGTACTCGAGGGTAGCGCCGCTGTTCTTCCTGCAGCGGTCGATGATCCCACCGCTTTCCGCATGGCGGTGCAGCGCGCCGCTGCCGGCAAGGCGCCGCTCGGATGCTGGCAGCGGCTCTTCGCCGGCAAGCTGAAATCGGCGCTGGCCGAACTTCGCCTGGATGGCAAGGCGCCGACGTCGGCAGCCGAGTGGCAAGGCGTCGCGCAGTGGCTGAGCTTTCGCGACAAGCTCGCCGAGCGCCAGCGGCAATGGCGCGAATTCGACGCCAGGCTGCGGACCGCTGTCGGTACCGGTCTCGAACCACCAGGCTTGTCCGACGATGCAGGCGTCGCCGTGAACTCGCTGCTGCAGGCGGGCAGACTTGCCGCACGCATTCGTGAACTCATCGCCGCAAGTGCGCGCGACCTCAGGGTGCTCGACGGCTTCTTTCCGCTGGGCGTTTCCCTTGATACAGAAATCAATAACAGTATTTCCAGCAGCAGTGCATCCGGGGATGTGCCGGACAATTCCACGTATGGCGTGTCGGACGGCTCATCGAGCGGTGCATCGAGCGGTGCATCGAGCGGTGCATCGAGCGGTGCATCGAGCGGTGCATCGAGCGGTGCTGCAGGCAGCGGTGTTCCATCGCTGCTGGCCAGCGGCAGCCTTGCGCCACTCTGGAAACCGCTGCGGGCGCATCTTCAGGAAGCTGGCGGTGCCCGGGGAGTTGGTAGGGCGGCAGCCACAGCCGGCGACGCCGCCGACGAGCTCGACGCGCTGCTCGCCGGGTTCCCCGAAGCGTGTTCTGCAACCGCCGTGGTGGATGAACATGACCGCGTAGCGGACATGACGCAGACGCAGACGCAGACGCAGACACTGCCGGTCATGCTGCGCGAATTGCGCGCACTCATCGACGACGACAAGGCTGACCTGAGCGACATCGTCACGCGACGCACCGCCATCAGCGCGGAGTTGCAGCGCCTCGAAACCCGTGCCGTGGCGTTTGCCGACATCGAGCGTCAACTGCAGGGTCTTGCGCGTGCCGGTGCCCCGTTGTGGGCCGAACGCCTGCGTGCAGGTCCGGCACGTGCCGCCGAACTCATACCCGCGAACGAGCGCTGCAAGTCGGCCTGGCAATGGGCACTGGCGCGGCGGCGGGTGGACGCGATTTCCGCACTCGGCAACGGCGACGTACAACGCGCAAGGCTTGCCGACGCAGCGGCCGAATCACGCCGCGTGCTCGAAGCCCTGATTCGTGAGCGCACGCAGCTTCGCCTCAAGCAGCGGACCGACCCGAAGGTGCAGCGCGCCTTGCTGCGTTTCGGCAACGCCGTGCGTCAGTTCGGCAAGGGCACCGGCAAGAGCGCCGCGCGCTGGCAGCGCGAGATGAAACAGGCAGCGCGCGACGCGGCCGCCGCGGTTCCTGTGTGGATCATGCCCGAGTACCGCGTGGCCGAACAGATAGCGGCATTGCCGGCAAGTTTCGATCTTGTCATTCTCGACGAGGCCTCGCAGTGCGACATCACCGCGATCGCCTTGCTCGCGCGCGGGCAGCGCTGTCTCGTTGTCGGTGATGAAAAGCAGGTCAGCCCGAGCGGAGTGGGTATCAGTGTGGAGCAGGTCGACTCGCTGCGTTTTCGCCATCTTGGCGACCTCGAACACGCTCAGAGCATCGATCACAAGAGTTCGATCTTCACGCTGACCCAGCAGCGCTTCACCGAGGCAAGCCTGATGCTGCGCGAGCACTTCCGCTCGGTCGAAGCCATCATCGCGTTCTCGGCGCGCTTCTACGAAAGCCGCCTGATTCCCCTGCGCGTGCCGAAGGCTTCCGAGCGCATCGATCCGCCACTCGTCGACGTGCACGTGAAGCACATTCGCGAGAGCGATCGACAGGGCAAGGTCAATCTTGCCGAAGTGAACTTCATTGTCGCGGAAATCGCCGCGCTCGCCGCCGATGCGCGCTTTGCCGGGCGCAGTATCGGCGTCATTTCGCTGATCGGGCGCGAGCAGGCCGATGCCATCGAGCGGGCGATTCTCGATCATGCCGAGCTTGGCCCCGATGCCATATCCACGCATCGCATCCTCTGTGGCGACAGCCGCAGCATGCAGGGGCAGGAGCGCGACATCGTGTTCCTGTCGATGGTGGCGACGCCCGCGAGTGTACGTTCGCAGAGCAGCGAGGACTTCGTGCAGCGGGTGAACGTTGCCATGAGCCGCGCGCGCGATCGGTTGTATCTCGTGCGTTCGGTGGCCCTGAACGATCTGAAGCCAGGGGACCTCAAGCGTGCGATTCTCGAGCACTTCGAGAACCCGCTGCCCGATGCGGCACCGCGCGCCCACGGCGATGTGCTCGCCGCGTGTGAATCCGGTTTCGAACGAGAAGTCTGCGAAAAGCTTCTCACGCTCGGTTACCGTGTGGATTCTCAGGTCAGAGCCGGGCCTTTCCGCATCGATCTCGTTGTCGAGGGTGACGATGACCGGCGCCTTGCCATCGAACTCGATGGAGATGCATGGCATGGCCCCGACCGCTGGTTGCAGGACATGTCGCGCCAGGCCATGCTGGAGCGTGCCGGCTGGACCTTCTGGCGCGTCTTCGGCAGCCAGTGGTGTGCTGACCCCGAAGCGCGCCTCGCTGACCTTGTCGCCACGCTCGATGCCATGGGCATCGCGCCCATCGGCAACAGCGCACGCGAGCACGCCAGCGTCGAATGCCGGGCTGTCGAACGCGACGAGCTGTTTTCGGTGTCGCCGGGTACCGGTAACGATGCGGTTTCGTTTTCCGCAGTCGCGAATGAGAACGGGCTAGAATCCGAGCCTTGATATCTGCAAGGGAGGTTGCCGAGGGTGACAGTCAACAATGAGCCGCTTTCGCCCGAAGTGGCGAGCCTTGCCGATGTGGCGTTCTTCAGTGCGTTTCCCGAGGGTGCACTGGCAACACTGATCAAGGGTGCAAGTCGCAGGAAGTACTAGAAGCACGCGCACATCGTGGTTGCGGGGGAACCCAGCCATACCGTTTACGTGCTGCTCGAGGGCAGCGTGCAGGTGTTCATGGACGATGACGAGGGTGAGGAATTCGTGCTCGACACCTTCGGCCCGGGCGACTGTTTCGGTGAACTCGGCGTGCTCGATGGCCAGGAACGCAGCGCCAACATCATGGCGCTCGACGAATGCGACTGTCTGCTGATCCCGGCCGGGGCGTTGCGCGAGCAACTCGATTCCGATCCGGCAGTGCGCGATTCGATCATCCGCGGGCTCGTGGCACGTGTGCGCGTGCTCACCGAGGATGTCGGCAGTCTCGCACTGCTCGATGTCTATGGTCGTGTAGTGCGCATTCTCCAGAACTCGGCCGAACCCGATGCCGACGGCAAGCCGACGATCCTGCGCATGACGCATCAGGATCTTGCCAAGCGCGTCGGTTCAAGCCGCGAGATGGTCAGCCGCATCATGAAGGAACTCCGCAAGGGTGGTTACATCAGCAACGACCGGCAGGTGATCCGGCTCGAGAAAGTGCTGCCGAAGCGCTGGTGATCGAATCGGTATGGAAACCGTGAACAGGCGCAGCGAAGTCAAGGTCATCCTGTTTGCCGATCTGGTCGACAGTACACCGCTGTATCAGCGCGAAGGTGACGAAAGTGCCTTCGATCTGGTGCGCGAGAGCCTTGCGCTGATGCGCCGCGAAATCGAGTCTCATCGCGGCGAGTTGTTGCGCACCGTGGGCGATTCCGTACTGGCAAGTTTTACGGATTCTGACGACGCCATCGAAGCCGCCGTCGGCATTCAGAGCGTGCATCGACAGCACAAGCTCACCGCGCGGGTCGGCTTTCACCGCGGCGAGGTCATTCCCGATCAGGGCGATGTCTACGGCAGCGCCGTGAACCTTGCCGCACGCGTTGCCGGCTTTGCCAAGGGTGGCGAGATCTGTGCCACCCACCCGGCGATCGAAGCCTTGTCGAACCGTTACCGGAGAAGCGCAGTGCTGATCGATCGCATCAACCTCAAGGGCATGAGCCAGCCACACCGCATCTATCGCTATCAGTGGGCCGATGCCGAGCCCGCCACGGTGGTGCATGCCTCGTCTGCTGCGATGCTGCGATCGGCGCGCGAGCCGACGCTCGAACTGCTCATCGACGAACGGTCGCGGTTGCACCGCGCCGATGGCGGTTGCTTCACGATCGGCCGAGCCGATGACAGTTCGCTGATGCTCGCGCACGATGCGAGTTCACGACACCATGCCTCGATCGAGTACATCCGCGGACGTTACGTGATCCGCGACACCAGTACCAACGGTACCTGCATTCAGATCGCGGAACGGCCACTCATTCACCTTCGGCGCGAGGAAATGGCGCTCGAAGGTGCTGGTGAGATCGGTTTTGGTTGGGTGCCGGGGGAGGTCGGCGCGCCGCGTATCCACTATCGGGTATCGAAGGACGACGTGCCGTTGTTCGGATAGGGTACGCCACCGAAAGGATGCATGATCGACGCGGGTGCCGGGCTCTGAGCCTGATGTCTCGATGCTCGAACTTCGGCGCTTGAACTCAGGGTTCGAGACTTGAACTCAGGGTTCCAGAATCGCCGTTGCCATGTACGAGGGGTTCTTCCAGGTCATGTCGAAGTAATCCAGACCTGAACCGGCAATGGATGGGTGCCACCAGCCCCATTTCTCGTCGCGCTCACCACCATCGTTGTCGATGTTCATGTGGATGTCGAACCCGAAGGGACGGCCTACCTCGATATCGAAACTCGTCAGCGGCAGCTTGAATTCCCAGGTGTGTTTTTCATCGCCACAGTCACAGGTGTGAAACGCGAACGAGCCGGGCCGCAAGGCATTGTAGCCCTTGACGAAGTAGCTGTTGTTGCTGACCGTGTTGACGCTGCTTTCCAGCAGCGGCACGATGATCTGATAGTCGTTGATGCCGTCGTAGCTCTGGTTCTTGCTGTTGTCGCCGTCGATGTAGATATCCACCGAGTCATCCTGCCAGGGATCGACTGAATCCCGATAGGTTGTCGAGGTGCTGCCACTTTCGCCGATCACGAAGATGTACAGGCTTTCGCCGTCATGCAAGGCAAACCAGCGAAAGCCGCTGTTGCCGTCGCTGCGCGTCGGGTTCACACCGGCATCCTGCATGAGGTTGTCGATCAGCAGCGAGTTGCCGTCGACGTCGGAAAAACGTGCGTTTTCCCAGATCGGATCGTAATTGCCATCGATGCTGGGTGCATTGGTCGGATCGATGCGCGGGATCGACACGTCGGGGTCGGTCGGCACGCTGCCGCTGTCGTTGGGGTCGCTGCCCGCACGACGCTCGACCAGGTTCCAGAAGCCGTCGTTGTCGTAGTCGAAGGCAGCGCCTTCGGTGGTGTACTCGGTGGCACCGATGCTGATGGTCTGATGGTCGTTGACGGGGAACTCGCGTCGTGCGCCTGCCAGCGGCAGATTGTAGTTCACGGCTGCACCTTCACTGATGCGCTCGTACCAGATGAGGTCGAGTTCGTAGATCGCTCCGCGAGCGACCGAGGTTCTGATGTCGAGTGTGTCGTCTACCGCATAGCTCGTGGTTTCCCCGTTGATGGTGACATCCACGTACAGCGCCGAGCGATCCACCGCGCGGGCGTCGCGCAGGTCTTCGGGAGTGGCCACGGATATCACGGGTTCGTTCACTCGTGTATCGGAACCATCGCAGGCGGACAGCATCGCAGCGGCACACAGCGCAGACAGGCACCAGCGGCGTCGGTTCGTGGTCACGATTGCGATCGGGGATGCGATCCGGGGAGCATGCATCATTCTCGGCAGGCTTGTGGGTAAGCGGATGGTGATCAAGGCGCGCTGCGACCAGGTCGTCGGCTGTCGTCCGGCATGTTACATGATTGACCAGAACGCGTCCTTCTGCGTTTCGATACCATGAAAGTGACGCGATTGTCATGACCATTGCCCCGGATACCGGCGAGTGGAGCGGCAAGGCACTGCCATCACTTACAATGAGTACCATGAACGTGGCCGATTGCGCAATGCAGTTACCTGCCGGCACGTGCCTCGGCGTGTACGAGGTGCGTCGCCTGCTCGGTCAGGGTGGTTTCGGCGTGACCTATCTCGGGTTCGATACCTCGCTCGAGATGCCCGTGGCCATCAAGGAATATCTGCCCGAGCACATTGCAGTGCGCGCCGCCGACATGACGGTGCGCCCGCTGGCCGACAAGCACCGCGATGCCTTTCGCTGGGGCCTCTCCCGCTTTGCGCGCGAGGCACGCACGCTGGCGAAGTTCAAGCACCCCAACATCGTGCGTGTGCTGTCGGTGTTCGAGGCCAACAACACGGCCTACATGGTCATGGAGTACGAACAGGGTCATGATCTCAAGCACCTGTTCGAGTTTCCCGAGTGGCGCAGCGAAGTGGCGCTCCGAGGCATCATCGGCCCGATCATCAACGGCCTCGCCGAGGTGCATCGTCTCGGATACATTCACCGCGACATCAAGCCGGCCAACATCCTCGTGCGTGACAATGGCACACCGGTGCTGCTCGATTTCGGTTCGGCACGCATGGCCACGGGCGTCCACACTCGGGCACTGACCGCACTGATCACCGTTGGCTATGCACCACTCGAACAGTACAACGACGCCGGCGATGCCCATCAGGGCCCATGGTCCGACATCTACGCTCTCGGTGCCGTGCTCTACTACGCGATCACCGGCGAAGCGCCGGTGGATTCGACGCTGCGCGGTTCGGCACTGTTGAATGACAAGCCCGATCCGATCACGCCGCTCGCCTCGCTCGACACGCCCTACTACAGTCCGGCCTTCTGCGAGGCGATCGACTGGGCTCTGTCGTTCAAGGTGGCGGAACGGCCCCAGACCCTTGCCGAGTGGGCCGAGCGCCTGTTGTCCGAAGGCAAGACCGAAGCCGTCGGCATGCCGGCGCCGCCTTCACGCTCGCGCCAGCCAACCACCACGCGACCAGCGGCACACGATCCGTCGCTGTCGGCGATTCCCGGGCGCATGACACGCATCACGGCCGAGCATCCGGGAAGCGAAGCCACGCGCGCGGCCAACACCCTGGAGCTTTCGCTGTCGACAGCCTCCTCGCCGGCGCCGGTTGAAACGAGCAAGACCGACACGGTTACCGAGACTGGCCCGGCAATTGCGTTCGTGAAGTCGCTGCGCCGACGACCGAGCCTTGCCCGACTGTCTGGCTTCACGTCGCTCATGCTGCTTCCCGTGGCAGTCGCACTCTGGCAGCAGGGTGTGTTCGAACGTGTGGCTGCGTCGTTCTCGAACGTCGACGATGCCGTACCGGTTGACGTGGCCGGGCAGGAAAACGAGCCCACCCCGCCGCAGAGTGCCGCGGCCAACCCGGTCACCGAACCGTCCGGCGACACCTCCACGCCCGAGGCCATGGTCGCGCGCGAACAACGACGTAGCGATGAAGAGTCCCGCCGCCGGCGTCTGGCCGAACTCGAACAGCGCCTTGCCGCTGCCGAGGAAGAGAACCGGCGGCTCGAGGAGCTGCGTCAGCAGCGCCTCGAAGCCAGCCGCCTTGCCGCTCAGGAGCTCGAAAGGCTCGAGCAGCAGGCGGCAGCGGCGCGGCTCGAAAACGAGGCGCGAGCCGAGCAGGAACGCCTCGCCGAAGCCCAGCGGGTCGCGGAGGAAAAGGCTCTTGCCCGACGTCGTGCGAACGAGAAGGCGCGCAAGGCCCATGCCGAGCAGGCGCGCCTCGAAGCCGAAGCCGAAGCCCTGCGTCAAGCCACGACGCAGGCACCCATCGACAGCAGCCTGCCCATCACCAACAACGACATGGCCGCCGTGTTCAAGCGCTTCAGCGGGCTGGAGCAGGCCATCATCGACAAGGACATGGCCGCCGTCCGCGAACTCACCGTCGAATCGCCACGCAACAACGCCTACTTCGCCTATCTCTTTGGTAACTATGAAAGCATCGAGGCCTCCATCGACAGTTCGATGCGTGCCAGTCGACGCGATCAGAGCATCAGTACCACGCTCACGATCAAGCGGATGCTGCGCAGCAATGGCGACATCGCACTGCCGTCCGACGAGTTCGCACGCATTCCCTTGAAGTCGGTGCGCCGGGGAGAATGGTCGAGAATCCACTGGTGAGGGTATGATGCGCGGCATGAATGCCATATCCGCGACGCGAAAGACCGTCATCTCCCTGCTGGCGTTGGCTCTGGCACTGTTCGCCAGCTGGGCGCCCGTGGTGCAGGCGCAGTCCGATTTCGGCGACTTCGAAGCCCCATCCATCGAGCACGACGAAGACACGCGCGGCAGGCGCGGGGCAGTCGAGAACTTCATCGCCAGGGTGACCGACAACGAGCGGCTGGCATCGGTGCATCTCTACTACCGCTACAACGGCGAACAAGTCCCCGATGCCGACTACATCGAAGTCGACATGCAGCCGATCAAGGGCAGTGACTTCCACTCCGCCGACATCGACACGAGCGACGCGGCTGACGAAGCATCGGTCATCGAGTATTACATTCGCGCCGAGGACGTATCGGGCAACGTCGTGTTGAAGGGCTTCGCCTTCCGTCCGCTCGAGCGGATCCTGGACGACCCGACGGTGCCGGTCGACGATGCGCTGGTCACGGAAGCGGCTGACACGTCGGTTGACACGTCGGGTGGCAAGCTCAACTGGTGGCTCGTCGGGCTGGGGGTTCTGGCCGTTGGCGGCCTTGCCGCTGTGGCCGCGGATGGCGGTGGCAGTTCCGACTGCAACCCCTGCGTCGTCACGCTCGACATCGAACCGCCACGCTGACGCCGCCGCTCGGTGCCGTCACCGCCGCTCAGTACAAGCCACCGCCGCTCAGTAAGTCACCGCCGCGCAGTAAGTCACCGCCGCGCAGTAAGTCACCGCAGCAGGAACAGCGTCAGCCCCGGAAACAGCACCAGAATGATCGTGCGTACGATGTCGCTGATCACGAAGGGCGTGACCGCGCGATAGGTGTCGATGATGCGCGTGTCGTCATCCATCGAATTGATCACGAAGAGATTCATGCCCACAGGCGGCGTGATCAGCCCGACCTCCACCACGATGAGCACGAGGATGCCGAACCAGATGGCGGTTTCCTCGGGCGTCAGGCCATAGTCGAGCGACGAAACGATCGGGAAGAAGATCGGAATCGTCAACAGCACCATCGAGAGACTGTCCATGATGCAGCCAAGCGCGAGATACATCACGAGGATCAGCGCCAGCACCAGCCAGGGGTTGAAGCCCTGTTCGAGAATGAAACCCGAGAGTTCCTGCGGCACCTGAGTGAGTGCGAGGAAGGCGTTGTAGAAGCCGGCGCCGAGCACGATCAGGAAGATCATCCCCGTGTTGCCGGCCGTGACGAGAATCGATTCCCCGAGACTGGCCCTGTCGAGACCACCGTTGAGGAGGGCGATGAGCCCGGTGCCGAAGGCACCGATGGCGGCGGCTTCCGTGGGGGTGAACCAGCCGAGGTAGATGCCGCCTACCACGAGCAGGAACACCAGCAGCACGGGCCATATGTCGAGCTGTGCCCTGAGACGACCCGCGTAGGGTACGCGTTCGCGCAGCGCCGCCTGACCCGGATTCCGGCGCATGACGATGGCAATCGCGATCACGTAGCCGACGGCCGCGAGCAAGCCCGGTACGAAGGCCGCAAGGAAGAGCCTGGCGATGTTCTGTTCGGTGAGAATCGCGTAGATCACGAGCACCACCGAGGGCGGAATCAATATGCCAAGCGTGCCCCCCGCGGCAAGCGTTGCGGTGGAGAGCCCGCCCGGATAGCCGTAGCGCCTGAGTTCCGGCAGTGCCACCTGTCCCATGGTGGCGGCAGTGGCGAGCGAGGAACCGCAGATCGATCCGAAGCCTGCACAGGCGCCGATCGCCGCCATGGCGATGCCGCCGCGGCGATGACCGAGCCAGGATTCGGCTGCCTTGAAGAGGGCGCGTGACATGCCGCCGAGGGTCGCGAACTGGCCCATGAGCAGAAACAGCGGCACGATCGAGAGTGAGTAGCTCGAGAAGGTCGACCAGGTTTCGGTCTTGAGTCGTGCCAGCACCATGGCGGGGCTGCCGGTCACGAGCGTGGTGCCGGCAAGGCCGACCACCAGCATGGCAAGGCCGAT
>PDWJ01003212.1_pt1 | contig 15906 bp, 11 predicted proteins | sample 1430881 | NCBI WGS metagenome assembly PDWJ01 (sample SAMN01162460, study PRJNA174530) | Oral metagenome, whole genome shotgun sequencing project. | biome: Marine environment; feature: Marine mammal; material: Swab sample of the gingival sulcus; isolation source: swab sample of gingival sulcus... | reverse complement strand
CTTCCGGACCACGGATGTGACCGGAGCCTGTGACTTGCCGGAAGGTGTTGAAATGGTGATGCCGGGTGACAACGTCAAGATGGTGGTGTCCCTGATTGCTCCGATTGCCATGGAAGAAGGTCTGCGCTTTGCGATTCGTGAAGGTGGCCGGACGGTTGGGGCTGGTGTTGTTTCAAAGATCGTTGAGTAATTTTACTGATTGCGATTGAAATAGTGAGCGGGAGTGCGTACACTCTCGCTCTTTCGTTTATTAGGCCAGTAGCTCAATTGGTAGAGTTGCGGTTTCCAAAACCGTCGGTTGGGGGTTCGAGTCCCTCCTGGCCTGCCATCTTTCTTAAAGTGGCTTTTATACAGAACCCAGCTGTTTAGGTCGGCTTTGTATAAGGTCATCCTGGCAATGTGCGGTATATGGGTTTTCGATAGATATGTCAACAAAAGCCGAACAACAAGCAAGTTCTATTGACACGATTAAACTGGTGGTAGCACTGGTTCTGGTGTTTGTGGGTATTGCAGGTTTTTATTACTTTGCTGACTGGCAAGGTGAGCCGGTTTCCCTGTTATACAGGGTGCTCGGTTTGCTGGCAGTGATGGGCGTAGCTACGTTCATTGTGCTTTCTTCTGCCAGCGGTAAACGTCTGATGCATTTTATGCAGGATTCGCGTACCGAAGTGCGTAAAATGGTTTGGCCCACCCGTGTTGAAACGATGCAAACCACGTTGATGGTATTTGCTATCGTTTTTATTCTGACCATTTTCCTCTGGTTGATTGATATGCTGCTGGATTGGGGTGTCAGATCCTTGCTGCTGGGAGGTGGCTGATGGCTAAACGCTGGTATGTTGTACAGGCGTTTTCAGGGTATGAGCTACAGGTAAAGCGCTCTTTGCTGGAGCGCATTGCCCGTTTTGGCATGGAAGATTCTTTTGGTCAGGTGCTGGTGCCGACCGAAGAAGTGGTTGAGATGCGTGAAGGTCAACAACGTCGCAGTGAGCGGAAGTTCTTTCCGGGCTATGTGCTGGTTGAAATGGAAATGAATGATGATACCTGGCATCTGGTTAAGGATACTAACCGGGTAATGGGTTTTATCGGCGGTTCCAAGGATATGCCTGCACCGATCACGGAAAAAGAAGTCGACGCTATTCTTCAGCGCATTGAAGACGGTGCCGATAAACCAAAGCCGAAAGTGCTGTTTGATGTTGGTGAGGTGGTAAGAGTCACCGACGGGCCGTTTAAGGACTTTAACGGTGTGGTTGAAGAGGCCAACTATGAAAAAAGCCGGTTGTTAGTGGCTGTGCAGATTTTTGGACGCTCAACGCCTGTTGAGCTGGAGTTCTATCAGGTTGCCAAAACCTGATTCAAGTGATTCAGGGGAGCCGCAAGGCGTTACTACCCATACATAGGTAAATACAATGGCTAAAAAAGTTAGTGGTTATATCAAGCTGCAGGTACCAGCTGGTAAAGCTAATCCAAGTCCTCCGGTTGGTCCTGCTCTGGGTCAGCACGGGGTTAATATCATGGAGTTCTGTAAAGCCTTTAATGCGGCGACACAGAGTGTGGAAGTCGGCTTGCCGATTCCGGTGGTTATTACCGTTTATAATGACAAGAGCTTTACTTTTGTCACCAAGACACCACCGGCTTCTATTCTGCTGAAAAAGGTATTGGGGCTAAAGTCAGGTAGTGGTCGTCCAAATACCGAAAAGGTGGGTAAGGTAACCCGCGAGCAACTGGAAGACATAGCCAGAGCCAAAGAGCCGGATCTGACGGCTGCTGATCTGGATGCGGCTGTACGTACTATTGCCGGGAGTGCACGTAGTATGGGGATTGACGTGGAGGGTGTTATCTAATGGCTAAGCTAACCAAACGTCAAAAGGCAATTGCTGAAAAAGTTGACTTCGACAAGGCTTACGATGTTGCCGAAGCAGTTGAACTGCTGAAGTCCCTGCCGCGTGCGAAATTCGTCGAAAGCGTGGATGTCAGTGTGAATCTGGGTGTTGATCCGCGTAAATCTGATCAGGTTGTGCGTGGTTCTACCGTGCTGCCCAATGGTAATGGCAAGTCCGTTCGTGTGGCTGTATTTACCCAGGGGCCAAATGCTGATGCCGCGAAAGCAGCGGGTGCTGATTTTGTGGGCATGGATGAGCTGGCGGCTGAAGTGAAAGGCGGTATGATGGACTTTGATGTGGTGGTTGCCAGCCCTGATGCCATGCGTGTTGTGGGGCAGTTGGGTCAGGTGCTGGGGCCGCGTGGCCTGATGCCGAACCCTAAAGTGGGTACTGTAACTCCGAATGTTGCAGATGCCGTCAAGAATGCCAAGTCCGGTCAGGTTCGTTACCGGACCGATAAGGCGGGCATCATTCATTGTGGTATCGGTAACGTTGAGTTTGAAACGGATGCACTGGTGCAGAACCTGAACGCATTGGTTGCTGACCTGGTCAAGGCCAAGCCATCGACAGCAAAAGGTGTCTATCTGAAAGGTATTGCTCTGTCCACTACAATGGGGGCGGGTATTAAAATTGATCAGTCGACATTGTCGTACTAGTGGTCAGGCCACTAAATGCTGTCTAAAAAAACAAATTGAGCAGTCATGCTCAGTCAGGCTTTCAGGGAAGAAAGCCGCTGAAAGATAATAGTGAAGTTATCTGAGGCACCAGATATACAGGATGTATGTCGTCAAAGACCGCAGGGGTTGGTGATGTTCTATCCGGCTTAATAACCTGCGTAGATGGCGTTACCCGAGTCAGAAATGGTTTGTGGTGCGCCGTTTTCATCATTTCGGTGCTGGTATCGGAATGTTGTTTAACGGTGGTGTGTAAGCCGCCGAACCAGGAGTAGATATCGTGGCGTTAACACTGAGCGAGAAAAAACAGATTGTCTCTGAAGTGTCTGCGATAGCTGCAAGTGCTCATTCTGCGGTGGTTGCTGAATACCGTGGTTTGACTGTTGATCAGATGACAACGCTGCGCAAACAGGCGCGTGAAGGCGGGGTTTATCTGCGCGTGGTGAAGAATAATCTGGCGAAGATCGCTGTCCGGGATACCGAGTTTGAGTGTATTCAGGATGGTTTGACCGGGCCGCTGGTTCTGGCATTTTCTCAGGAAGATCCGGGCTCAGCTGCGCGTCTGATTAAGGAATTCATCAAAGACAAGGCAAACAGTAAACTGGAAGTGAAATTCGTTTCTGTTGGCGGGCAAATGTTACCGGCTGCCGAGCTGGAGCGTCTGTCCAAACTGCCAACACGCGATCAGGCACTTGCCATGCTGGCCGGTACGTTCCGTGCGCCGCTGGATAAGCTGGCCCGCACAATGAACGAAGTTCCGGGCAAATTTGTTCGCACACTTGCTGCAATTCGTGACCAGAAAGAGGCTTCTGCCTAATAAGTTGTTAATCGGTGTGCATGATTTTGTATGCTGACGAAATTGTAAATTTAAATCGGGTAACTCGGTTTTAGGAGATTTATCATGGCTGTAACTAAAGATGAAATGTTGGAAGCGATTTCTAACATGACTGTAATGGAAATCGTTGATCTGATTTCTGCAATGGAAGAAAAATTCGGTGTTAGTGCTGCGGCGGCGGCAGTGGCGGCAGCACCTGCTGCGGCTGGTGAAGTGGCTGCGGCTGAAGAGAAGACTGAATTTGACGTAATGCTGAAGAGCGCTGGCAGCAACAAGATTGCTGTTATCAAGGCCGTTCGTGCTATTACCGGTCTGGGCCTGAAAGAAGCCAAGGCAATGGTGGAAAGCGCACCTGCTGCAGTGAAGGAAGGCGTATCTAAAGATGAATCTGCTGATATCCAGAAGCAACTGGAAGAAGCAGGTGCTGAAGTTGAGCTCAAGTAAAACCGAGGTTGACTTTACATTGCTTGATGGTTAAAAACTTGCAATAAACCCAAGGCTGGCAGTGTTTTTCACTGTCGGCCTTTTGTCGCTTGTCAGACATTAAATGACAATGTTGGATAAGGGCGTCAGCTGGTTGGGCGCCTGACAAGATATATTTGATTCCGGGTGAGGAAACACGATGGGACTAAGTTATACCGAGAAGAAACGAATCCGCAAAGATTTTGGTAAGCGTAAGCAGATTCTGGAAGTACCTGACCTGTTAACAATTCAGCTGGAATCCTACCGGCATTTTTTACAACTGGATGTGCCGGTTGAAAAGCGCAAAAATACGGGCCTGCATGCGGCATTTTCTTCTGTTTTTCCGATTATCAGTTATAACAACTATGTGGCACTGGAATATGTGGATTATAGACTGGCAGAACCTGAGTTCGATGTCCATGAATGTCAGCTGCGCGGTCTGACTTATGCCGCATCCTTGCGTGTTAAGCTGCGCCTGGTAATCCACGACAAGGAAGCACCGGTTGAGGCCAAGGTTGTCAAATACATCAAGGAACAGGATGTTTATCTGGGCGAGCTGCCGTTAATGACCGACAAGGGTACCTTCATCATTAATGGTACCGAGCGAGTAATTGTTTCCCAGCTGCACCGTTCACCGGGTGTATTCTTTGAGCATGATAAGGGGAAATCCAATACCTCCGGCAAGCTGCTGCACAGTGCGCGGGTGATTCCTTACCGGGGTTCCTGGCTGGACTTCGAGTTTGATCCGAAAGACAGTATCTTTGTACGTATTGACCGTCGCCGCAAGCTGGCTTCGACCATTCTGCTGCGTGCACTGGGTATGGATAACGAAGAGATTCTCGATTATTTCTTCGATAAGATTGAAGTGCATCTGGGAGATGAAATCGAGATTGAGCTGGTGCCTGAGCGCTTGCGTGGTGAGCTGGCCTCTTTCGATATTCAGCTGGATGGTGAGGTGCTGGTGGAAGCCGGTCGACGCATTACGGCCAAACACATCCGTAAACTGGAAAAAAGTGGTCTGGATAAACTGGTCGTTCCACAGGATTACATGAACGGCAAGATGCTGGCGCACAATATTATTGATACGGCGACTGGTGAATTGCTGGCTGAGGCAAATGCCGAGCTGACGGACGAGCTGATCGAGAAGCTGCGTGATAATGGTGTGGAGCAGTTTAATATTCTGTACACCAGTGAGCTGGATCGCGGGCCGTTTATTTCTAATACACTGAATATTGACCCAACCCGCTCCAAACTGGAAGCGCAGGTGGAGATTTACCGGATGATGCGTCCGGGTGAGCCGCCAACGAAAGAGTCGGCTGAAAACCTGTTCAGCAACCTGTTCTTTACCTCTGATCGCTATGATTTGTCTGCGGTTGGGCGGATGAAATTTAACCGTCGTCTGGGTCGTGAAGCATCAACCGGTGAAGGTACGCTGGATCAGGATGATATTCTGGAGGTGCTGCGCAAGCTGATTGATATTCGCGATGGCCGCGATGATATTGATGACATTGACCATCTGGGTAATCGCCGTATCCGTAGTGTGGGTGAAATGGCGGAGAATGCGTTCCGCATTGGTCTGGTACGGGTTGAGCGGGCGGTAAAAGAACGCCTGACCATGGCTGAAAGCGAAGGTCTGATGCCACAGGAGCTGGTGAACTCCAAGCCGGTATCAGCAGCGATCAAGGAGTTCTTCGGTTCCAGCCAGCTGTCACAGTTTATGGATCAGAACAACCCGTTGTCTGAAGTGACCCACAAGCGGCGTATTTCCGCGTTAGGGCCGGGTGGCCTGACCCGTGAACGTGCCGGTTTTGAGGTGCGCGATGTGCATCCGACACACTATGGCCGTGTCTGTCCGATTGAAACACCGGAAGGGCCAAACATTGGCCTGATTAACTCGCTGTCGGTGTATGCGCGGACGAATGATTATGGTTTTCTGGAGACACCTTATCGCCGTGTGGTTGATGGCAAGGTGACCACTCAGATTGATTATCTGTCTGCTATCGAAGAGTCACAGTTCATTATTGCACAGGCGAATGCGGCACTGAATGAAACCGGTGAATTTGTCGATGAGTTTGTGAGTTGTCGTCACCGCAATGAATTTGCACTGATGACAGCCGACAAGATTCAGTATATGGATGTGTCGCCGAAGCAGATTGTTTCGGTGGCTGCCTCGCTGATTCCATTCCTGGAACACGATGATGCAAACCGCGCATTGATGGGTTCGAACATGCAGCGTCAGGCAGTACCCTGTCTGCGTGCGGAAACGGCGGTAACCGGTACCGGCATGGAGCGTGCGGTCGCGGTGGATTCCGGCTCAACGGTAGCGGCACGTCGCGGCGGTATTATTGACTCGGTGGATGCGGGTCGTATTGTGGTGCGGGTGAATGATGATGAGGCGGATGAAAGTGGCGGTGTTGATATTTACAACCTCATCAAGTACATGCGCTCGAATCAGAATACCTGTATCAACCAGCGTCCGATTGTTAATGTAGGTGATCGCATTGAGCGGGGTGATGTGCTGGCGGATGGTTCTTCAACCGATCTGGGTGAACTGGCGCTGGGTCAGAATATGTTCATCGCCTTTATGCCGTGGAATGGGTATAACTTTGAGGATTCGATTCTGTTATCCGAGCGGGTCGTGGAAGAAGACCGTTTTACCACCATTCACATTGAGGTTTTGTCCTGTCTGGCGCGTGATACCAAGCTGGGGCCGGAAGAGATTACTGCGGATATTCCGAATGTCAGTGAAAGCCTGCTGTCCAAGCTGGATGAGTGCGGCATTATTCATGTGGGTGCCGAGGTTGAGCCGGGTGATATTCTGGTTGGCAAGGTGACACCCAAGGGTGAAAGCCAGTTGACTCCGGAAGAAAAGCTGCTGCGTGCCATTTTTGGTGAGAAAGCATCCGATGTGAAGGACAGTTCACTGCGGGTCGGTACCGGGATGAAAGGTACGGTCATCGATGTGCGCGTCTTTACCCGTGATGGTGTGGAGCGTGATGCCCGTGCCCTGTCGGTACAGGAAGATGACCTGAAAAAGGTGCGCAAGGATCTGCTGGACGAGCTGCGTATTTATGAAAACGATGTTTTCGGGCGTGTCTCAAGGATGATCGTTGGTCAGGTGGCGGATGGCGGGCCGGAAGGTCTGGCCTCCGGCTCCAAAGTCACGCAGAATTATCTGGACAGCTTGATGCGTCATGAGTGGTTCTCGGTGCGTATGCGTGATGAGGCACTGAATGAGCAACTGGAGTCGCTGGCCACGCAGCTGTCCGAGAAGAAGAAGGAGTACGAGGTCCGCCTACAGAAGCAGCGTGATAAACTGACTGCCGGTGATGACCTAGCACCGGGCGTGCTGAAGATGGTTAAGGTCTATGTCGCAGTAAAGCGGCGTATGCAGCCGGGTGACAAGATGGCGGGTCGTCATGGTAACAAGGGTGTGGTTTCACGCATTGTGCCGGTTGAGGATATGCCGTATCTGGAAAATGGTCAGCCGGTTGATATCGTGCTGAATCCGCTGGGTGTGCCGTCACGGATGAACGTGGGGCAGGTGCTGGAGACTCACCTTGGCTGGGCAGCCAAGGGGCTGGGTGCCAAGATTGGTCGTATGATTGATACCAAGGCCAAAGTGGATGAAATGCGCCAGTTCCTGACAGAAATTTATGAAACCGGTGGTAACCCTGAACAGGGTGATCTGTCTGAAATGACCGATGCGGAAATTGTCGAAATGGCCGGTAATCTGCGTCGTGGTGTGCCAATGGCCACCCAGGTGTTTGATGGTGCGCATGAGTCTGAAATCAAGGCCATGCTGAAGCTGGCGGATTTGCCGGAGTCGGGTCAGACCCGTTTATATGATGGTCGTACCGGTGAGGCGTTCGAGCGTGAAGTAACCGTGGGTTATATGCACATGCTGAAACTGAATCATCTGGTGGACGACAAGATGCATGCCCGCTCCACGGGGCCGTACAGTCTGGTGACCCAGCAGCCGCTGGGCGGTAAGGCGCAATTCGGCGGTCAGCGCTTCGGTGAGATGGAAGTCTGGGCACTGGAGGCTTATGGTGCCGCTTACACGCTACAGGAAATGCTCACCGTCAAGTCGGATGATGTGAATGGCCGTAACAAGATGTACAAGAGTATCGTGGATGGTGACCATTATATGGAAGCCAGCATGCCTGAGTCCTTCAACGTACTCATGAAGGAAATCCGTTCGCTCGGTTTGAATATCGAGCTGGAAAGAGACTAATTGACCGATAAGGCAGGCGGATAAAATAGTATGAAAGATTTACTGAACCTTTATAAGCAGAAGCAGGAAACCCAGGATTTTGATGCGATTCGTATCGGGTTGGCATCGTCCGAGGTCATCCGGTCATGGTCATACGGTGAAGTTAAAAAACCGGAAACGATTAACTATCGCACCTTTAAGCCGGAGCGTGACGGTCTGTTCTGTGCCAAGATTTTTGGCCCGGTGAAGGACTTTGAGTGCCTGTGTGGTAAGTACAAGCGCCTGAAGCACCGGGGCGTGGTATGCGAGAAATGTGGTGTTGAAGTCACCCAGACCAAGGTGCGCCGTGAGCGCATGGGGCATATTGATCTGGCCAGTCCGGTGGCCCATATCTGGTTCCTGAAGTCATTGCCATCCCGTATCGGTCTGATGCTGGACATGACGCTGCGTGACATTGAACGGATTCTGTATTTCGAAATTTTTGTGGTCACTGAGCCGGGTATGACCACACTGGAACGCGGTACGCTGCTGACGGATGAAGCGTATCTGGAAGCGGTGGAAGAGTTTGGTGACGAATTTGAAGCCAAAATGGGTGCTGAGGCGGTACAGGATTTGCTGCGCACCATTGATCTGAAGCATGAAATCATGCAGATGCGTGAAGAGATTGCTGAAACGGGTTCCGAAACCAAGCTGAAGCGTCTGACCAAGCGTCTGAAGGTCATGGAAGCGTTCCAGAATTCCGGTAATAAGCCGGAATGGATGATTATGAACGTGTTGCCGGTGTTGCCGCCGGATCTGCGTCCGTTGGTGCCGCTGGATGGTGGTCGTTTTGCAACTTCCGATCTGAATGATCTGTACCGCCGGGTGATTAACCGTAATAATCGTCTGAAGCGCCTGCTGGAATTGAATGCGCCGGACATTATTGTGCGCAACGAAAAGCGTATGTTGCAGGAATCAGCGGATGCGCTGCTGGATAATGGTCGCCGTGGTCGTGCAATTACCGGTTCGAATAAGCGCCCATTGAAATCCCTGTCGGACATGATCAAGGGCAAGCAGGGTCGTTTCCGTCAGAACCTGCTGGGTAAACGTGTTGATTACTCCGGGCGTTCCGTCATCGTGACCGGGCCGTCGCTGCGCCTGCACCAATGTGGTCTGCCAAAAAAGATGGCACTGGAACTCTTTAAGCCATTTATTTTCGGCAAGTTGCAGCGTCGTGGTCTGGCCACCACCATTAAGGCAGCCAAGAAGCTGGTAGAGCGCGAAACAGCTGAGGTCTGGGATATTCTGGCGGAGGTGATTCGTGAGCACCCGGTGATGTTGAACCGTGCGCCGACTTTGCACCGCCTGGGGATTCAGGCCTTTGAGCCACTGCTGATTGAAGGTAAGGCGATTCAGTTGCACCCGTTGGTCTGTGCGGCGTTCAATGCGGACTTCGATGGTGACCAGATGGCCGTGCACGTGCCATTGTCACTGGAGGCACAGCTGGAAGCACGCAGCCTGATGATGTCGACCAATAACGTGCTGTCACCGGCCAATGGTGATCCGATTATTGTCCCTTCGCAGGACGTGGTGCTGGGTCTGTATTACATGACCCGCGAGGCGATTGGTGAGAAGGGTGAGGGAATGGTGTTTTCCGACCCGCAGGAAGCACAGCGAGCCTATGAAACCGGACATGCCTCACTGCATGCCAAGGTGAAGGTGCGGATTACTGACCGGGTCAAGGACGAAAATAGTGATAATCCGGAAGCGCCGCTGATTCAGCGTACCCGCTTGCTGGATACCACCGTGGGCCGCTCAATTCTGACCACTATTATGCCTGATGGTCTGCCGTTTGAGTTGTTTAACCAGACGCTGAAAAAGAAAGCAATTTCACGCCTGCTGGATGCGGCCTACCGCTCTGTGGGCATGAAAGAGTCGGTTATTTTCGCGGATCAGCTGATGTACACCGGTTATCGTTATTCAACGCGTGCCGGGGTTTCTTTCTGTGCGGATGACATGATTATTCCGGAGAAGAAGGAAGCATTACTCAATGCCGCCGAAGAGGATGTGAAGGAAATCCAGCGTCAGTTTGAAAGTGGTCTGGTGACGCAAGGTGAGCGTTATAACAAGGTAGTGGACATCTGGGCGCGTACCAATGATCTGGTGGCCAAGGCGATGATGGAAAAGATTGGCACCCAGACCGTGACGGATGAGGACGGTAATCCGGTGCTGGATGATCAGGGGCATGAGGTTGAGCAGGAATCTTTCAACTCGATCTACATGATGGCGGACTCCGGTGCGCGTGGTTCTCCGGCGCAGATTCGTCAGCTGGCGGGGATGCGTGGCCTGATGGCGAAGCCGGATGGTTCGATCATTGAAACGCCGATTACCTCTAACTTCCGTGAAGGTCTGACTGTACTTCAGTACTTTATTTCCACGCACGGGGCGCGGAAAGGTCTGGCGGATACCGCACTGAAAACGGCTAACTCCGGTTATTTGACCCGCCGTCTGGTAGATGTGGCACAGGATATGGCGGTGGTACTGGATGACTGTGGTACCAGTCGCGGTATGCTGATGCGGCCCATCATCGAAGGCGGTGATGTCGTTGAGGGGCTGGCGGAACGGGTGCTGGGGCGTGTGGTGGCACAGGACGTGGTGCGTGATGATGAAGTGCTGCTGAAAGCCGGTACACTGATTGATGAGCATATGGTCAGCGAGATTGATCGTCTGGCGATAGATGAGCTGGTCGTGCGTTCAGCAATTACCTGTGAGGCAAATTACGGTGTGTGCCGCCAGTGTTATGGTCGTGACCTGGCACGCGGTCATCTGGTTTGCAAGGGTGAGTCTGTCGGGGTCATTGCCGCGCAGTCCATCGGTGAGCCGGGTACTCAGCTGACCATGCGTACTTTCCACATTGGTGGTGCGGCCAGCCGGTCAGCAGCGGAAAGTGGTATTGCGGTGAAATCTGCCGGTAAGGTGAACCTGATTAACGTCAAGACCGTAACCAATGCTCAGGGCAATCTGGTGGCGATTTCCCGCTCCGGTGAGCTGGGTGTAGTGGATGCTAATGGTCGTGATAAGGAACGTTACAAGCTGCCATACGGTGCTATCCTGATGATTACTGATGGCGAGGCGGTTGAGGCCGGTCAGAAAGTAGCGCAATGGGATCCGCATACGCATCCGATTATTTCGGAAGTGTCCGGCCAGATTGAGTTTCTGGATTTCAATGATAATGTCACCGTACAGACCAAAGTGGATGAAATCACTGGTCTGTCTTCCATTGAGGTGATGGATCCGAAGAGTCGCCCAAGTTCCGGTCGCGATTTGCGTCCTACAGTGCGCTTGCTGGATGAGCAGGGTGAAAGTATTTTCTTTGAAAATACCAAGATTCCGGTGCAGTATCCGTTGCCTGCCGGAGCGATTATTACCACCACTAATGGTGCCAGTGTCGAAGTGGGTGAGGTTGTGGCGCGTTTGCCACAGGCATCTTCCAAGACACGTGATATTACCGGTGGTCTGCCGCGGGTTGCGGATCTGTTCGAGGCGCGTAAGCCGAAAGACGGTGCAATTCTGGCAGAGAAAACCGGTACGATATCCTTCGGCAAGGAAACCAAGGGTAAGCAGCGTATTGTGATCACCGGAGAAGATGGTGAGACTTACGAAGAGCTGATTCCAAAATGGCGGACACTGGATGTGTTTGAGGGTGAGAAAGTCACCAAGGGTGAGGTCATTGCTGATGGTGAGCCGAATCCGCATGATATTCTGCGTCTGTTGGGGGCAACCGCACTGGCCGAGTATCTGGTGAAGGAAATTCAGGACGTTTACCGCCTGCAGGGTGTCGGTATCAACGACAAGCACATTGAGGTCATTGTGCGGCAGATGATGCGTAAGGTTGATATTTATGATGCCGGTGATAGTGAGCAGTTCCTGCGTGGTGAGCAGACCGATTACTGGCGGGTGATTGAGGAAAACAAGAGGCTGCAGGAGGCTGGTAAGTTGCCGATCAAATACATCCGTGTATTGATGGGAATTACCAAGGCATCGCTGGTGACCGACTCGTTTGTGTCTGCCGCCTCGTTCCAGGAAACCACCCGGGTACTGACTGATGCCGCAGTACGTGGTGCGCGTGATGAATTACGCGGCCTGAAGGAAAACGTTATCGTTGGGCGTTTGATTCCTGCGGGTACCGGTTTGGCGTACCATGAACAGCGCCGTCGTGAGCGTAACCCGTTCCAGCTGGAAGATGCGTTTGCTGCAGAGCAGGCGGAGACTGAAACAGCAACCGTGGATACCGTGGATGTGGCAGAGCCTGTGACAGCCGATTCTGCTGAGCCGGAAACGGAATAAGCTCTGGCAATCAGCTGAAGCCGGGTTGATTAATCAGAGGGTGAAGATTCACCCTCTGGTGATTATTTCGCTAAAGTATCGGGTGGTGAAGTTTATTACATAAGCCGGTTGTTTTGCCTGATCAATCCAGTGTTGTTATTTTGCAGAAAACATATTGACAACAAAGGCAAACATGCCTTGACAGATGCCATTGGCATCCCTAGAATCTTGCGACCTTTAATAGGCTGGTGAGTCCGGTCTGTTGTTCTTATGGGGATCGCAGGTGAGACAAGTTAATTATATCCTCATGCAGGTTACGGAGAAATTTTTTTAATGGCAACGATTAACCAGTTGGTGCGCAAGCCGCGCAAGCGTAAGGCTGAGAAGAGCAACGTGCCCGCGTTGGAGGCTTGCCCGCAGCGTCGTGGTGTTTGTACCCGTGTTTATACAACTACGCCGAAAAAGCCGAACTCGGCAATGCGTAAGGTGGCACGTGTACGTCTGACTAATGGCTTTGAAGTCACCAGTTATATCGGTGGTGAAGGACATAATCTTCAGGAGCACTCTGTGGTTCTGATTCGTGGCGGTCGTGTCAAAGACCTGCCGGGTGTTCGCTATCACACTGTACGCGGCAGTCTTGATACCCAGGGTGTTAAAGATCGCAAGCAGGGTCGTTCCAAGTATGGCGCGAAGCGTCCTAAGAGCTAAAGTTGAGATTCAGACATGCCTAGAAGAAGAGAAGTTCCCAAACGCGAAATCCTGCCAGATCCCAAGTTCGGTAGTGAAATGCTGAGCAAGTTCATGAATGCGGTCATGAAGGATGGCAAGAAGGCGGTTGCTGAAAAGATTATTTATGGTGCATTGGAAGAAATCAGCCAGAAGAAAGGCGGTGACGGCCTTGCTGTGCTGAATGATGCACTGGAGAATGCCCGTCCTGCGGTTGAGGTTAAGGCACGTCGTGTGGGTGGTGCTACCTATCAGGTTCCGGTCGAAGTGCGCCCTTCCCGTCAGAATGCACTGGCAATGCGCTGGTTGATTGATGCAGCGCGTAAGCGGGGTGAGAAATCAATGGCGCGTAAGCTGGCGGGTGAGCTGATTGATGCGGCTGAAAAGCGTGGTGCGGCGGTGAAAAAGCGTGAAGATACTCATCGCATGGCGGAAGCTAATAAAGCCTTCGCTCATTTCCGCTGGTAATTGCCAGGTATAGATAAGACAGAGAAGTATTCCGTGGCACGTCAAACTCCCATTGATCGTTACCGTAATGTCGGCATCATGGCGCATATTGATGCCGGTAAGACGACAACGACTGAGCGGGTTTTGTTCTATACGGGTATTTCGCACAAAATTGGCGAGGTACATGACGGTGCTGCGGTCATGGACTGGATGGAGCAGGAGCAGGAACGGGGGATTACCATTACCTCAGCGGCCACTACCTGTTTCTGGTCAGGTATGGATCAGCAGTTTGATCAGCACCGCATCAATATTATTGATACGCCGGGGCACGTTGATTTTACCATCGAAGTCGAACGTTCTTTGCGGGTGCTGGATGGCGCGGTTGCCGTCTTTTGTGCTGTCGGTGGTGTGGAGCCACAGTCGGAAACCGTCTGGCGGCAGGCTAACAAGTACAATGTGCCGCGTATGGCATTCGTCAACAAGATGGATCGTATTGGTGCGGATTTTCTGCGGGTGGTCCGTCAGATTGAGGAGCGTCTGGGTTCAACTCCGATTGCGGTTCAATTGCCGATTGGGGCAGAAGAAGATTTTAAGGGTGTCGTCGATCTGGTGCGCATGCAGGCTATCTTCTGGGATGAAGATAACATGGGTGCTACCTATCAGGCTGAGCCGATTCCTGTAGCAATGCAGGATGCGTGCCAGGAATGGCACGAGAAAATGGTGGAAGCTGCGGCTGAAGCGGATGAAGCCTTGATGGATGAGTATCTGGAAAGCGGCGAGCTCTCTGTTGATGCCATCTATCGTGGTTTGCGCATACGTACGCTGGCGGGTGAGATTGTACCGGTATTGTGTGGTTCCGCCTTTAAGAATAAAGGGGTGCAGGCGATGCTGGATGCTGTTGTGCGCTATATGCCATCGCCAGTGGATGTGCCTGCAATTAAAGGTGTGCATGATGATGCGGACGAAACGCCAGATGAGCGCCATGCTTCAGATGATGAGCCGTTTGCTGCACTGGCCTTTAAGGTGGCTACTGATCCGTTTGTGGGTACGCTGACTTTTTTCCGGGTGTACTCGGGTGTACTCAAAACCGGTGATACGGTTTATAACCCGGTTAAGGGCAAACGTGAGCGCATTGGTCGTATTATGCAGATGCATTCCAATGCGCGTGAAGAGATTAAAGCTGTTTACGCCGGTGATATCGCAGCAGGTGTCGGGCTGAAAGATGTTACTACCGGTGAGACACTGTGCGCGCCCGGTGCGGTAATTACGCTGGAGCGAATGGAATTTCCGGAGCCGGTCATTTCGGTGGCGGTGGAGCCGAAGTCACAAGCCGATCAGGAAAAAATGGCTCTGGCACTGGGCAAGCTGGCACAGGAAGATCCATCATTCCGGGTGCATACCGATCAGGAGTCCGGTCAGACGATTATTTCCGGTATGGGTGAGTTGCATCTGGATATTATCGTTGATCGCCTGAAGCGTGAGTTTAAGGTCGGGGCCAATGTGGGTAATCCACAGGTGGCTTACCGTGAAACAATTTGCTCATCGGTTGAGGTTGAAGGTAAGTTTATTCGTCAGTCCGGTGGTAAAGGTCAGTACGGTCATGTCTGGTTGCGTCTGGAGCCGCTGGCTGAAGGCGAAGGTTACCGGTTTGAAGATGCCGTCGTCGGTGGCTCTGTGCCGAAAGAATTTATCCCTTCTGTGGATAGAGGTATTCAGGAACAGATGGCGGGCGGTGTACTGGCCGGTTATCCACTGGTTGATATGAAAGCAACGTTGTATGATGGTTCGTTTCATGATGTTGACTCCAGTGAAATGGCTTTCAGGATTGCGGCCTCAATGGCGGTGCGTGACGGGGTGCTACAGGCTGATCCGGCGCTGCTTGAACCAATGATGAAAGTCGAGGTGGTGACGCCGGAAGACTATATGGGTGATGTGATGGGTGATCTGACCCGTCGCCGGGGAGTGGTTCAGGGGATGGATGACTCGCCAACAGGAAAGATTATACGTGCGGAAGTGCCGTTAGGAGAGATGTTTGGTTATGCGACTGCGCTGAGATCAGCGACGCAGGGGCGGGCATCTTATTCGATGGAGTTCGCGAAATACGCGGAAGCACCTGCAATTGTATTGCAGGACATTTTGAAAAGAAGGTAAGTTGCAATGGCGAAGGATAAATTTGAGCGTACGAAACCGCACGTGAATGTGGGTACGATCGGTCACGTTGACCACGGTAAGACAACCCTGACAGCGGCGCTGTCGGTGGTGCAGAGTGAAAAGTTCGGTGGTGAAACCAAGAAATTCGACCAGATTGATAACGCTCCGGAAGAAAAGGCGCGGGGTATCACCATTTCCACCTCACACGTG
>PDWJ01003211.1_pt1 | contig 15909 bp, 17 predicted proteins | sample 1430881 | NCBI WGS metagenome assembly PDWJ01 (sample SAMN01162460, study PRJNA174530) | Oral metagenome, whole genome shotgun sequencing project. | biome: Marine environment; feature: Marine mammal; material: Swab sample of the gingival sulcus; isolation source: swab sample of gingival sulcus... | reverse complement strand
AAGAGAAAGAAGCTAGAAAAAAACAGAAGGCTGCAGTCATTAAAGAGATTCGTCTCGGACTGAGTATTGATACGAACGATTTAGCAATCAAGGCGAAAAATGCGCATAAGTTTTTGACAGCTGGCGATAAGGTTAAAGTTTCGCTTCGTTTTAGAGGTCGCGAACTTGGGTATACCCAGAAGGGGTATGAAGTGTTCGAACGATTTACGGCGCTTGTCGAAGATGTCGCAAAACTTGAAAATAATCCAAAAATGGAAGGCAGGAGCATGTCGGCGCTGTACACGCCAAAGAAATAGAAAAGGAGGGGCAGTATGCCTAAGATGAAGACGCACACTGGTGCGAAGAAAAGGGTTAGAGCAACCGGAACAGGGAAGCTAAAGAGATCAAAAGCTTTTACAAGCCACATTTTGACAAAAAAGTCAACCAAGAGAAAAAGAGGTCTTAGAAAAGGTACTGTTGTAAGTGATTCGGATATGAAGAGAGTAAAAACTCTGTTACCATATATGTAGGAGGGAAGCATGGCTAGAATTAAAGGTGGCGTAAACGCTAAGAAAAAACATAAAAAAGTTTTGAAACTCGCGAAAGGGTTTAGAGGTCAAAAGAGACTGGTATTTAGAGCGGCAAATCCTGCCGTTATGCGATCGCTTCGCTCAATGTACATTGGTAGAAAGCATAGAAAGAGGGATTTTAGAAAAATGTGGATCGCTCGTATTAATGCGGCTACCAGAATCAATGGCATGAGCTATTCTAAATTTATGAACGGACTCAAAAAATCGAATATTGACATCAATAGAAAAATGCTTTCCGAGATGGCAATTCACAATCCTGAGGATTTTGCGAAACTCGTTGAAATAGCAAAACAAGCGGTGTAGTATGGCGTTCTTAGATGAGGTTATTGCATTTGATAAGCAACATCCAATGAATATCGTGGTGGCAGAGACAGACCCAAGGGTTCTCTCTGCCGCTGAGCGCGCTCTTTCGGAAGGTATTGTCAATATTTTTATCGTTAGTGACAGTATGGATTTTGTTGCTGATTACCCACTTCTTAAAGAGGCAAAGGTGATTTCGCCTAGTAAGTATGAGCAATTAGAGGAGATGGCGAATCGCTTGGCAGAAATTCGGAAATCGAAGGGAATGACCGTGGAGCAAGCGAAAGAGTTGCTTTTAACCAATTCTTTGTACTTTGGTGTGATGCTTTTGAAGATGGATGTTGCAGATGGTATGATTGCCGGAGCGACCTGTCCAACAGCGGATGTTCTTCGACCGGCGCTTCAAATTATCAAGACGGCGGAAGGAACGAAGTTGGTCAGTGGGGCAATGATTATCGAAGGTCACCAAAGAGAGTTGGGCGAACACGGATTACTTCTTTTTGCGGATTGTGCGATTAATCCGGAACCGAATGAAGAGGAATTGGCTCATATTGCTATCAGTTCCGCCAGTACGTTTGAATCACTGGTTCAGGAAGAAGCAAAAGTGGCGATGGTGTCATTTTCTACGAAGGGTTCGGCGAAACATCCGAATGTTGACAAGATGCATAATGCGACAAAATTGGCAAAAGAATTGAAGCCGGATTTGAAAATTGATGGGGAGCTTCAAGCCGATGCTGCGCTTATCCCGAGTGTTGCCGAGAAAAAAGCGAAAGATTCAGCGGTTGCCGGTAAGGCAAATGTCTTGGTGTTTCCGGACTTGGGTGCCGGAAATAGTGGGTACAAACTCGTCCAGCGTTTTGGTGGTGCGAATGTGTATGGTCCGATTTGTCAGGGAATTGCGCTTCCGATTAACGACCTGTCACGAGGTGCGACAGTGGATGATATATTTGGTACGATTGCGATTACTGGAATGCAAGCATATGCAAAGAAACATAATTTGTGCTGATGACGATAAAGGAAGTAACCGCAAAGACAAATAGCTTTTATAAATCTTTGCTTCAGATAAAAAAGAACAAGCGTAAAAGCGAATTTTATGTGGAGGGCGTTCGTTATATTGGAGAGCGTCGTCCACTTTTTGTTGTCTGTAGTGAGGATACTCGAGAACAGGGTGTGGAAGTTGCAGAACGACATGGTACCAACTTGGTGCTTCTTTCCAATCCGCTTTTTCAAAATGTCTCCGATTCTCAACATTCGCAGGGATTATTGGCAATCTATAGTCGAAGCGATTTTTGCCGAGAGATTGCAGAGGAGTCAACCGCTGGCGAGTTGGACAAGTCAGTTGTTTTGCATGATAATACAAGAAAGTTGACAGAAAGTTCTGACAAGCGTACTGATCGGGATCAGGCGAAGCATAGCGATTGCGAAAAAGAAAAGCGCCCGATGATGGTTTTGGTACTTGATCAAGTGTCGGACCCCGGGAATATGGGTGCTATTATTCGCAGTGCCGATGCAGCGGGCATTCAAAAAGTCTACCTTGTAAAAGGCAGCACGGATCCCTATTCTCCGAAAGCGACGCGTTCTTCGGCGGGTTCTATCCTGAATATTGATGTTGTCATAGGTAGTCGTGAAGATATATTGGAAGAACTCAGGGCAAAGGGGTATGTTGTGTACACTGCGGATTTAAATGGTCAAGACTATCATCTATTTCGCGAAATGCGTCCGTTTGCCTTGGTACTCGGCAATGAGGCGCATGGTGTTCATTCAGTATTTACAGAACAGGCGATTTCTGCGGTTACGATTCCGATTTATGGAGGAGCAGAATCGCTGAATGTGTCGGTTGCAGCAGGTATTCTTATTTACGGACTTCGAGATCGTTGTACTCATTCTTAATAGGAGGGATATATAGGAGGGATAATGAAAAATAATAAAAAATTTTTATATACCTTTTTTGTCATAATTACAGCGACGTTATTTCTTATCTACATTGCTAAAGTGTCAAATGATAAAGTGATCATCAGTAAGAATATGATCGCTGGTGACGTTTCCACGATTGATAAGGCGATTATTAAGTGCGGAGAACAAGAGTATCCTTTGACGCTTCCGAATTACTACACGACGAATTGTCCCTATGAAATAAAGTACAATTTAAGTGAAGTGTCCGATTTGAGTAATAAAATTGTTGATGTCCATATTCTCTATTCGAATTTTACTTGTTACATGGATGGAGAACCTATTTATTTTTACAATGTAGGAAAAAATAACTGTGTAAAAAGCGGTGCCAGTAGAGTGCATTATATTGAGTTTCCAAGTAATATTAAAGTTCCTGAATTGACCATTAAAGTGGAACCGATTTTTCAGAGTAATTCCAGGTATCATATTGCTCGGTTGAAAATTTCGGATACTCTTGGCTTGGTTCGAGAATATGTGGTATCCGATGTTCTAATGATAATTTTTACCCTTGTTTTATTTTCAATTTTTGTTGGTTTGACTGTTTTCAATTCGCTGATTCAAAAAGAAGAAGGCTTTAATTGGCAAGTGTTTCATTTATCCATGCTTTGTCTTTTAATGGCTATTTATATGTTTACTCAACTTCAGATACAATTTTTATTTGGCTATTCGACAATGTATTTTCTTGTTCGCTATGCGGTGGAATTTTACAGTCTGAGTATCTTGCCTGTTCCTGTTCTCTACATGGTGAAGTACGATCTCGATACACGTTGGGCTCGCATTCTTGAGATAAGCGGAATTGTCCTTATTTTGCAAGGAATGATACAGTTTTTGTTGACAATTTTTACGGATTATGAGTTTAAGCTATTATTGAAGATTTCTCACGGTTTTATTGTGGTATCAATTTTATTGGTTATCGTGAGTATTTTGACGACGAATTCCAATCAATATCCTCGAAAAATGCGTGTTTTATACTCATTGATTCCCGTTATTATAACCTTTTTACTGGGAATTGTCTTCTACTATTTCAGTCCGAATTTTGTCTACAAAGAATTCTTGGTACTTGGTTCGATTATGTTTGTTATTGTCAATATTTATCTTTTTATGAAGGAGTATAAAAATACACATAATTTAAATTTTGAATTGGATACCTATAAAAAAATATCCAGAATTGATTACTTGACCGAGATGCCAAATAGAGTGGCGTACAATGAAGACATTGCGTGCTATAGTTCATTGAGGAATGAATACTCCACCTTGGGATTTATTGTGGTAGACATTCAAAAACTGAGGCTGATTAATCGAATGCATGGATTTGATGCCGGTGACGCGGTGATTCAAAATATGGCGAAGTATTTAAAACATATTGTTGAGAAGGAAAATAATGTGTTTGTTTATCGAACGGGATCGAGTGAATTTGTTATGATATTAAAGAATATTAATTATGAAAATTTAGCCAAGATTTCCGATCGTATTGATTCCCTAAAGGATAAGCATCATGGTCGAGTTGCCTTTGGAAAGGGAGAAGAGCAGTATGAGTATACTTTTTCTGTTGGTTACAGTATTTATTTTCCTCATAATAAGAGTAATTTGTCGGATGTACTATGGGATGCAGAAAATCAAATTGAAAATATGAATTCGAGCCGATCAGTCCTTGAAAATGAGAATGATATAGCGTATAATTTCAACTAGAGGTGTTATGAAAAGAAGAAATGTTTTAATAATGTCATTGGTGCTTGTTGTCGTCACCGCCGTTGCTACTTTGGCAGTAAGTATGGCGTTTGATCGCAATTCGTTGCCGGCTATGACAAAGAAGAATGGTGATGGAACGGTTACAATTAGTGAAAAAGAGTACAAGGGTCTACTCGATGCACAGAAACAGTGTGTTTTCTTGGAAGAAAAGTATGATGATTTAGAGGATTTGCAAGACTACATTAAGGAAAATTACTACAAAGAAGTTAGTGATGAACTCCTGTTGGAAGGTGCAAAAAAAGGTCTCTTTCAGGTACTGGAAGATCCCTACTCTGTCTTTATGAATCCGGAGGAATATGAATCTTATCTCGAATCGACGACGGGAGAATTTCCCGGTATCGGTGTGTATGTTCATCCGAATCCCGATCGAGGAATTGAGGTTATTTCGCCAATTGAGGATACGCCGGCAGATCTTGCGGGGTTAAAGGCACTTGATGTTATTAAGTCGGTCAACGGCATAGAGTATACGCATGCTGAAATTGACGAGGCGATAAATAATATCCGAGGGGAACCGGGCACCGATGTGACACTGACGATCTATAGACAGTCGAACAATTCGACCTTTGATGTCGTTATTACGAGAGATATTATTGTCGTAAAAGTTGTAAAATCTGAAATGCTTAACCAAGACATCGGTTACTTGCGATTGACTCAGTTTGACAATAGTGCGGCAGAAGAATTTTACGAACACATGGAGACATTGATTGCCAGTGGGGCAGATGCTGTTGTTATCGATCTTCGAAATAACCCGGGAGGAAGTTTATCCGAGTGTCTTGCGATTTCCGACATGTTGCTGCCGGAAGGGATTATTTGTACCACGAAGGGCAGAGCACTCGGTAGTACAGAAACTTTTGAGTCGATTGAAGAACACTACGATTTACCGATAGCGCTTCTTATTGATGAGGGATCTGCGTCTGCATCTGAAATTCTTGCCGGTGCGATTAAAGATAGAAATCGCGGTGCATTGATCGGGACGAAGTCCTTTGGAAAGGGTGTTGTTCAAATCTTTATGCCATATCGAGACGGTACAGGCTTAAAGCTGACGACTTCTGAGTATTTTACGCCTTCCGGTATCAATATTCACGGTATTGGGATTGAGCCCAACTACATGGTCGAACTCTCCGAAGAGTACTTAAGTTTAGAGAATCCTCAGTTAAAAGACGATGATCAGGTTAAAAAAGCAGTGGAAATTTTGAAAAATGAACTGAAAAAACCATTAAAAAATAGGTAGCTTGTCTACGTGTTCGATGTTAATCCCGTGTTTGACACGGGATTTCTGTTTATACTAATGTTTATGAGTTTAGTTAAATTATGATTATTAAAAGAAGAATGTAAAAGAAAAGGTAGGTCAATGGATATTTCAATGTACAAGGCAAGAGCGGACAAACTATCTGCTGATGCCGAAAAAATGGCGCAAGAAATGGGAAAAATAAAAATGCCGGAAGCAGTGGAACCACTGCCATTTTTGATGCCACTTATTCTTTCTGTTGTATTGGTTGTGGGGGCTTTGGTAGGACTTACTATTCTGTTCTAGTTTTTCTAGCTTTTCTAGCTTGGCTTTTTTTGCCAGAACTTCTCAAACTACGAACTCGCTCTTGTTCGTGAACTATTTGTTCTACTCTCTGCGAGCTCTTTCTTGTTTGCTCGTTCTGTCAAAAAAAGCCTACGCTAGAATAGTATCATTTAAAGTATGTTTATTTTCGTTAATCTTTTACCATTCGTTCATGAACCATTTGTTCTATTCTCATCATGCTAAAATTCGTTCACTCATTCTGCCAAAAAAATCCTGCGCTAGAATGGTTTAAAAATAAAATATTTTAGTTTTTATAAATTCGCTCTTGTTCGTGAACGGAAGAATTCAAAACCGGAAGGGTGTTCTTTTGCAAAGCGATAGGAGGAACGGAGTGAGTCGAATGCTTCACGAGTGAGACTGCGCAAAGCATTCGCTCATTTTATTTTAATAGTCGCGTTCGATGCCCCAGAAGAAAATACAGACTGTACCGGGTCCTGTGTGGCTTCCGATAGTCGTTCCGATATTGTTAATTTCAACCTTTCCATCGAGATTCGGGAACGCTTTTTCGACTTCTTTCGCTGTTTTTATTGCATTTTCCATAGAATCCGATTGGCAAATGTAGCATTTTCCGGAGTAATTTTTTCCATCAAAAGCATACTTTTCCATTTTATTGATAATGTGATGAGATGCTTTTTTTTGACCTCTTATTTTTTCAGGGCATATGAGTTTTCCTTCTTTGTTAAGTGTTACAATAGGACATACATTCAGCATCGTCCCGATTGCGCCTGAAACCTTGGAAATTCTGCCACCGCGAATGTAAAAGGTAAGGTCTGTACAGTAAAGCCAAGAATGCATATTCAGCCTGTGATGCTTTGCCCATTCGTAAAGCTCATCGATGCTCATTCCCTCATCCCTAAGATCGGCGAGTTTATCCATGTAGAGTCCGAGTCCGGATGATGCATTTAAGGAATCGAGAATATAAATTTTTCGCTCCGGATATTTTTCTTGGAGTATTTTTTGAGCGGTGCCGGCTGAATTGATAACACCCGATATACCGCTGGTAAGTGAAAGGTGGATAATATCTTTGCCCTCTTTTAGAAAAGGTTCAAAATATTCTATAAATTCTCCTACACTAACCTGTGAGGTCGTGGTTTTTGCACCATTCAGCATCGCTTGATAAAACTCATGGTATGGAATCGATTTTCCTAAGTCATCAAAATATTCTTTATCATCTAATGAAAAATGAAAACAAACATACTCGATATTTCTTTTTTTAAAATGTTCTTCTGAAAGGTCTGCTGTTGAACAACAGCTCAGTACATAAGGATTCATACTACCTCCTTTGGGATTTTTCGTAACTAGTACTTCTCCGTTTATTCTATCACTTTTAGTATTTTTAGCAAATAAATATTGAAGCTAAAATGAAAATTTGTTGTACAGTTACAAACAGTGAGACTGGAGTATAGTCAAGTAAATGGACACGAAAATGAACATAATCATCTATTATAAAATTATATATGAGGTTAGAATATAACACAGAACACGATATAAAAATTAATACAAAAGTTCACAGGCTGATCTGACTAGTGAGGACAGAGCTTTATTTAAATTGGCATTATCTAATTTTGAGAGATCGGAGGAACCAATAGTAATGATTTTATAACATTCTGCGAATAGAAGAAAATCGTTAATTCCTTTAGTTGTATCCAATTTACTCATCATATATTTTGCAATTTCCGTGGTATTGCTTTTTATTAGATTCTCTTTACTTAATGAATTATATTCTTCCTGTGTTAAAAGTCTATACACATTATCTTTGGTTAAGTTGTTTAGAAAGTAATTGTAAGCTTCGTCAAATGGAATACCTTCAGGGTATTTTTTAGCTAGTGAATCAAAAGAATCAAAAGAATCGTTTTTTCTTTTTTCAATTAATTTTGTAATAAAGTTTTTTTTGCTTGGAAAAAAATTATAAAAAGTTCCAGTTCCAATATCACAAGATTTAGCAAGTTCAGAAATTTTCGTTTTTTTCATTCCATACTTTTTCAAGAAAAAATATCCTTTTTCGTATAATTTTTGTTTAATGATTTCTTTTTCTTCTTCTGTAAAATTTGCTGGCATAATAATTTCTCCCTTTGAAATAATTCTTGTTAATTTTATCATATATTTCACAAAAAAGTCAATGAACAAAAATAAGATTTTATTCATTGACTTTCAAAACAAGAAGTGATAAAATTAATTCAATGAACCAAAAACAAAATATATTCATTGAAAAAGCATTTTAATTAGGAGGTATGCATTATGATTAAATTAAAAAATGTATCTAAGTCATACGGAAAAAAATTAGCTTTGTCAAATTTTTCTTATGACTTTGGAGGAGAAAAAGGCTATGGGATTTTAGGTGTTAATGGAGCAGGTAAAAGCACGCTTATAGGGTGTATCACAAGCAATTTATCATATCTTGGAGATATTGAATATGTGGGTTTAAGTAAGCATGATATTGGATATGTACCACAAGAACTAGCTATATACCCTGAACTATCTGTTATGGATAATTTACTTTTTTTCGCTTCAATTCACAAGATGGATAAATATGTTGCAAAGAAAAGGGCGAAAGAACTTATAGAAAGAACTGGTTTGAAAGAAAAGGCTGATGAGTTGGCTAAAAATTTATCAGGCGGAATGAAAAGAAAGTTGAACTTGATAACAGGTTTAATTCACGAACCTAAATACTTGATTTGTGATGAGGTTTGTGTTGGTATTGATCCTATTTCGAGACGAGATATTTTAGACTATATTAAAGAGTTACAAAATAATGATTTAGTAGTCATATATACTTCGCATTATCTTGATGAAATTGAATTTTTATGTGACAAAATAATATTTCTTAATGAGGGGAGTTTGTTATTAGAGGGTAGCACTATTGAAATATCAAAAGAAATAGCGGGTAAAGAAGACGCAGATTTATCTGAGATTTTTGAAAAGTTATTAAGAAAAGATGGTGAATAAAGATGCTAAAAAAAGAATTAAAAATAATGATTAATAATAAGGCATATCTTTTCCTGTTAATACTTCCGGCTCTACTTGCTTTTTTTATGAGTGAAGGTACAAAAGGATATTTAGATAAGTTTTATTATCTGGGATACTCAACAAGTTTAATAAATAATGAAGTCTTATATACAGGTAAAATTTTATTTGCAAAAACACAATTTGCCATTAGTGAATTAAATTTTATGCTTATGATGATTTCCTCCTTTTTGGGACTGAATATACTTGAGGAAAGAAGTCTCCATATCTGGGATAGAATCATAGATAAATTTAAATTTTTATTGATAAAGGCAGTACTACATTATATTTATGCTTTGCTTATGATCATTGTTTCTGCACTAATATTTAAATTTTTATTTGAGATAGATTTTTCATTTAATGCCATTTTAATCACATTTACAGTCCCTATTATAAGTCTATGCTTGGGAACAATAGCAGGTATTTTTTTAGGAAACAGGACTGTTTTATCAAATACTGTATTGATGATAGTCATGCTTTTTGGATATTTTGGAGGTGCATTGAGCTTGTCTTCTGTATTGTCCACGACTAAGTATATGAATTACCTTATTTACCTATCTCCTTTGACATTGATAAACAAGATTTTATTTATGGAACATTTGGGATTAGATTATAGAAATTTGTTTTTTGTTTGGATAGTTGTATTAGTTATACTTACAACTTTTACTGTATTATTTGTTAAAAGGAGGTTAAAAAATGATACAATCCTTTAAATATACTTTTAAAAATTTAAAAAACACAAAAGGCTTTTTATCATCAATGCTCATAATGCCAATTGTTATGGTTTTGCTTTTAACACTTACTCTCGGTTATTCAAGTACACCAGTTGTAGGTGTTGTAAAAAATGATTATACGAGAGATTTTTCGCTATCCACAATGAGAATTAAAGTGCTTGAGGATGGTGAAGCAGATTATTTCTTAGGAACTTTAGAAGGCACACTGGTTATCTACTTAAATAGTGATGGAAGCATAAAAAATTATTATAGTTCTATAAAAAACAACCCATTAATAAGTAAGGTTGAAAAAGACGTTAAATTTGAGAATAAAAACTTTCAAGAAAAACCTAGGATAGATTATTCCATTGGGATTATTATTTTTAAGCTTATTACAGCCGGAGGATTGTTAGCTACAATATTAATTCAAGAAAAAAATAATAAAATTTTTGTAAGATTAAGAAATTCAAAGCTTGGAATTTCAGAGCATATTTTAGGGAAATTGCTATCTTTATTTTTTGTTTATGGAATTGCTAATATAATTATTATTGCATTTTATTTTCTAGCAGGTTTTAGCTTTGGTAAGTCTAATGTTATGGATGTCTTTATTGTTTTTAATATCGCTCTTGTACTGTCATTTGGAATATATACATTTGTAGCAAGTTGTATAAATAATGAAGGATATCTTTGGATAATTTCAACAGGTATATTGTTTCCTCTTGCCCTGTTTTCAGGTGTTCTATTTCCCATAGAAACCATGCCTAAGTGGATGAAATTTATAGCCAATTTTTCGCCACAGTACTATCTTAATAATATGATTATATCAGGAGTGATTTCTTTGAAAATAATAATAATTATCCTGATTTCATCTTTAGTATTATTAGGGATGGGGATTAGTAAAATTAAGAAAGTGTCATAGTGGTTATATTAAAGAATAAATATCTTGAAGAATTTGATAGAACTGTATTTGAAAGTATAGTAGATAAAATCATTGTTGGAGGAATTAACGATGAAGGAGAGATTGAGCCTGCAATGCTTATACTATAACACATGTGGAGTGTATGGTTTTACTGTCAAAAACAAATGATTAAAACCGTATAAAAAGCTTGAAACAAAGGGATTTCGTGTTAATGGATAATTTACTGGAATCTCTTTTGCTTTGTTAAATGGAAAAAATAAGCGGACATTGAAGGTTTATGCCATGAGTGGATATCGGTATAATGACACACCAACAATTATGATGAAGGGGAAATGGCTAAAGAAGTTCGGTTTTAAGATAGGGCAGGAGTATCATGGTCATTGTCAAAATAGGAAATTAATAATTACACTGTTTGTAGATTGAAAAATTAAATTTTCTTAAATATGAAAGATATTGACAACTATGATATAATGTAGTCGAGGAAGGAGGTTCGTTTTATGTATAGAGTACTTGATGTGTGCAGATATGTCATAAATTATAGTAATAGACAAGATTATGGCGTTTCTAATCTAAAATTACAAAAATTATTATATTTTATACAGGCCTATTTTTTGATGAATAGTAAGAATAATGAACCTTGTTTCATCGAAAAAATAGAGGCTTGGGATTTTGGTCCTGTAGTTCCAGTTGCATATCATGAATATAAACAGTACGGTAGTACTGATATCCCATCTATAGATTCGTATATAGATTTTGATGCAGATGATCCATGGAGTGTTTCTATGACAGAGTATGATGAAAATTGCATTTCAGATGAAGATAAAAAAATGATTGATGCTGTGGCCACTAAATTGGCTGATTTTTCTGCAACAGATTTAGTAAACATTACACATAATCAAGCACCATGGAAAGATGTGTATGCACAGTATGAAAATAATGAAATTACAACAAAGTCGATGAGGAATTATTTTAGTGAGCGATAGCAAAAAGTGTCTTGATTGTTTATTAAAAACGGATGGTATAACGAAAAATGATACGGTTACTTTGCTTAATAATTCAAAGAAGTATAAGAATACAAAGAGTCAAATGCGTTCACTTTGTAAGACCCTTTGTATGCAATCTAGTAAATACAAACCGGAAAAAATGGTTGAGACTATAGATTTATATATTAATAGACCTGATAAACTTGATAGAATCCTTTATTCAGAGATTAGTAACTATATTTTTGGACTGACATCTGCAAACAGAGGGACTTTTTCAACTAATGTGGAATGTTTGCTTTTGTATGTATTAGATGAGAAAAATTCTGTTAAAGAAGACACGAGAAAAATTGTAATAAAGATTTATGACCATGTACAGTTGGCTACACATCAGATTGAAAATGGCAGAAATATGTTTGGTGATGCTATCGTGGAGGCTAAAAGTAGACTTCATGATGAGATAAAAGGAATTGAAAAAGAGCATATTACAATTTTGGGTATATTTGCCTCAATAGTTTTAGCGTTTGTAGGGGGCATTACATTTACGACATCTGTATTAGAGAATATTGATAAAGTAAGTGTGTTCAGGCTGATTTTTACAGTAGATGTTATAGGTGCTGTATTAGTTAATGTAATATATTTATTGATATCGTTTATTCTTAAAATCAATGATAAAGATAAAGAGAGCGATAGAAAATTTATAAAAATTGCCAATTGGGTTTTATTAGGGATTGCAACTCTGATTTTAATAGCTTGGTTTATTAATATAATGGACTTACAAGAATATTTTTCAAAATTTTTTATATGGACAAGTAAATGAAAAGAGACGGAGGTGCTCAAAAAATATCAAAAAGATATTTCTACGATAGAACATCAGATTATTTCCATGTATGCCAAAGGCATGACAACAAGAGGCATTTCGTCTCATCTCAAAGAAATTGACGGTTTTGGGTTATCGGAATCGATGGTAAGTAAAATTACCAACAAGATTCTTCCGACCATCGAAGAATGGCAAAACAGAACACTGGATAGCGTGTGTCCCTTTGTATTCCTAGATGCGATTCACTTCTTAATTTTCTTTCTGCTGGCAAAGTAGACTGCGACACCGGCAATCACCATACCTGGGAGTACCGTAATCATTAACAGAAGAGAATCCGCCAAGCTTTTTTTATCGGCATTGTTTTTTTCCAAAAATCATAGATTTCCGCCATTCTTTATGCCATTTATTAGATGATTGACTGCCCTATCGGCAATATCATTGTCGTCGCTTTCAGATAATTTTTTGTTGTGAAATTAGATTCATATTGTATTATCCGAAGGAAAAATTGTCGAATATTGGTTTTTTATTTAAAGGAAAAATCTTTTATTCGTCGCATTTATATGGTATAATAGAACAAATGTTCGGTTCTGTGAGTACAAAATGAAGAAAGGATGGATTGTGGGAGGAAAATGCCGAAATTTGAAGTAGTTTCAGAATTTGAGCCGATGGGTGATCAGCCATCGGCAATCGATAAATTAGTGCGAGATATTGAAGGGGGAGAACAACACAATATACTGTTGGGGGCGACGGGATCCGGTAAGACCTTTACGGTGGCGAAGGTTGTGGAGCGTCTACAGCGACCGACGCTTGTTATTGCGCATAATAAGATTTTGGCGGCACAACTCGCGTCGGAGTTTAAATCCTTTTTTCCAAACAATGCGGTGGAATTCTTTGTATCGTACTACGACTACTACCAACCGGAGGCGTATGTCGCACAGACCGACACCTATATTGAAAAGGACTCCTCCATTAATGATGAAATTGATAAGCTGAGGCACTCGGCGACTTCCGCTTTGTTTGAACGGCGCGATGTGCTGATTGTCGCTTCGGTTTCCTGTATTTACGGTCTGGGGAACCCGATTGACTACAAGAATATGACACTGTCTCTTCGAACGGGGATGATGAAGTCCAGAGGGGATATTATCGAGCGACTGGTGGATATGCAGTACAGCAGAAATGATATTGATTTTAAGCGGAATACCTTTCGCGTGCGCGGGGATGTGCTGGAAATTATTCCTGCATACGAGCACGAGAAGGCGTATCGCATCGAACTGTTTGGCGATGAGGTGGAGCGGATTGCGGAAATTAACACGCTGACGGGGAAAGTGCTGTCGTACCAACTTCATGTGACGATTTATCCGGCGTCGCACTATGTTACGCCGAGAGAAAAACTCGAAGGGGCAATCGTCGAGATTGAAAAAGAACTGAAAGAACGAGTCCAGTACTTTAAAAGCGAAGATAAACTGCTGGAGGCACAGCGCATTCAGCAGAGAACGCGTTATGATATTGAAATGCTGCGAGAAATCGGCACTTGTTCGGGGGTTGAAAATTACTCGAGAATACTGGGAGGAAGACCGCCGGGCAGCAGACCCTTTACCTTAATCGACTACATGCCGGAGGATTTTCTCTTGGTTATTGATGAATCCCATGTGACACTCCCGCAGGTTCGAGCGATGTACGGTGGGGACCGAACGCGAAAGATGAACCTCGTCGACTATGGTTTTCGTCTTCCGTCGGCACTGGACAACAGACCGCTGAACTTTGAGGAATTTGAGGAGCTTGTCGGCACAAGAGTCTATGTTTCAGCGACCCCCGGTCCCTATGAAAAAGAACATCAGGATGTTCCGGCAGAGCAGCTGATTCGACCGACGGGGCTTGTCGACCCTGAGATTTCGGTTCGTCCGACGCGCGGTCAGATCGACGACCTCTATGCGGATATCGTAAGGCGAAATGAAGCGGGCGAGCGAACGCTGGTCACGACGCTTACCAAGAAAATGGCGGAGGATCTAACCGCTTACCTGGAAAAAATGGGATTAAAGGTTCGATACATGCACTCGGATATTAAGACCATTGAGCGGATGAAGATTATTCGAGATCTGCGATTGGGTGTATTCGATGTCTTGGTGGGAATTAACCTTCTTCGAGAAGGACTGGATCTTCCGGAAGTATCACTGATCGCGATATTGGACGCGGACAAGGAGGGCTTCCTTCGATCGGAAACTTCGCTTGTGCAGACCATCGGACGGGCGGCGCGCCATGTCAATGGATCGGTTACCATGTATGCCGACAACATAACGGATTCGATGCGTCGAGCAATTGATGAAACCAATCGGCGACGAGCAATTCAATTACAGTATAATGAAGAACACGGTATTGTGCCGAAAGGAATTGTCAAGCCGATTCATGAAGTGATTGAGGCGAGTATTGCGGCGGAGAATGTCGAAGAGTACGGCAAGAAAAAAATCAGTCGCAAGGAGAAGGAGCAGATGATTGAGGAACTTGAAGCCGAGATGTACGAGGCGTCGAAAAATCTCCAGTACGAGCGTGCGGCAGAGCTTCGAGATATTGTACTGGAATTAAAGGGAAGTAAAAAAAGGAAGTAATTTGTCAAAGGTACGATTTAGTATAAAAAAGGGTTATTGTTTGACAGGAGAAAGCGGAATACAAGGTGAGGTGTTCAACTCTATACCTTAAATAATCAATGGAAATAGAATACAGAATACAGAATACAGAATACAGTGTAGTAGTAAAAGAGGACATATGAAGGATTTTTTAAAGATAAAGGGTGCAAGGGAGCATAATTTAAAGGGTGTGGATGTGGAAATCCCCAGAAATCAATTTGTCGTGATGACGGGACTCAGCGGAAGCGGAAAGTCATCGCTGGCGTTTGACACCATCTACGCCGAGGGACAACGACGGTATGTCGAGAGTCTGACATCCTATGCTCGGCAGTTTTTAGGGCAGATGGAAAAGCCGGATGTGGAATCGGTGGAAGGTTTGTCGCCTGCGATTTCCATTGACCAAAAGACGACGGCGAGAAATCCTCGCTCGACGGTCGGAACGGTGACCGAGATATACGACTACCTGAGACTTCTCTATGCGAGAACCGGGGTACCGCATTGTCCGGAATGCGGAGTCGTGATTTCGCCCATGTCGGTGGATGAAGTCGTTGAACAAATTATGAAGTATCCGGAAGGCACACGAATGCAGGTGCTTGCACCGATTGTCAGAGGGCGAAAAGGAACCTATGTCAAACAGTTGGACGAGATGTCGAAGTTGGGCTATGTACGTTGTCGGCTGGACGGCGAGGTGCTCGATATTGCGGATGTTACC
>PDWJ01006146.1_pt1 | contig 15910 bp, 13 predicted proteins | sample 1430881 | NCBI WGS metagenome assembly PDWJ01 (sample SAMN01162460, study PRJNA174530) | Oral metagenome, whole genome shotgun sequencing project. | biome: Marine environment; feature: Marine mammal; material: Swab sample of the gingival sulcus; isolation source: swab sample of gingival sulcus... | reverse complement strand
GGACTGCGTTTGATATCATACTCTAAATAATTGCGTTGATGGGGCATACGCGCCGAAATTAATACGGCATTTAAATCCTTCAAGGTTAAGCCACGTCCGTTTAACTTCAAGTACTCATCTTCCAGAGCCGCCAAAACAATCATTGCACTAGCCAGACACGACTTTGAGAAATCGGCAATTTTATCCTTTGCCACCGCCTGTAAAAAACGCGGAAAGACATAGGGTAATATCAAATTAATCGACTGCAATGGCACACTATCGCGTAACAATTGACCCTCTACGGCATCACCGCCAATAAAGGGGTAAAGCATCGACTCATTAAACCAATACCTGACTTTGGGAATATAATAAGCCGATTCGACAGCGATATCATTCATTTCTAACCATGCTTTGCCGCGCCCTGTTAAAATAGCGGCAACCAATTTTTTAATGGTCACTTGGTACTTGTTAAAAGTCGACCTAATGCCGCGCAAACGATAGCCCTTGTCAAAGATATCATCGACCAGTATAACCGGTCTTTGAAAGGATTTAATCGTCTTGGTTTGAATATCGAGGTCGAGATAATCAGGCGAATTTTGCACATTGTACGACTGAAAATCGCTGTGATAAAAACGCTCAGTGTGTAGTGCTTTTGTCACTGTATTTGGGATTCGCCAGCGCTTAAATAAATCACCATATGTGACACACATGTTGTCGCCCAGTTGACGTGGTGTTGTTTCATACGTTAACACCTGATTGACATCGCAAATCTTCTTTATCAGATGCTCGTACATCATCGTACGATCAAACGATAAGACCAAACTGCCGGGCTTAAATCGACAAAGTGCCTCTTGTAATTTTTGACGTGCTTGGATGATGGCCTCACTAATCGCCGGCGTATCGCGATATGGTGCCTTGATCATCGACTTACAATCTAAATTGAGAATAATCGGATCACTCATATCGACCGCTTGAATACAATTTGCATCATCGCAGTGTCTGACAAAGCCCTGTAGCTTAAGTACCCTATCAATTGAATCAGACTGATACTGTAGTGCATTTTTGTATATCGCATAAGTATAGTCTTTTGCCAATGAAAAAGCTAATGTTTCAGTTAAAATAACCTGTTCTAAATTTGAAATTTTACCTTTTTCTTGGCAAATTAATGCATCCAACACGACAATGCGCCCTACTGCATTATTTCTAATATAATGACTAATTTTATCAGAGGGAAACTCATGATAGATCATGCCACTACGCAGCCAGTGAAATATTGAAAAAGCCATTAATTTATTTGACTGCTCAATATCTCTAATTTGCAACAGTCGCAGGGGTTGCTTACTATTATTAGCAGCGATTAACTGCCTAATTTTAATTTCTTCAATTGAAAATTCTCGCACAATTTCAGCGATTAATTGATCGCTAATGTCTTCAGTGACAGTGACACCTGTGGCACGCACCGTCAATGTATCCTTATAAAGTGGTTCATGGCGGTAGAGTGCAGTATCGTAAATATACTGCTGTGCCTTTTTTTCCACTAAGTCGGAAATATCGCGCTCCAAATCGATATCATTGCGGATTTGCGTTGAACTAATCGTCTCTACATCAGGTGTTAAATTAAGACGAATAATATCGCCCTTAATATTGGCAACAGCAGCATTAAGCAAATCATCATCAAGCAGACTGCCAGCGACAGCACGTTCAAAAATAATATGAGAAAAACTATTGAGTATGCCTTTAGTTGCAGCGTGTCGATAGGCAGAAGCATTTTCGATCACATCTGAACCCATCACCAAATAAATTTGCCGATTCTTAAATAGTTTTTTTAATGCCAGTAAATCATTTTTATTGGCAATATTGACGATATGCTTTTCAGGAAAAAGGTAAATATCGGCTTCGTCTGCAACTGACATTTCGACGATTTTACGACGTGTGCGGTTGGGTTGCGTGCGCTTCGACCAACTAAATTCATCAATTGCCAAGTAAACTTCAAAACCCATATCGCGAATGGTCGTGGCACTCTTTAAATGCGCCTTTGAAAACGGATCAAAAGTACCAGGAAAAAATGCGACGCGTTGCCCGACTGTAAATGTCCGGCATAATGATGTCGCATCATCTTGCAATAAAAAAGTACGTACCGAGTTTAGGGTAAGCAGTTTACTTAAATGCGCAAAGTAATCATCATCTTGTCGCGCAATTGCGATAATCAGTTTTTTAGCTATTTTGACAAATAACAAGCGCTTGTTTACGACGGTGAGCTCGCTGTCAAACAACGGTCGCCCCAAGGCGCGTATAGCGTGGCGAGCAATTACCGAATCATAGTGAAATAAGCCGTTAAAAACTACTTTTAACAGTGCGGTCAGCTTAGCTTCATTGGTTGCAAATTGTAGTGAATCTGTCAATAGCGCTTCAATACAAACTACCGCACTATCGATAATCAAAATGGCAATCTTTTGATCATTAGATTTTACTTTTTGAATAAAATCATACACGACATCATCAAATTCACTATCAGCCAGTTGAACGACTAGCCGTCCCAACACAGCGGGAATTTGCTTACTAAAACGATAACTCTGTACTTCAAGTGCCAGTAACAATTCAACTGCAATATCGTTTTTCTGTCCATCTGTCAGTCGATTAAAAACTTTAAATAAGGCATCAGCAGCGTGCTGTCTAACACTCGCATCTGCACTGGTTTTAAGTAAATTAGAAAAATGCATTGCCGCATAGAATGCATCGGCACCGGCGCGTTCAATTAGATGTAGTAAGAGATCAATTTGAACCAATTTTACAATGCGTGGTGTCGCCGCTTTTAAATTGCTTAAATACATCGCACTAATATCGACATCAGTCAAAAAGTCAAATGAATCAGTTTGACTCAGTTTGGCCCTAAAATATTGTTCGACAATCGGAAAATCGGACTGTTGCGCACAATCTAATAGCTCGTCAATAGCCGTTTTAGCAAATGCTTCAGCTAAGTAATCACAAGTGTAGAGCGCTTCCATTTTTAATGACGCATCACCTGTAACGGCAATGTTTTTAACGATTTGGCAAATGTTGTACACATCCTTAGCTGTACAGCTATCGAGTGATAAGGTTTGAATAACAGACAGTAAATACTGATAACTGTCCGGCTGACGGCGAAAGCGCTCAATTGCATTCAAAATAATTCTCAAATAGGTCGGCTGTTGTGCGTTGCTGCAATTGTTGAGTAGTGCACTTGTAAAACTCGCCAAAGTCTCTCCCAACCAAATGCTGTGTTGATCCGATATAGTTACATCAGTCGCTAAGAAACAATCAATTGTTCGGTTGACCTCGTCAGCCAAATCGCTATTATCGACTAATTTTTCATCACTGTTTGCTTGCAACAAAAGACACGCCATTGCAGTTGCAGCTTGGTTGCGAATCAGCTGATCCTGATGTGTCAACATATCGACTAAAAAAGCATTAATAATCTGGCGTTGTTCAGCATTGTATAAAAAGCTATACTCACAAATAGCGACAATAAAATCACTTAAATTTTGGCGCAATATATTACCGCGCGCGCGCTCTAAAACATCATTTAACGCCAGCTCATCGCTTAAATCAGCTGTCACAAGATCAGTGTAATAGGCTGCCAAAGAATGAATGACATCGCATAGTTCTGTGCCATTTAATAGGCCAAAATCTGTGTTAGCGAGCAAATTGTCTGAATCGTACTTTTGATTTGAATGCTTCACGCGTCACCTCCCAAGATGATCAGCGCTAAAACCCGTTTTAATAACTAGCGGCAGATTGTGCCACACCGATGATTTGCAGTGAGCCACCGGCGCCAATGCGCGATGCGCCTGCCTCGATCATCGCGACGGCCTTTTCATAATCGCGAATGCCACCGGACGCCTTAACGCCCATATCCGGCCCAACTGTTTTGCGCATTAACGCAATATCTTCCACCGTTGCACCGCCGCTACTAAAGCCGGTTGAGGTCTTAACAAAATCTGCACCGGCCGATTTTGCTAACTGACAAGCTAACACTTTTTCGTCATCTGTTAACAGACAGGTTTCAATAATGACTTTTAATAAGGCCTTGCCCTTAATCGCTTTGACAACAGCCCGAATATCGGCCTCGACAAAATCTTTTTTACCACTTTTAAGCGCACCGACATTGATTACCATGTCGATTTCATTGGCACCGTCGGCCACCGCCTGAGCTGCTTCGGCTGCTTTTGCTGTCGACGTATTGGCACCGAGTGGGAACCCGACCACACAGCAGACTTTTACATCTGAACCGGCCAGTTTTTGAGCTACTAATGGCACATAGTACGGGTTGACACAAACTGAAAAAAACTGATGTTGTAATGCCTCTTGGCAAACTTTGACGATGGCATCAGCCGTCGCCTCCGGTTTTAATAACGTGTGATCGATATACTGATTTAATTTCATAACTTACTCCTTTAGATTTAGCCATTATAGGTCTCTGGTTTTAATGATGCCACATAAGGCAAATTGCGATATTTTTCGGCGTAGTCAATACCGTAACCGACGATAAACACATCGGGAATAATGCTACCGACATAGTTTATGGCGACGTCAACCTTGCGCCGCTCCGGCTTATCTAGCAGTGTACAAGCGGCAATTGACAATGCACCGCGTGACTTGAGGTTGTCCATTAAATAGTGCAGTGTCAAGCCGCTGTCGACAATATCCTCAACAATTAAAATATGCTTATCTTCAACGCTGTGATCTAAATCTTTAAGAATACGAACGACGCCCGAACTCTCAGTTGATGAGCCATAACTGCTAACTGCCATAAAATCGAGCTCGACCGGTATGTCGATTTTGCGTATTAAGTCTGCCATAAAGATATTGGCACCTTTAAGAATACCAATTAATAATAAATCTTTACCACGATAGTCAGCAGTTATCTGCTGTCCTAATTTTGTAACTATTTGCTGCAACTTGGTTTCATCAAATAAAATCTGTTCGACATCTCTGACCATTACCACTCCTCCTTATTAGCTTTATCGGCTTCTGTTAGCTCAACCGTTTGAACATCTATTGCGTCTGTTTTCTTAAAGTTATTATTGTTGGCTTGCTGCTTTGCTTTAATTTCCTTAATCCGCTGCTCAACGGTCTTTTCAAAATAGCCTTTTAAAATTTTACCACCCCACAACAAAACAGCACCCAACACAACTGAATCGTCCAGTATACCGACAGGCAGTAAAAAGTCAGGAACAAAGTCAAGCGGTATAACAATATAGGCTAAGCCCAGCAAAATTAGCAATTTTTCCCAAAAAGGATAATTGCCATCGCGCATATAATCAAAAAAATACTTGAAATACTTTATATTATTCAACCTATCACCTCAGCTTATTTATTTTTTGATTGAGTTGCTCAGACAACTTCTCATAGCCGGACTTGCCGAGCAGGGCGTACATATTATTTTTGTAGTTTTCGACACCCGGTTGGTCAAATGGATTAACCGCCAGCATATAGCCGCTAATACCGCAAGACAGCATAAAAAAGTAATAGAGATAACCCAAGTGGTGCGCATCAAGTTCTGCCAATTCAATGACGATATTGGGTACGCCACCCTCGCTATGTGCCAATATCGTACCGAACATCGCCGTGCGATTAATTTCTGCAATCGGCTTGCCGGCTAAATAATTGAGTCCATCCAAGTCGTCATCATCATCTTTAAAAGCTACCTGTTCACCCGACTCATTGACGTCTAATACCGTTTCAAATAGTAAGCGCTCGCCGTCTTGCACATACTGCCCAAGCGAGTGCAAATCAGTCGTAAAATTCATGGCGTGCGGTAAAATACCCTTGCCACCCTTGCCCTCGCTTTCGCCGTAAAGCTGTTTCCACCACTCAGCCAAATAATTGAGTTGCGGATTATAATTGGCCAGTATTTCTACCTTATAACCGGCATCATACAAATAATTGCGCAGCGCGGCGTAAACAGTGGCAGCATTTTCGCCGCCGCGAAACATCTTAAAATCAGTATAGGCCGATTTAGCACCGGCCAATAAGTCGGCGATATCGATGTCTAAAGCTGCCAGTGGCAATAAGCCAACCGGCGTAAACAGTGAATAGCGGCCGCCGATATTATCGGGAATAACGTAACACTTAATGCCTTTACTATCGGCAAATGTCTTTAATGCCCCCCTACTGCTATCGGTCGTTGCAATAATTCTACTGTAGTAATTTTCACCATATTTAACCTGCATAAATTGACGCACCAAACGAAAAGCGACCGCCGGCTCGGTTGTCGTACCCGATTTTGAAATGACATTGACAAAGATTTCTTCGTCAGCAATGTGTTTTAACAGCGTCGCAATATACTGTTGACTCATGTGATGGCCGAGAAAGTATACGCGTAGCCCCTTACCCGATTTGATCTTTTGTTCATTGTCAAAATGTGGCAAGAGTGCCTCAAGTGTGCTCTTGGCTCCCAAATACGAACCACCGATACCTATCACCAGTAAAACATTGGCCTCTTCCTTAATGTTGCGTGCCGTCTCTAAAATATCGACAACAAGCGATTGGTCGACCGTATTGACCCATTCAACCCAGCCGATATAGTCGTTACCAAGTCCGCTACCATCATAAAGCTGTTCCTGTGCGACTGCAGCGCGCTTCAAGTATTGCTTAAACAAGTCGCCGTTAATATCCAGATAATCGCTATTAATACGTAATTCTTTTGTCATGTTAGCCCCTTTCACTTAAAACAACGTATAATTGAGAATTAAATAAACGAGGTATATACCGGCCAGCATCATGCCGTCACGTTTAGTAATATGATGATGGTGCGTAATTGAAAAATGGCGAAACGCGCCGACAATTAATAACATCGCCGGTATTTGCAAATAATAAAACTGGCGTGGTACCGGTAACCCGCTCTGTGTCACGGCGGCAGCACCACCGACCACAAATAAAACATTCAAGATATCGGCGCCGACAATATTGCCAACTGCCAATTCGCCATGTCCTTTACGAACGGCTGTAATGGCTGTTACCAACTCCGGCAAACTGGTACCAAAAGCAACCAATGTAGCGGCAATTACACTTTGGGCGATGCCCACTCGCAGCGCCAGTTTTTCAACTACCGGAATTAAAATTTTGCTGGAAGCAATCACCAAAAAAATACCCAACAGCAGTTTTAATAACTGTAGTGCCAGCGGCGCTTGCTCAACTGCAACATCATAGGCAACATCGCCGCTCCGCGACCACTTAATTGTGGCGAATATGTAGAGCGCCAGTAGCAGTAAAAAAGCAAAACCGACATACTGACTAATCAGACCATCTGCGCCACCTTGCCAAAATGGTAAGCTACAAATCGCTAACAATGCAACCGCCAACAACTGAATTAAGCCTTGTCGTTTGATAATACGCTGCTCAACCGGCAAATTACCGATTAGTGCCGCTAGACCAATAATCAGGCCGGTATCAACGATAATCGAGCCAATTGCATTGCCAAGCGCCAGATCCGGATTACCGCGAAAAGCAGCTAGCACTGAAACGGTCGCTTCAGGTAGCGTTGTTCCCAATGACACAATTGTCGCACCGACAATCATCTTTGGTATGCCCCAACTAATCGATAAGCTAACCGCCTCATCAACTAAAATATCCGCGCCCTTACTAAGACTAAACAGCGTTACAGCGACAATTACAAGCAAGGCTAAAGTTGGCAATGGTGAAATTAGATCAATTATCAAACTGTCCAATTATGCCTCCAGAATTTTGGCTAAATTGGCATTGGTTTCGGCCTCGACTTCACTGCTATCTTTTTCATAGCGCGAATATTTACCAATAATTGAGTTAAATAGGTAGTGCGCCGTAAATAAATCGGTTTTGTTGATTAACTCGTAGGCGCCATTTAACAACAAGCGCTGCATCGGACTTTCTTGTCTATCAAAATGTTCAAAGATACGTTGACGTGACACAGCACAAGGAATATTAAGCATATTAAAGTAAAAAACAAAGTCCTCATTATCGTATTTGTCGTTAATCAATTGTGCGGTAGCTGCCAAATCATTTTCACAATGGTACGTCATCAAAGCCAAAATATCATACTTGATTTTTCGCATATCGCCTTCAAAAGCACGGTAATCGATCTGATTAATCTTAGCCAATTTGCTTTCATCTGTTACTTTAACCAAGCCGTCATAGTTTTGGTTTTCAACTAAAAAATCACGGCCAAGCAAATGGATTAAATAATTATAAATCGAAATTGCATCAAATTGCTTATCAATCATCATTGCACCTATCCCAAGCAATGCGGTCTGTGCGTAATAGACGTCAGATTGATCAAAATTAAGAGTATAATTGCGAATAATACGTTTTAACATATCAAATTTGGTGCCTTTAGAAAGCAGCATTAAATACATTTTAAAAGTTTTATTATGCTCTAACCGCGGCGATTGATCCAGTTTAAGTAAACCAACTTTTTTAGCGTAGTTTGCCTCTTGATAAACCAACCCAATTAAATTGACTAAGTTAAATTTTTCGGGAACCGATAGGTCCGCAATGCGCTTTAAGTCAAATAGTGTCTCCATTTCCAACAATGCTTGATTTTTACTATTCATCTGATTCCTCCTTACAGTTTGATACCTAAACTGGTCAATCAGTTTTCATTTACTGTTTATTTAAGTTTTTTTGTGAAAAATAACACCGGCCACAGAGGGCTTCATAGTCGACCACGCCGTCAATGACTACTTGTTCGCCTTCAAAAACAAACTTGTCATCGACCTTGCGCGCATTCAAAATGGCCTTGCGCCCACAACGGCAGACGGTTTTTAATTCCTCAATCGAGTGTGCAATTAAAAGCAAGCGCGAACTGCCGGGAAAACCATTCATCAAAAAATCGGTGCGTAAACCATAGGCAATAACCGGTACACCATCTTCAACCGCAATGCGAAAAAGCTGATCGATTTGTTGCGGCGTCATAAACTGTACTTCATCGACCAGTAAACAGTCGATTGTCAGATCGACAATTTGCCGAATATCGTCACCTTCAGCAATTAAATGGTCGATTCGTCGGTTAACACCAATTCGCGAAACCACTTGGTCGTCACCTTTTGTATCAATCGCCGGTTTAATAATTTGGACGCGCATACCGCGTTCAGCATAATTGTGTGCCACTTGAATTAGCGCCGTCGATTTGCCACTGTTCATTGCACCATATCTAAAATAAAGTTTCGCCATAGTGCCTCCTTTTCCACCTCATTATTATAGCACGAATCACCGCTAATAGACAAAGAAAAAAACACCTATTAACCATAAATAAGTGTTTTGATAAGCAAGCCTATAAGCCGAGTTCTGTATTAGACGATTATCAATCTTGGCGCCCTGTTGCGCCAGTGCGCTGGTGCGCTCTTACCGCACCTTTCCACCCTTGCCTATAAATAGGCGGTATATCTCTGTTGCACTATCCTTGAAGTTGCCTTCACCGGGAGTTATCCGGCACCCTTGCTCTGTGGAGCTCGGACTTTCCTCACAGTAATTAACTGCGCAATCGTCTGGCTTACTTACCGTTTTTATTATAGTTGGCCGCTGTACAATTGTCAAGAAAGAAGCGGCGTTAAATAACACCGCTCTAGTCTATTTTGTATTAAACTATATTTCAGTTTTTGACATCGCTCGTTTCCATGCGTATAAACCTAGTGATAAACTGATTACACCGTAGGCGACAAATGCTCTAAAAAATTCACCAATTTGTGGATCGCCAAATAAATTTTTACCGGCAGTTGGCGATACGATAAACAGCGTATGAAATAACAGTACACCTAATAAAGCCTGTTTGTTCGTCGCCTTAGTAACTGATGCACCGCCAACTAGTAGCGCTGCAACAGAGAACATACCAATCTGCATATGCGAACCATAAGTGTTAAGCACGCCGACATTTTGCAATAGAATAATTTGTCCCCATGCCGCCAATATCATCGAAATTACAATGGCAATCACTCTGACGCGCTCGACATTGATACCAGAAACTTTTGCAACGTGTTGGTCGTGTCCAACCGTTCTAAAATCTTGACCAATTTTTGTCGATGTAATGACATTGTTAAACAATGCCACCAAAGCAATGACAGCTCCGGTGACCAGCGGGAATTTGATCATTCGAATTGCCTTCAATTCCTCCGGTCCAAAACCCCTGTACTCGACCAGATAGGCAAATATTAACAGCACTAACCAAAAGACGATTTTAACAGTTTGCTTGCGTTTTGAATAATAGACGACATCAGGTGTAATGATATTGTACAAAAATCCGTCTTCTTTTAATTTTAAGGCTCTCGTAATCGGCTGATTAAAAAATACGATAATTGCATAAATTGTAGCAATCAGCGCACAGATAAATAAGATGTTAATAATACCCATCTTCCATAGACCGTCCATTGAATATTTAAGTCCATCAGTGGTCAATCCAAAATCGTTGACTTTGTTTAACCCTGATAAATCTACCGTGTTTCGAATGCCGCGACCACCCGGGATCAGCATCTGCGTATAGGCAATCGGAATAACCGCGCCCGCCAAAAACAAAAATACAAACTGGTAAAGACCATTGGCAAAAAAACCGACGATCATACTGGTAATCATTTCTTGACCACGTGTCTTATTAAGTAATCGGCCGACTAAAATGCCGAAAACGATTGCTAGCGGTACAGATAATGCCATGACAAACAGCAAACCAGCGGGGCCGGCAATGCGGAAATTGGCCGCTACAATAATGGCAATCTGACCAGCCATTGCACCGATGATAATGGCAAAGTTCAAACCCATACCAGCAACAACTGGGATAATCAGCGCCAGTACCAAAAACGAGTTTCTGGAAATACGTTCTAAGATTTGACTGACTAAAAAGAAAGGTGGCTGGTCAGCAATAATGATGCCAGCAATACAAATGATAATAAAAATTGTCGTGACACTATGCTTTTTCAAGAAGTCTACTACGTTAAAGCCGGTTTTGTCACGCACCGTTTTTTTGACCATTTCAGCCATTAGTTGCCACCCCCTACCTGCGTTAAGGCGTATAAAATAACGCCGTTTTGAACAACCTGTCTAATAATTTCTGATAAATTACCTTCCGTTAGTATAGAGTTTGCAACCGGTAGAGCAATCGTCAACAAGCCTTGGAATAAAAAAGCACCAATAATAACGTGTATAATTGTGGCGCGCTTAGCTGTCGCACCACCGATTAAGACGGCTGCAACTGCTGGAAAAGCCGCCATTAAAGGTGCCTGATAAAGTTGCATAAAACCATAACTCTGTGAAAAGACAATAATACCGACCGCACCCAAAACAGTCGACATTGCCGTGCCCACTACGCGATAATAATTGACATTGATACCGCTTGCTTCAGCAAAGCGCGGATTATCACCGGCCGCCTTTAACATTACACCAGAACGACTTTTGGTGAACAACCAAACTAGTAAACAAACCAAGGCGACAAAGATGAGCATTGCCGTCGGTATACTAAAGACGGTATGATATTGCTCTGTACTATAATTATTCAATACATAATTACCTGTCTTATTAAACAAAGTAATAATTTTACCCGTTGATAGTTCACGCAAAAATTTAATCGACAGTGCATCGTTTAATAGCTTTCCAAATGTATCGTCAAGGGAAATAACATTCCTTAAACCGCGACCAAGTGGCCAAGCCATACGCGTGTCAGTAAAGGGAATTAAAATCCAGCCAATGCTCATCAGCGAAACAACCGAAAATCCAGTATAAGTTGAAACAATCATTTCAGAACCTTTAACGCGATTAAGCATTAAGCCATATAAAACACCGGCAATAATAGTAAATGGCAGCGCCAAGACGATTGCCATAGCAAACCCTGCCCAACCTGTATATCCCATCTGAAAAGAAAGAATTGTACCCAATAGGCCGGTTAAAATACCAATTGGCAAACCAAAGTTTGGACCAATACCGCACTGAATGGCCGGCACCATCGCCAGCACTAGGATTGCATTCATACCAAAACGCACCAAAGAATCCGATAATAGCGGCAAAAATGGCAATCCCTGCATGATTGCGAGCAGGCAAATAAGCGTGAAGAAAATTGTGATAATTAAACGTGGAAACGATGCACTACGGGTCATCTCACCCCATTTTTCGGCCAGACTGCTTTTTTGATTATTTTCCACTGATCGTTCCCCCCTTTACTTTATGATAGTCTCCTGACATCATTAGACCAAAATCCTGATCGGAAGCGTCCGGTTCTAAAACACCCTCAAGTTTACCTTCACAGATAATGGCGATGCGATCGCATACCGTTCGCAACTCAGCCAATTCAGACGATGTCATCACGACAGTCATACCCAACTCTTTATTTAGTTTAACCAATGTATCTAAGACCAGCTTTTTCGCGCCAATATCAATTCCGCGCGTCGGCTCAGAAACAAATAATACTTTTGGCTCTAAAGTTAAAGCACGCGCTACACAAACTTTTTGTTGATTGCCACCGCTAAGGCGTCTAGTTATCTGAGTTGGGCCTGTACAACGTATGTCTAGGTCCTCAATCATTTTATTGGCGTGTTTGCGCACGGCCTTGCCATCTCTAAAAATGGATTTCATAAATGCGCCTTTAACCTTCATGCTGGTGATGGCAATATTATCTTCAATTGAAGTATCAAGCAGTAAACCAACGCCGCGTCGATCTTCTGATACAAATGCCAAACCGGCATCTAACGCACCCGTCGTATTGTTTAACTCTATTTTCAGACCATCTAAAACGACGTCCCCCTCAGCTTGGTAGAGCCCCATAATGCCGTTGGCAATACCGATTTTACCTTGGCCGGCCAAACCGCCAATGCCCAATATTTCGCCTTTTTTCACATCCAAGTTAACACCCTTAACGCGCTCACCCGGCATATTGACTCTCAAATTGTCGATTGTTAAAATGGCTTCTTCAGAAGCATGACTAGATGCTTCTTTACGCTTCATTTCAACTTTTCGGCCAACCATTAATTCGGCTAATTCGAGAATGTTAGTGTCTTTTTTGGCTTTGCTGGCAACCAGCTCGCCATCGCGTAAAATTGTCACTTGATCAGCCGCATCCATAACTTCGTCTAAACGGTGTGTAATAAACAGTATGCCAATCCCCTGTGCTGCCAACTTTTTCATTGCACTCAACAGATTTGCCGCCTCTGACTCAGTGAGTACCGCCGTCGGTTCATCAAACACCAAAATTTTTATGTTTTGTTTATCAATCTCTCTTGCTATTTCAACAAATTGCATGTGGCCAACCGGTAGCCCAGATACTTTGACGTATTCTTCAATATCTAGACCAAGCGTATCGATTGACTTTTGGGCATCTTTTCTCATGTTATGTCGATTGAGCGATTTTAAGGCATCTGTCCGCGTAACTGAGCTAATGATATTGCTCTTGGTTATTTCTCTATTGAGTTTGATATTTTCTGTCAATGTAAATCCGGGAATTAGCATGAATTCTTGGTGAACCATACCAATACCAACATCCATCGCTTCTTTAGGCGAACTAATGCTGGTGGTTTGGCCAGCCAGCTTAACTTCACCAGAAAAACCACCAGTTGAATGAATCACCGGCATACCAAACAAAATATTCATCAACGTCGACTTACCAGCGCCATTTTCACCTAGTAAGGCGTGAATTTCACCAGGTTTTACGCTGAGGCTGACACCTTTTAACACCCTATTGCCATAGTATTCCTTTACGATGTCCTTCATTTCTAAAGCGTACATCTCGCCTCCTCGAACTATAAGGGGTTGTCCTTTAGGACAACCCCACTATTATTTAATTCTATTACAAATATTGACTAGAATGTGTAGAAGTCAAGTAAGAACATCAAGTAGTTCGGATATTCTTTGCCATTATCAACTAAAGATTGCATCTTGATTTCTGTTTTCGCATATTTTTCAAATTCAGCTTTTAAAGCATCAGGATCAAATTTTTCTGTAATTTCACCGAGAATCCACTTTTTAGCGTATTCTGTACCACCTTCAATATACATCATTGAAACAGGTACTGACCATGTTGAAAATCTACCAGAAACTCCTTTTTCTTTTAATACACGAGCTGTTTCTTCCAAGATAAAGGTCATATCAGCCTTTTTATCATCTGGAATATCCAGCGCTAATGCTGACGGGAAACCGTGCGTCGGCGACGGGCAACAAGGTTGCGGATAAATAGCACCTTGTGCAACAGCAGATTCAATTAATGGCACTTGCATTGAGCAGTTTGTTGAGAAAAACGCCGTATCCTTGCCATATTTGGCAACCATTCGCGGCACATCTTCTAAAATAAATTGTTGCGCGCCCGGTACGCCAGCATCGCCTGTCGGGTCTGGAGCAGTAGCATCGACAAATTCTAAGCCAATATTTTCACATGTTTGCTTAAATAAATCACGACGTGCTGAAAGCAGAGCGTAAGACATATGACGTGGGAATGAATAATGTACAAAAACTTTTGCACCCATTGCCTTTGCTTGTTCAGGAATAGTTGTACCCATTGTCAATTCATCCAAATTCAATACGATATCAGCTTTAGACGAGATCATTGCCGGATCTTCACCAGGAACACCAGCGATAACCAACAAGTCATCCCTTAATTCTCTGGCCTTTTCAATACCAGCTGATACGCCAGGAACTGCTTGTACGATAATGATTGCTTTAATGTCGGGATCAGAAGCTAATTCAACAATATTTGATATTGTTGTGTCTTGCTCATCCATAAACTTATCAGGATAAGTCTTTAAGACAACATGTTCATCACCATATCTTTCAAGAACTCTTTCAGCAGCACGGTATTCTTCTTCGTTTTGCGAAACAGTACCGGTCAAAATACCAATCTTCCATGCGCCTTCTGAATCGCCTGAATTGGCATCAGAGTCCGATTCAGTTGTTGCTTCTGTATCAGCATCTCCTTCTGTGTTCCCTGCCGCTTGAGTTGTTTCTGCTGAAGCTGGTTGATCACCGCCACCGCAAGCCGTCAATGATAATACCATCACCAACACCAAAATAATTGCCATCAATTTTTTTAGCATAATTGCCTCCCATAAAATAGTAGTTTAAATTGTTAATGCCTATTAACAACTGCATACATTATACTTTTTTTTATTAACATTTGTCAAGGATTGATAGAAAATGTTTAATAGAAATCAAACTACAAGTCGCTTAACCTATTTACTTTGTCCAATTTTCATACTTAAGTAATGGCACTCTTTTAAACTCTTTTACATTATTTGTAACCATACAAATATCTCTTGACAAGCACTGCGAAGCAAGCTGCAGTATCATTATAAGCTCTCTCTTTCCAGCATTTTAGGTTGTTCTCTACTATCTTCAAACAAGTCGTCAGAGAAATTTTTGATACTATTATCAAAAGATTCCCATACATCATCTTTAGGTGTGAGAATGATTGTATTGCCAACCTTTTGAATAATTAATTCATCTTCACTGATATTATAACTCTTGGGAATTCTAACTGCTTGACTATTGCCACTTTTAAAAACTTTCGCTGTTTTCATTATCACCACCTCCTGTATTTAGGATATACTAACATATATACTATGTCAATAACAAAGCTATAACCTAACTATTCAGTCGAAAAGCGCTGTATTGTGTCATCTCGATGTTACCGGAAAAATATCCGGACGCGACTTTAGGAGCGGTGTTTACGAAGTAAACATAATTACATAAACGCTAGTGAAGTGGAGAAATCTCGCTTTTAAAACCCAAGATTTTTCGATTCAAGCTAACTCGAAATGACAGCTTAACTGAACCATTACACTACTTGGAGACGTTATATTTTAGCGTATATAATTACAGCAAGTATCACCAAAAAAGCGGTAGACAATAATTTTGCTAAGTATATTTCCCTGTATTTAAAATAGAATACTGCGTCAATAATCACAGCGTAGAGGGCAATCAAGATGAAATATACCGAATAAGAAATCTTAAC
>PDWJ01009287.1_pt1 | contig 15914 bp, 13 predicted proteins | sample 1430881 | NCBI WGS metagenome assembly PDWJ01 (sample SAMN01162460, study PRJNA174530) | Oral metagenome, whole genome shotgun sequencing project. | biome: Marine environment; feature: Marine mammal; material: Swab sample of the gingival sulcus; isolation source: swab sample of gingival sulcus... | reverse complement strand
AATTTTAGGACGTAAACCGTATTTCATTCCGGCATTTAAAATGCGGTCGGTCTCTTCTACGGTAAAGAATCCTTTATCGCAGAAAACATCGATATAATCAGCTAATCCCTCGGCAGCAACCAAAGGAATCATTTCGTTAATAATTAAATCGACATATTCGCTTTGGCGACCTTTGTATTCGGCAGGCACAGCGTGAGCACCTAAGAAATTGGCTTTTACCGTTAGCGGAGTAGTTTCTTTTATGCGTTTAATCACACGCAACATTTTCAGCTCATCTTCAACGGTTAGTCCGTAACCACTCTTTATCTCTACGGCACCTGTTCCCAAACTGATAATTTCACTGATACGCTCCATTGCCGATTCGTACAGTTCCTCCTCGGTGGCTTCGTGCATACGTTTTGCCGAATTTAAAATACCACCGCCTCGTTTGGCAATTTCCTCATACGATAAACCTTTAATTTTATCGGTATATTCTATTTCACGACTTCCGGCATATACCAAGTGAGTGTGCGAATCGCAGAAACTTGGGAAAACCATACGTCCGGTTGCGTCAATTTCTTCCACATAATCGAAACCTTCCATTTCGTCATAGTTGGGCATATCTTCCATTTTTCCAAAGTCAGAAATACGCTCGCCGTCTATTAAAAGGTAGGCATTTTCGATGCAATTTAATTTTGCCATATCGGTTCCGGCTACCCATTTTCTGGGCGTTTCTTCCGTCTGAACCAAAGTCTTAATGTTGGTTATTAATAACATATTCTTTTGTGTTTTTTTACATTGCAAATATTGATAAAAAAGTGCAATATGCAAACCTTTTCAGTATGCTTTTTCAATATTTTTTTACCTTTGTCGCCTCTAAAAAAAATGTATCTCTACTTTAGGGATAGTACTTTAAGTTATAAATGCTTTTTATTTGAGTGCTTTTTTAGTACAAAAAAATAGTTTTATGTTACAACAAAAGATACAATCAATTCTTAATTGGTGGAGCAATCAAAAAACAGTACCTTTTATTCTAATATTTATTGCTTTAATGTATGTTGGTAGAATATTGCTGCTGCCGATTTATTTTTTAGATGATTCTGTGAATTTACACCCCAGTGTCAGCCTTGAAAAAAGTTTTATAGAAATGTTTATAACAGCATGTATTTTAGCTCCATTATTAGAGACACTTATTTGGCAGCAATTTATTATATACTTAACCGAAAAGTTTACGACTAATAAATATTTACAAGTTCTTTTTTCAGCACTTATTTTTGGACTAAGCCATTGGTCGAGTATTGTGTATATTGTGTTTACTTTTTTTCAAGGAATAGTTTTAGCAACAGGTTTTTTACTTCTTAAAGATACGAGAGGTGTAAAAACAGCTTTTGTGATTACCACAATTGTTCATGCAATCGTAAACTGTGCTGCCACCTTGTTAATCTATTTTGATTAGATAGTTATTTGTAAAATTTATTGCAATGAAAGAATTATTTACTTTTATAAAAAATCCACAAATTAATAATACCAGAAAAATAGAGTGGCGTATATTTATTCGATTGTTTTGTTTGTACTTTTTATTTTCTTTTGGGATTGGTATTCTAGCAGCTATTGTATCCAATTTCACAGGAATTCATCAGCATGAAATAACTCCAAGTTGGGAAGTTGTAATTATTGGCGTTGTATTAGCACCAATATACGAAGAGGTATTTTTTCGAGGATTACTCTATTTTAACACCCGAAATGTAATTGTGTTTTCTGTTGTATTGAGTATGCTTATTGCTGTAAAAGTTTATCAGGAACAGATTATTCTCGCAATTGCATTAGCTGTGATTTTATTAAGCATACTTGCCATTTACAAATATGTAAAACCTGAAAAAGCACAATTGTTTATCAGTAATCATAGCCGACTATTTTATTATACTTCTGCTCTACTGTTTGGACTAATGCATACCTCTAATTTTATTGGCGACACCACCCTAATTATTCTATTTTCTTTTTTGCTTACTGCTCCACAAATTTTCATGGGTTTTATAAATGGATATATTCGCATTACTTTTGGTTTACTATATAGCATTTTACTTCATTTTTGTGTTAACGCTTTAGCAATGTTTCCGATACTGAAGGAATTACAATAAGCCGTAAAAAGGAGAGAAAAAAGAACGTTCTCTTCTGTTTGCTGGCGAAAATGGTTCAATCTCGATAATTATGCGCTATTATCAGTTTTTATTCTGCTGTTTCTTCCGATTTTTCTTCTTCGGTTTCTTTTAGCATATCTTGCTCCTGTAGCAAGTTATACCATTGAAAAATTTTCTTCATATCGGAAACATATACTCTGTCCTCGTCGTAGTTAGGCAAAATTTCGCTCATATAGGCTTTTAGTTCACTGCCCGAAGCCTTATGGCTGATTGCTTTTTCGCCGTTCTCTTTTTCTTTGATATTTTTAAATACATCTTTTAAAGGTACATCGCCTTCATCGGTAAAGATGGCAATATCTTCCAATGCACTAATTTTTGAACTGGCATAAGCCGGCATTCTTTTTTTATCGACTAACGATTCAACAATAATCGCATTTTTTGTATTCGACACCATTTTAAACAATCCCGAATGTCCTGATATGGCTAATATTCCTTTCAACATAATTCTTTCTTTTTAATTTTTTCTGCAGATAGCAATCTACTTCTACTCCTCAAATATTCTGTATCTGCAGATTTTTGTTATTATTTATTTTCTAATTTTCAGAGGCACAAAAGTATAATTCTATGTGATATATCAAAACTTTTTTTGATGGAAAGTGAAATAGTATTTGCCGAATAATTGATTTTCAATAGGGAAAAGTATTGAATTAGAGATAGTTTATTAATGTTCAAATGTGATAATCATGTTCAATCGTTAGTTTGCAGCTATCAATAAAAAAGTTCTTTTAAATAAGAATTATCTCATATAAAAGAACTTTTGATATTTTATAGAAAATTTTAATAAATTATGCGCCGGCAAAACGATATTCTGCTTGAATATCGAAAGTCATCTGCGTAAGCAAGTCGTTGGTTAATTTATCTGCTAAATTCATAGCCGACTGCATGGTTGTTTCTGCAAACTGCTGAATTAAATCTTTTGCTTTTAATGGTTGATTATTTATCATCTGCATATATTCGTATTCCATTTCACGCTGCCGCTGATCGGTTTCTTGCTCCCATTTGGCGTAAGCTTCTTGTATCATTGGTGCGTACTTTTTGTAGTTTACCATTCCCAAAGTCTGTACTTTACGGAATTTCCAATAAGCAGAATCATCGCTGCAATGCATGCTGCCTGTTGTAAATTCTTTCAAATAGCTTTCCATTCCTTGATAAAAAGGAATAAATACGCCCAATGTAGCCATGCCGATGTTGATATAATTTACCTCTCCTATTTCGGCGGGTAGTTCGGGACGAACCTGTAAAATATGTGTTTGGGTAGCTCTAAAAATAGAAACGGGACGATAAGGTTCACTAGGATTATTATTGTAATAAGGGTCGTGTTCAGTATCTTGATAATGGAAACGCATTACCTTACGGATATCTGATAGAGTTAGCTCTTTTTCGGCTTTAGCATATACAGGAAATGTGTTTTTAGTAACATCATTTTGAATTGACGGGCTTAACATTTTTTGAATTCCCCAAACACGGGTGTAGCTGTAATGTACATCGGGTTCTTCGTCGCGTATATAGGCTTTGTTAAAATCGAATTTGCCTTCCTTTGGGGCGTAAAGCTGATGTTCTATGGCAAAATCAATTAAATCGGCTGATGCCATATAGTTTTCTTTATCATCGGGATTATATTCACGAAGACGGCCTTGATTTCCGGTGATAAAGTACATATCTTCGGGCATACGGCAGGCTAACCAGCGGTGTCCGCAACCTGTTTCTAAGTACCAAATTTCTTTTTTATCGACAAATGCAACGCCGAATCCTTCGCATACGCCGAATTCTTCGATTAATTTTCCTAAACGCTCTATTCCTTCGCGTGCAGTGGTAATGTAAGGTAACACAATATTAAATACACTGTTTTCGCCAACGCCGGCTTCCACATGCGGATCAACAGCCAATGCTTTATCGGCACAAAAAATACTTTCGGTGGCACTCATCCCAACTTTGGCGGTATTAAAACCTGCACTTCCCCAGTGTCCGGGTAAAACACACCGTTCAATGGCTGTGTAACCTAACGCTTTTTTAGGCAGTTTACATTTGAACGGACTATCGAGGGCCTCAAACGATTCGGCACCATTATTGGTATCTTTGTAGATTTTTAAATGTCGTGCAACCATAGCGTTTGAGTCTGCCGAACGAGCTACTATCATCGAATTATCTGCCATCATTTTTCTGCCGACTAAAATAGTCGTACATGCTGTCGCTTCTTTCATATCTTTTATTTTTAGATTATTCGTATTAAATTAATTTAAGCAAATGTAATAAATTTAATGTGGTAATTCAATGATCCTCAAAAAAAGACATTATTTAGACTCGAATGATGTAATAGTAATAGAACTTTGTAGAGAACTGTAAAACTACCATAGAATAAATATTTTTTCGAGACGAAGCATTGTATAGCTGGGGTGTTTAGAAAAAGTAAGTGAGCACACTTTATTCTGAAGTAGTATTACGGTGTAATAGATTTTTATATGCATGCTTCGGGTTAAACTAGTACGGTCGTGTTGCCTAAGATGTGTATTTATAAAAAAAAGCGACTGTTAAAGTCGCTTTTTTTAGGATAATATTAAAATTTTTAATTATTTCTTCATATGCATTTTAGCACGTGTGATATATTTTTCAATATCGCGAGCCTCTGCTGATTTTACATATTCTTTTTCTATAGTCTGGTAGGCAGTTAAAGCATCTTTATAATTACCTATCATTTCATAAGCTAATCCTGCTTTTTGAAGATAGATTGGAGTAGAAAAATCATTCGGATTTATTTTGCTTGCAGCCATATAACTTTCAGCAGCTTCTTTGGTTTTTCCTAGTTCCATTTGAGCATCTCCGGTAGCAGCCTTTGCTAAAGAACCCAAAAGAAAATCATCGGTGCTAAAATTGTTTAAATGCTCAATTGCTTTTGCAAAATCACCGGTGCGTAAAAAGGATACTCCCGCATAATATTCAGCAAGATTTCCAGCTTTTGTTGATCCGAATTCATCAATGATATCTAAAAATCCGGGATAATTTTCATCGCCGTTTAATGCCATTTTAAATGAATCTTGGGCAAAGTAGATTTGAGCCTGATACATTTGATTTAAAGCATTCTCCTCCAAAGGAGCACGATAATACTTCTGGTAACCAAAAAAACCTAATACTATAACAATAATCACTAAAGCAATAAGTGTTAACTTCTTTTGATTTTTTTCAATATACAGTTCGGTCTTACTTAAAGCTTCTTCCAGATTTTCAAAATTATCTTCAACTTCCTGTGTTTTCTTATTCTTTGACATATCTTTAAAAATGTTTATAAATTGTGGTTTCTATTTTTCCAAACGCAAAAGTAATTTATTTTAATTAATAACAAGCATTTTTATTGAAAAAAATAGGAAATAAATCGATATTTTTAATTTCTGTTTTATTGAGTGTTGTGAAGCAAAGTTCTTTTGTGCGGAGTATATCAACTTTATTTTGTATTTTCGCACTTTATATGCTGAGAAGATTTCTAAAACTGAAGTGTAAGCAAATTTACAGGCGAGCCGTAAAAATAAATGTGATAATCTATTCGGCTGTCAGACTAATTGTTTACGGCATCTTGTATTTTTAGAAATCTTGTTAAGGAACAAAAAAGATAAAAAGAATGCACTTAGAACGGTTATCGCTAATTAATTATAAAAATATAAAAGAGTTAGATGTGGTATTTTCTCCGCGGATTAACTGCTTTATTGGGAACAATGGTGTTGGTAAAACCAATATTCTAGATGCTGTTTACTATTTAAGTTTCTGCAAAAGTTATTTCGCTGCAACCGATCAGATGAATATTAATCATGATGCTGATTTTATGGTTTTGGAGGGGAAATATATTCGTAAAGAGTTAGAAGAGGCTATCTACTGCGGCGTAAAAAGAGGGCAGAAGAAGAATTTTAAGCGCAATAAGAAAGAATATCAAAAATTATCGGAGCATATTGGTTTGCTGCCTATTGTAATGGTATCGCCTGCCGACGGGCGGTTAATTACCGATGGGAGCGAGGAGCGGAGAAAATATATGGACAGTGTGATATCACAGTACGATAGAAAATATCTTGACGATTTAATTCGCTACAACAGAGTAATACAACAGCGTAATAAGTTATTGAAAAATTTTGCTGCTGGTGCTAAATTCGATGAAGACAGTTTGGCAATATGGGATGAGCAGCTAATTGTTCTGGGTACAGATATCCATAATAAACGCACTGATTTTCTGCAAAAACTGATGCCTGTATTTCAAGAGTATTATAATATTATATCACAGGGAAATGAAAAGGTAGATTTACAATATAAATCACAGTTAAACGATAGTAATTTGCGTGATTTACTTTTGAATGCCCGTTGGAAAGATCAGGTGATGCAATATACAACAGCAGGTATTCATAAAGATGATTTGGTGCTGAATCTGGGAGATTATCCCATAAAAAAAATGGGGTCGCAGGGGCAGAAAAAAACCTATTTGATTGCTTTAAAGCTGGCACAGTTCGAGTTTATTAAACATCTTTCGGGCTTTAATCCTATATTGCTGCTCGATGATATTTTTGATAAATTAGATTCTAACAGGGTAGAGCAAATTGTTCGTTTGGTTTCGGAGGAACGGTTTGGGCAAATTTTTATTTCCGATACCAATCGTGACCATTTAGATGAGATATTATCGGTTTCAGCGCTCGATTACCGACTTTTTGTGGTAGATGGTGGTGCAATAAAATAAATATCAAAAGTAAAGAAAAAGAAAAAAATATGAAAAGAAGCAACAGTCACCGCATAGATGAATTAATAGCTCAGGTATTGCATGAAACTAAGCTGGATATTGGTTTAAAGGAATATGAGTTGATAAAATCGTGGGAAAAAGTAATTGGCAAGAATGTTGCCCGGGCTACTACCGATATTTATATCCGTAATCGAAAGCTATATGTGAAAATTGCTTCGTCTGTTATTCGAAACGAATTACTGATTATTCGACAAGGATTGGTAAAAGCTTTAAACGAAGAGGTGCAGAAGAGTGTTATTGATGATGTTGTGGTGCGGTAGAAAGTATTTCTTTTATACATTTGTACCTTCAAACTATTGGAACAGAATATAAAATTAAGAAAACAACCTAATGGAACGAAAATTACAAGCCTTTAAAGAGTTACTGGAGATAATGGACCGACTTAGAAATGAGTGTCCCTGGGATAAAAAACAAACAAATGAGAGTTTACGGACACTTACCATTGAGGAGACTTATGAATTGGCTGATGCTATTTTAGCAAATGATAACGATGAGATAAAAAAGGAGTTGGGCGATTTGTTATTACATGTTGTTTTCTATGCTAAAATAGGTTCTGAGACCAACAGTTTCGATATTGCTGATGTTTGCGATAATATCAATGAAAAATTAATTTATCGTCATCCCCATATTTTTAGCGATACCAAAGTAGCCGATGCCAAAGAGGTTGAGGAGAATTGGGAACAACTGAAATTGAAAGAAAAAGGAGGCAATAAATCGGTATTACAAGGTGTTCCTAAATCGCTGCCTGCAACCATAAAGGCATATAGAATTCAGGATAAAGCTCGTGGTGTGGGTTTCGATTGGGATAAAAAAGAACAAGTGTGGGATAAAGTAAAAGAGGAAATTAATGAGTTAGAAACAGAAATTGCGACTGCTGATAGGGATAAAATAGAACAGGAGTTCGGCGATCTTTTTTTCGCTCTTATCAATGCCGCCCGGCTCTACAATATTAATCCTGAAAATGCACTGGAACGAACCAACAGAAAGTTTATATCCCGCTTTAATTATTTGGAAAGCAAAACAATTACAGAGGGGAAAGACTTAAAAGCAATGAGCCTAGAAGAGATGGATCAATTGTGGGAAGAGGCAAAACAATTTGAAAAAAAATAGCATTGCAATCAATTGACTACAATGCTGTATGGTGCTCGGAACAAGACTCGAACTTGCACGACCTAACGGTCACCAGCCCCTCAAGCTGGCGTGTCTACCAATTCCACCATCCGAGCAGGAGTGGCAAAAGTAGTAAAAAAAATGTATTCACAAAAAACAGTTGAAATTAATCACATTTTTATATCTTTGTACCACTACACAAAACAACCGGTATTTTTACAATTTAATTTTTTATTTCTGATATCTCATAATCAGAGAGGATATAAAACAAAAAATTATGATTCCAAAAATTAGTCGTGCTACCATTATTGTATTGGATAGTGCAGGAGTTGGTTATTTGCCCGATGCTGAAGAATTTGGCGATAAGGGAGCAAATACTTTTGGGCATATTGCCGAGCATTGTGGAGGTTTAAATTTACCCAATATGCAAAAATTAGGATTGGGAAATATTACACCTATGGCGGGTGTTGCCCCAACTGATAAAGCAACCGGAGCTTATGGCAAAGCCGCCGAAGCATCTAAAGGAAAAGATACAACTACCGGACATTGGGAGATTGCCGGAGTAGCTTTGGAGCGTGCATTCCCAACTTATACCAACGGTTTCTCAGAGGAAACAATTCGTTTGTTTGAAGAACGTACCGGACGAAAAGTGCTTGCCAATAAACCAGCATCGGGAACTGCAATTCTTGATGAGTGTGGCGAAGAACAATTAAAAACAGGTAGTTGGATTGTTTATACTTCTGCAGATCCTGTTTTTCAGATTGCTGCACACGAAGAGCTTATTCATGTGATTGGTATTGGTAAGACTAGTGATATTTTTGCCGGACAAGGAATTACAGATACTCGTGGTACCAACAAAGATAATGTAGATGGTATTAAAAAAACAATTGAAGCTTTAAAAGAGGATAGTAAAGGATTAATTTTTACTAATTTAGTAGATTTTGATATGGTTTATGGTCATCGTCGTAATCCAGAAGGATATGGTAAGGCTTTAGAGGAATTTGATTCATATCTTCCTGAAATAGAGTCAAACTTAAAAGATGATGAAATATTAATTCTTACTGCTGATCATGGTTGCGATCCTACTTATAAAGGAACCGATCATACACGTGAATATATTCCGGTTTTGGTAAGTGGAAAAAACATTAAGAAGAATGTAAACTTGGGTACACGCAGTACTTTTGCTGATATTGCCGCAACTGTTGAAGAATTGCTTACCGGTAAAAAAGTTGAGGGTAGTTTTGCTGCTGACCTGTATTAAGAATATATTGAATTAACGCTTAATTAAATAAGAAATTAAAATTATATTTCTGTTGGTAAAAAGATTGGATGCGTATTGCTTTCAATCTTTTTTTTTTGAAATAAAGGAAATGATGTCTTTTAACTTTTCTTAATAAAGAAAAATAATTTAATTGAAAAAAAAGAGCAAAAAAATAAACATATTTGCAAAATTTTAGTATAAAAGGAGAGAATAGATTATAGTGAAGTTGATAAAGATATTCGGTTTTAGTTTATTGTTTAATTGAAACTATGCTAAAACCAGAAAGTGAAGGATATGAATTTAAAGAGGTTTTTTACAATAGTCTTAACAATAGGAATTGTTTTTTTAGTAAGAAATATTAGTTTCTCGCGACAAGATAATGTAACGGTACCCACAAGTGGCACGTTACTGTCTATTTCGCATCGTATTAGTAATAGCTTGTCAGAATCATCGGCAACCAAACGTGCTGATAGACTGATAAACCGATTTCTAAAGAAATGGGAGGTGGCAGGAGCTACAGTTGCTGTGGTAAAAGATAAAAAACTAGTGTTTGCCAAAGGTTATGGTTATGCCGATTTAGAGAATAAAAAAAAAGTAGAACCTTCGCACCTGTTTCGTGTGGCAAGTGTATCGAAATTAATTACTGCAACAGCAATAATGAAATTGAAAGAAGAGGGCCGATTACACCTTGATAATTATGTGTTTGGTGAATTTGGTTTGTTGAACGATACTATTTACAGTAATATTAGGGATAAAAGAGCTAAAAAAATTACAGTAGAGCATCTTCTTCGACATACTTCCGGATTTTCAAACAGATATGGCGATCCTATGTTTTTGCCCACCACAATCGCAAAAAAGATGAAAGTCAAATTGCCCATATCGGCGGAAACAACCATTCGTTTTGCCCTTTCCCGCCGATTGCACTTCAATCCCGGAGCAGGAAGCAGCTATTCTAATTTGGGTTATGTTATTTTAGAGAAAATCATAGAAAAGGTATCGGGGCAGAAGTACGAGGATTATGTTCAAACGCACGTGTTAAATCCGGCAGGAGTATTTGATATGCATCTTGGCAAAAGTTTGCGTAAAGATCGGTACTACAATGAAGTAAAATATTATGAGCAATCGAATGCCGATAAGGTGAAAGCTTTTGACAATAGCAATAAAATGGTATATCGTTCCAATGGTGGAAATAATATAGAGGCTCTTGGAGGGGCAGGAGGCTGGGTTGCTTCAGCTGCTGAGTTAATGCGATTTTTTATGGCCATAGACGGCGATGATACCTACGATGATATTTTGTTTAAGAAAAATATTGAATATATGACCAAACCCAGTGAAAAAGGTTTTATGCCAATCGGCTGGAAAGCAAGTTATGCCGGGAATTGGTGGCGTACCGGTTCTTTTGCAGGAACATCGGCACTGTTGAAGCATTCTGTCAATGGTTATGATTTTGTGATTATTACCAATACTTCTACCTGGAGAGGGGCTGATTTTACAAAAGATCTTAGTGTTTTAATGAGTCGTTTTGTAAGAACCGTAAAAGAGTGGCCTTGCGATAATTTGTTCGATAATTTTGAATTGAATAGTTTCGAAATGACTTACGTTGATTTGAAACATGAGAATTTGAATTAAATAATTCTTAAAACTTATTGAAAAGGAATAACTTTAGGATCTTGTACTCTAAAGTTGTTGAATCGAGGGCGTTCTTCTCCTGCAATTTTAAATCCCATATGCCGGAAGTCGGCGGGTGTCTTAGGATAAAAGGCAAATCTTATTTGTAATGTTTTAAAAACTAAGTTGGTGTTGTGCATTCTAATTCCTAATCCCAATGAATAGAAATAATCGGTTTTTGGGATGTGGTTTCCAGAAATTATACCTCCGTCAGTAAAGCCGAAAAAAGCAAATTGAAACCCTATCCATCTATATGGTGAAAATGCAGCAGTTTCCAGACTCATTGTTAGTTTTCTTGTTCCTCTTATTTTATCGCTGTTAAATCCTCTGATACCGTTTTCTTTATTCATAGTAATAAATTCTTCGGGAAAACGGTTTATTCCCATCACATATTTTATACTGCCAAAATTTCTAAACCGGAACTGTCCGAGTTTACGTATCCGGCTGATAAATTTTGACTCGGCAATAAGTGTCCCTTGTTCAAAACCGCTTTTGTTGAAAAAACTGCCTATGGCGATTCTGTTGTATAAATAACTTTTAGATTTTTTTACACGAGTAGCAAGCTCAAAATCTAAAGCAGTATAAAAACGATTCCTGAATTCGCTTCTTTCATAACCGAAGTTAAATTGGGCTAAAAATCCGTAAGGAACATCCTCGACTCTTCCAAAATTGTAAATCAAGTTACTTTTGTAATATTGAAGCTGGCTGATACTGAAAGCAGATAAAAATAAAGTGTAATCGTGAAAATATTTATTCCTCAAAGCATCAGTTTCTGGTCTGTCTTTAAATGAATATCTTTCAATTTTTCCGGCAATAAACATTTTTCTTCTTACAAATCGGCGGGGCGGTTTTAGAGGGAAAGAGTAAGCATACCAGGTATTCCAATGATTAAACTTTAAATAATAGTTGTTGTCTAACGGATCGGTATTGGTTAAATTTTTTGAACGGTTTGTTCTGTTAAATGTTACACCTCCTGCTGATTTGGTATTGTAGGTTTCAAAAAACTTTACAAGTGATATTGTCGCATCATGTTTGTCATAAAGGTGATTGTACTCCAGCTTCATATTAATATAAGTATTAAAAATATGAGGAATCATATAAGAAGAAGAATTGCCAAACTTTTGATCTTCTTTTCCATTAAAAATAAATTTGGTTTCAATCTGATGTCCTGCACCGTATAGGTTGTGGCTGTAAATTTCGGCACTTGTTTTTGAAAAAGAACCAGCGTTGAGATTTCCTCCCCAGGAAAATTTATCTTTAATCCATAAATAAATATCTGCTTCATTTTTATTTCCCTGAACGGGAACAACTTTAATACACGCTTTGTGTACATAGTCTAGCTCTCTAAGCAATCGCTCATTATCTGCTAAATCGAAGGCATCTATTTTATTCCCTTTTTTCAAGTGTATGGCCTTTAAAATACTTTTCTTTCTACTTGAGTTGTGCAGGGTATTTGCTGTTCGTTCTATCCAGTTACGGGGTTTACGCAGGGTATCTTCTAATGACGGACCGAAAGGTTTAAAGACTTTTACTATAATTCTGCGTATTATTTTTCCATTGTAAACACGAAAAGGTAAATCACTCTGTTCTGTTTTTCCGTTTTTCTCTTTTGCTGTTGAATTATTCGATGTAAAAATAAGACGAAATAATTCTTTACTCAATCTATTTTTAGATGCCTTTTTTTGTAAACGTTCATAAAACCCGGATGAGGTGTTTTTTGTCTCTATCACCGTGTCCATTAGGAAAATAGTGGTGTCTTTCGATGTAGCTATGATGCTATCGAGAAGATTTGATTTTTTTATCGGTTTAGGTGTTAGTGTATCTCTTTTGTTTTGAGCATTGCAAATAGAGTTTATTCCGACAAAAAAAATTAATAAAAAACAATATGTTGCTATTTTTTTGATAGGATGATAAGTTTTTTGATGGCTAAAATAGTTATTTTTTTGTTTTAATAGTTTCTAATTTTTTACAAATATTCTCAATTGTTTCCATTTGCCATTTCCAGTTACCAGAATGGTGTATCTCGCCTTGTAACTTATTTTTTTCGAAAAACTCAATGGTAGGTGTGGTTGTTCCAAGGCCAAAACGTTTCATTCGATATTTATAGCCTAGGTGATGATAATTAATACTGTGTACTCTTTTAAAAAATATCATATGAAAAAAACATATAGTAAGTTTTTGTTGTTTATCGTCAAAGAGAATATGAGTGATAATTCGGTTGCGTTGCATCGATAAAAGCAATATATATATTAACAATAGTGACGTTAGATAAATTACATTTATGCCTGTAAAAAACAGAATAATAATAACCATTATTAATAGTAGTTTTAGTTCTCGGAAAATTCTGTTTTTTAAACTGTATTCTTGTTTGTGGATTTTAAATTCAATCATATCTATGCTTTCTTTATTTTGCATAGTTACTAAAAATATTACGATTCTAATACTTAAAAGGGCTTTTAAAAATACAATTTTATTTGTTATTGGTAAACTAAATCAAACATTAAATGTGTTTTTTTTCTGTATATATCACACTTAAATTTGTCTATTTTAGCTTAATTCTTAATAGAAGATAGAATGTTTGTAGATTTATTACTGTTAAAATAAAAAAAGTTAAAATTTTTTTTGATTATATCTACTTTTTTGTATATTTAAATGTTTTTATTTAGTCGATAGCAAATTGAGTTTGCATTTGGATGATTAAAACTAAAATGGAAATATAAACTTTAAAAAAAAAGATATTAGAATGAAAAAAACACTAAAGCAAGTTTTGTCAAGCAAAATAGGAGAACAGCGTTCACGAGTTAGACGATTGTTAAAAGAACATGGCAATACAGTAGTTGATAATGTAACCATTTCTCAGGTAATAGGTGGAATGCGTGGATTAAAATCGTTGGTAAGCGATATATCTTCGCTTGATCCCGAGGAGGGAATTAGGTATAGAGGTTATACATTAAAAGAGGTAATCGAAAAATTACCAAAACCCCAAGATAGTTCTATGCCTTATGTTGAAGGCTTATTCTATTTGTTAATAACAGGTGATTTTCCAAATCAGGAAGAGGTGATGCAGGTAGTTGATGAATTCAGCAAGCGCCGGATAGTACCGCGTTATGTTTTTGAGATTATAGATTCGCTTCCGGCTTCAACACATCCGATGGCAATGTTCTCTACTGCAATTTTAAGTATGAATAGAGAATCTGTTTTTAACCGTCACTATCATGCGGGAGTAAGTAAAATGGATTATTGGGAGTCGACGTTTGAAGATGCTTTGAACTTAATGGCGAAACTGCCCGAGATAGCAGCATATATTTATAATAAGTTATATCGTAAAGGAGAAAGGTTTCATTCTGATCCAACTTTAGATATGGGGGCAAATTTTGCACATATGATGGGAATAGACAAGCCCTACGATGATGTTTCTCGATTACATTTTATTATTCACAGCGACCACGAAAGTGGAAATGTAAGTGCTCACACGGCACACTTAGTGGCAAGTTCGCTTTCTGATATTTATTTGTCGACATCCGCAATGATTAATGGTTTGGCAGGACCTTTGCACGGATTGGCAAATCAAGAAGTATTGCGCTGGTTGCAATCCATAATGGATAAAATGGATAATAGACTTCCTTCCGAGGAAGAGATGAAGAAATTTGTTTGGGATACCTTAAATGCAGGACAGGTAATTCCTGGCTTTGGACATGCTGTTCTGAGAAAAACCGATCCTCGCTACATACTGCAGCGAGAGTTTAGTTTAGAGTATTTGTCTGAAGATCCTATTTTTAAATATGCCGATTTATTGTACAAAGTTGTTCCTCCCATATTGCAAGAGCAAGGTAAAGCTAAAAATCCATGGCCAAATGTTGATGCTCAGTCAGGAGTAATTCAGTGGCATTATGGTGTAAAAGAATACGATTTTTATACCGTACTCTTTGGTATCGGAAGAACCATGGGGGTTTGTGCAAATATTATTTGGGATAGAGCTTTAGGATATCCGTTAGAACGACCAAAATCAGTAACAATTGATATGTTGGAAGAGGTTGCAGGGATAAAGTAAAATTAATAGATATTAAAGAAGGTGTTTTTCGTACGAAAAGCATCTTCTTTTTTTGTGTTATAGCATCTTAGAATTTTAACACTCAAAGAGGAGATAATATTTGAAAATATTTTTGATTTTTTTTTATTCTTATTCAGGATAAAAAATATTTTTTTTCAGCAATAATAGGAGGTGTAGGTAATTGTGTTTCTACAATAGGACTAGAGTTTATTAAAAATGATAAAATTTTTATAGAAATTTTGAAATAAATCACTACTTTTGAAACAGTTTATTAAAATCTACGGGGAGAATTAATAGTCTGTTATTCAGGGTGTTAATAGATTATGTATTCTTTAAGATACAGTAAATTAAAAGTTTACGTATTTATCCAAATCAGAAGAGAAAATTCAGATTCAATCAGATATTTTAATATACAAAAACCATAAATAAATCCAGAAAAATGTTGAAAATAAAAAAACGTGATGGCAGAATTGTTGATTTTGACAGGAACAAAATTACTTTTGCCGTATTTAAAGCTCTAAGAAGCGTAAATGAACCAGACAGAAATTTAGCTGAAGAAATTTCAAAATCGGTAGTTGCCCAACTTACCGAAACACAAGCCGAAGTAGAAACCATTCAAGATTTAGTAGAAGTGGAACTTTTTAACCGCAAAAAGTTTAAGGCTGCAAAAGCATTTATTATTTACCGAAAACAGCACGAAGAATTGCGTAACGTAAAGGAAATGTTCTCTAATGTAGATATGATTGACGATTATATTAATAATAACGATTGGAGAATAAAGGAGAGTGCTAATTCTACCTATTCGCTACAAGGAATGAATCAGCATATTTCTACCATTGTAAGTGCTCAATATTGGCTAAATAAAATTTATCCAAAGGA
>PDWJ01003209.1_pt1 | contig 15914 bp, 15 predicted proteins | sample 1430881 | NCBI WGS metagenome assembly PDWJ01 (sample SAMN01162460, study PRJNA174530) | Oral metagenome, whole genome shotgun sequencing project. | biome: Marine environment; feature: Marine mammal; material: Swab sample of the gingival sulcus; isolation source: swab sample of gingival sulcus... | reverse complement strand
AAGAAAGAGTCGCAGACGCTGGCAACGATTACACTGCAAAACTACTTTAGACAGTATGATAAACTCTCAGGTATGACTGGTACTGCAAAGACGGAAGAGGATGAATTCCATCATATTTATGGCATGAATGTTACTGTAATACCGACAAACAAGCCAATTATAAGAGATGACAAGAGCGATGTCGTCATGGGTAGCGTGGCTGCAAAATACAAGAGGGTTGTTGATGAAATCGTCACAAGACACGAAACAGGTCAGCCAATGCTGGTCGGTACGATTTCTATCGAGGCTTCTGAACTCTTATCCCTAATGCTTAGAAAACGGGGTGTAAAGCATGAAGTTCTCAATGCAAAACAACACCTTAGAGAGGCGGAAATTGTAGCTCAGGCAGGTAGATTTGGCTCAGTGACTATCGCTACCAACATGGCAGGTCGTGGTACAGATATTGTGCTCGGTGGTAACCCAGAGTTCATGGCGCTGAAAGAGATGCGAAAGAGGGGCTATGAGGAAGATGTGTTAAACAGGGTTACTTCGCCGTTTATCATAGAAGAGATAAAGGACATCCAAAGTGAGTACAAGGAAATATACAGTGGATTTGCAGAGGAAACAGCCAAAGAGGCTGAAAAGGTTAAGTCCGTTGGCGGTCTTGCAATACTCGGTACGGAAAGACATGAATCTAGGAGAATAGACAATCAGCTTAGAGGACGTGCTGGTAGACAGGGGGACGCTGGTTCTACTCAGTTTTTTGTATCGATAGAAGACGATTTAATGAGACTCTTTATGTCTGATAGGATGAAAGACATGATTCAAAAGATGGGTCTTACAGATGATGCAGAGATTGAAGTTGGCATGGTCAGTAAATCAATAGAGTCTGCACAGAAAAAAGTTGAGGCGAGAAACTTTGACATCAGGAAGAATGTCCTTCAGTATGATGATGTCATGAATAGGCAGAGGGAAATAATCTACAGTGAGAGGCAGAGAGTTCTCATGGGAGAAGATGTCAAATCTCACATATGGTCTATGGTAGAAGAATTTGTTGATGAAAGTATTTCGTCATATTTTGGCATGACAGACCTTGTCGATGATTGGAACGTATCTGGTTTTGAAATGTCTATGCACGAGACATTGTTTAAAGAGGAGTTCTCTTTAAAAGTGGATGACCACACAGAAAAAGAAGATGTCAAAAGACAGGTTTTGGAAAAGGCGAGAGAAGACTACGACAGGATAGAAGAGCTTGTTGGATCTGAAAAAATGCGTGAAATCGAGCGCTTTGCCCTTCTCAAAACTGTTGACAATGGCTGGATAGACCATATCGATGCCATGGATCAGCTTCAACAGGGTATTGGACTTAGGGCTATCGGTCAGATAAATCCTATTCAGGCATATCAGACAGAGGGTTTCGACATGTTTGATGAAATGATTGGCGATATTAAAGAAGAGACCATTAAATTAGTATTCCATGCAGATGCGACATTGGATACCGAAGTTAAGCAAAATGCGAAGATTGAAATGGCTTCTCATGGCAAGATTAACAAGAAGACCATAAAGAGGACATCTGCTAAGATAAGTAGAAATGACCCTTGTCCATGTGGAAGTGGTAAAAAATACAAGAAGTGCTGTTATGGTAAAGAAGAGCAAAATGGGAATTAAGATATGATATTTTTTGAAGCAGTATTAAAAGAATTAAAAACGATAGATGAAACCATAGAAGATATAAGGAGTTTTCTTTGACATCAAAGCTCTCCAAGACGAACTCGAGGAGCTGAACAAGGCGATGACGGATGAGTCGATATGGTCGGACAATCAGCGCTATGTAAAGGTCTCAAAACGACATAATCTTGTGACGAAGTTGATTAAGTCTTTTGATGATATTGTAGACTTAAGAGATGATATTGAATTATCAGCTGAGATAGCCATTGAGGAAGGGGACTCCTCTTATAAATCCGAAGTGAGGCGAAAACTAAATGAGTTAAATGCCATGTGCGATGAAATTAGCCTAAAAAATCTACTTCGTGGGGAGTACGATTCGAATAGTGCGATTTTGTCTATTCATGCTGGAAGTGGTGGACGAGATGCCATGGATTGGGCAGATATGCTCGAGAGGCTCTATATAAGGTGGGGCGAGAGACGAGGTTATAAGGTTACTGTACTCGATGAGCAGTATGACGTGGGTTATGGTTTAAAGAGTGCAGCTATAAAAATTAGCGGTGATTATGCCTATGGGTATTTAAAGAGCGAGAGTGGTGTTCACAGAATCGTTAGAATCTCACCATTTGATACGTTGGCTAGAAGGCATACAGCCTTTGCTGCTGTCGATGTCCTGCCAGAGTTAGAGGATCAAGATTTACCGGAAATCAATGAAGCGGATTTAAAGATTGATAGGTATAGGGCTTCTGGGGCAGGCGGTCAGCATGTCAATACAACGGACTCGGCTATTAGAATAACTCATATTCCAACAGGCGTTGTTGTTCAATGTCAGAATGAGCGTTCGCAAATTAAGAACAAGGAAACGGCAATGAAAATGCTCATGGCAAAACTCGTGTTGTTAAAGGAAAAAGAACAGATAGAAAAGATAGAAAATCTAAAAGTGGATGCTTCCGATATCAGCTGGTCTAGTCAGATTAGGTCCTACATATTTCACCCCTATCAGTTAGTAAAAGATCACAGGACAAATGTTGAGGTTTCCAAGATAAAAGATGTGATGGATGGTGGAATAGACGAGTTTATTGACGCGTATCTAAGGTTACAATAGGAAAGGTTATGTATTGAGGAGAGGTTATGAAAAAAGGTGATATAATTTGGCTTAGTGTTATTGTGGCGATAGGTGCTTTTTTAGCTTTTGGAACGACGAGGGAATTATTTGAAATCGCCACTAAGTCACATCCTTATATCATGGGATTTTTTAAATTTATGATACTTGCGACGATGGGTGAACTCCTCGCGATAAGAATAGTTACAGGTCAGTATAATAAGCCAGTTGGCATGGTTTGGAAGGCGGTTGTTTGGGGATTCATCGGTGTTCTTATCACCTTGATGTTTAATGTATTTGCCGGCGGGGTTATGTCGGTCATGAAGAAGGGGCTACTCCCGTTTGCAGGCAGTACATTTGCCTTTGCCTTTTTTACAAGTGCTATTATGAATCTACTTTTTGCGCCGACTTTTATGGGTATTCACAAGTATACAGATGCCTACATAGAGCTAAGGTACGCCAATGGACGCTCTCCTAGTATGAGAGAAGTAGTGGACGCCATCGATTTTTATGGCTTTGTTTCGTTTGTACTACTCAAGACGATTCCACTGTTTTGGATACCAATTCACACGATTACATTCCTTTTGCCGGCAGAGTATAGGGTAATTATGGCGGCGGGGCTATCTATTGTACTGGGGGCTATACTGTCTTTTTCGGCGAAATCGAAGCACTAACTCTTTAGCATTTTGTTGGGGTATTCCTGATAGGTTTTATTAGGGTATTCCTTTAGAGAACCATCCCGCGTTGTCATCTAGGAGCGAATAGGCGTAGGGATCTTAACGCGGGAATTGGAGTCTAACGCGTGAAAAATTGAGTTGAAAAGGTTGATATGTTTAATATAATAGAGAGACAATATGATGAATAGAGAGTACATTATCAAATCGCTTACGGAACTCGACGAGTTTGCAAGGGATTTAGCTAAGGGTCTACGTGCGGGGACGACCCTCAATCTCATCGGTGAGATTGGAGCGGGAAAGACCGCTCTCACAAAGTTCTTATTAAAACACCTTGGGGTTGATGAAGTGGTAAAGAGTCCTACGTACAATATTGTGCTACGGTATGAAGCGGATGATTATAGTGTTTTTCACGCCGATGTATATAGAATAACAGAAGAGGATGAGCTGTATGCCATTGGGTTTGAAGATTACTTTACAAGTGACAGTCTTGTTATAGTCGAGTGGGGGGATATGTACTTAGACTATATTCGAGACATGAGTTTGAACTATATTGAGATTAGGATTGATAGGCAGTCTGATGGTTCAAGACTGATAGAGGTTATTGCGTAGAATATTTGGAGGGTGTTTGTGTATTTACTTTTGGATGCATCAACGAAGTCTATAGGGATTTCTGTTGTAAAAAATGAGAGGGTTATGTGTTCCCTCTCCTTGGAAAGTGGCAGGACTCATTCTGTCGACCTCATGCCAGCTATAGACTTTGCTTTAAAAAGTGTCGGTTTAACAATAACAGACATTGATGCCATTATTGTATCTAACGGTCCTGGCTCTTTTACGGGCATAAGAATTGTAATGTCCGTTGTTAAATCTATTTGTCATGCTATGAAAATACCCGTATATACTGCATCAACGCTCAGAACGCTATCCTTCCATGGCAGGTATTTTGAAGGACTTGTTTGCCCTATTATGGATGCTAGAAGAAATAGAGTCTACACGGCAATATACGACGGCTTTTTAGGAAAAGAACTCTTAGGCGAAGATACTTTTGAGATTGATGAACTAATTTCTAAGTTAAAGAGGATAAATAAAAAGGTGTTATTTGTAGGGGATGGCGTCTCTGTTTATGCTGATGATATTGTAGAAAAACTTTCAGAGCTCGCCGTAATAGGTGGTAGCGATACATCACTTTCAAGTGCTACTGGTCTTATTTATTTACATCGAGCTGGACTAACTGAAAAGAGAAGATACGATGATGTAATGGTCAACTATGTCAGAAAACCACAAGCTGAAAGAGAGAGGGAAAAATATGCTAATACGGCCAATGAACTTGGATGATGTTGACAGTGTTCATGACCTAGAGCAAAAGTGCTTTACATCAGCTTGGTCAAAGGACGCTTTTATAAATGAGCTCTCTACCAATCTGCTTGCCCGATATTTTGTGGCGGAGCTCGATGGCAAAATAGTTGGCTATATTGGCTATTGGAAGATATTAGAAGAGGGTCACATTACGGTAGTCAGTGTTTGTCCTTCAAGTCGTGGTAGGGGTGTAGCCAAGGAATTGATACGAAAAATGATAGATGACGCCAAGAAAAACTATGTTGAAAGATTGACTTTGGAAGTGAGAGAAAGCAATCTGCCAGCGAAAAATTTGTACAAGGGCTTTGGTTTTTATGAAGTTGGCGTTAGAAAAAAATACTATATTGATAATAATGAAGATGCAGTTATCATGTTTTTGGAGATTTAGTCAACTATCTTTTTTCGAAGACCAAGTAATGAGCAGTAAAAGACGACTAAAAAATATGTCGAGCTTGCTCGTAAATAATTTTATTAGTGTCTTTTACTATTTGGGACGGCAGTCCGAACCTTCGGTCGATTTATCGACCGTGGGGTGTTGCTCATTACGGGCCAAATAATGGCAGTCCGAACCTTCGGTCGATTTATCGACCGTGGGGTGTTGCTCATTACGAGCCAAATAATGGCAGTCCGAACCTTCGGTCGATTTATCGACCGTGGGGTGTTGCTCATTACGAGCCAAATAACGGCAGTCCGAACCTTCGGTCGATTTATCGACCGTGGGGTGTTGCTCATTACGAGCCAAATAACGGCAGTCCGAACCTTCGGTCGATTTATCGCTCGTGGGTGTTTTTTCATTACTTGCCTAAGGTGGCAGTTTTAACTTTCCAGAAAGGGATATAACCCATGCTAGATTCCTACGTCACTCCTTGCGTCGCTCCTCTGAATGACAACGATTTTAATGTCTTAATGGATTACAGGCGATGAATGATAGCGTGAAATTCAAGCAGTTCTAGTATAAGTACAAAGGTATTATGGAGGCAGGTATGTCTGAAATACTGTATAGAAATTTTGATGGAAGCATCAAGGAATTATTTCCACAAGGGAAGAAACTTTATGTTGTAGATGAAAATGTATATGCTATCTACTCTGATATGTTTTCTTCTCTTTCTTTTAATGAGATGATTTATATCGTGTCAAGTGGTGAGGACAGCAAAAGTGCCGCCAATCTATCAGAGATATATGATGTTCTCTTAGATCATTCGTTTACTCGATCAGACTATATCGTCGCTGTAGGCGGTGGAGTAGCAGGGGATTTAGCAGGTTATGCTGCCGCTACTTATATGCGTGGCATTCGCTTTGTCAATGTGCCCACAACGATGATTTCGATGATTGATAGTGCAATAGGTGGCAAAACGGGGATTAACTACAGGGGGTTCAAGAATATGATTGGCTCTTTTTATGAGCCGTTAGCTGTTATTGTAGACATTAATTTCTTAAGCACCTTAGAAGATAAACACTTTAAAAGCGGTATGGCAGAGCTTGTAAAGATTGCCGCTATATCGGATAGTGATTTATACGCTAGATTACAAAGGGAATATCTTTCACCATGTCACCCAGAACTACTAGCGTTTATAAAGAGAGCTCAGAGTTTAAAGTTGGCAGTTTGTAGTAGTGATTTTAGAGATCAGTCAGAGAGGGCAAAACTCAATTTTGGGCACAGTTTTGGTCATGCGATAGAAACATATTTTGAATTTCAGGGCATTACCCATGGCCAAGCAGTGGCAAAGGGGATGCTCATTATTTCTAAAATAGCTGAAAATGTTGGATTGGCTAAAGAGGGGGTGTATGAAGACTTGCGGAAAACCCTCTTGTTCCAAGGACTTGATGTCGAAGTAGATGTTGATGTCAGAGATTTATTACCCTATGTACTAAGGGATAAGAAGTCATCGGGGGATAAGATGAAGTTTGTCATAGTAGACGCCATTGGTTCGTCTATTATCGAGCATGTTGAATTGGATAAATTAGGCGACTTTGTGGAGTCCTACTATGCATAGATATGTTGCCGCTCCACCTTCTAAGAGCTATACGCACAGGGCGATTATTTCGGCGCTGGTGACCAGGGCGAAGCTAAGAATTATAAATCCACTTTTTTGCGATGATACGCTTGCTACAATAGATGCTATTGGGCAGCTTGGCGTTCAGGTTGAATGTGGAAAAGACTTTATAGACATTGATGCAAGAGGTGGTATTGAGGTCAGAAATCCTGTGATTGACTGTAGAGAGAGTGCAAGTACGCTTAGGATGCTTATGCCTCTGGGGTTGTTATTGGCTGATGAGCTCGTCTTTACGGGTGGGGACAGTTTAAAGAAAAGACCTGTAACTGCTTATACTGAACTATTTGACCGATATGGCATAACGTATAGTTATCACGGTGAACTGCCCATTACAGTAAGCGGGAATATGAAAGCAGATTTTGTTGAAATTGATGGAAGGCTGAGTTCTCAGTTTGTCTCTGGGCTCATATACTACATGGCATTTCAGCGCAGGGCTTCGAAAATAAAGGTATGCGGCACCGTTGTTTCAAGAAAATACATCGATATGACCATTGATGTACTGCAGCGCTTTGGTGTCGATGTGGTTTTTGTCGATGATGTCATTGAACTACGGGGTTTCAAGCCTGTAGATATTAAGGAATTTACTATTGAAGGGGATTATTCTCAGACAGCATTTTACATAGCCTATGGACTTTTTAAAGAAGATGTTATGATAGCTAATTTAAAAAAGGTTTCCCTTCAAGCAGACAGGGTGATAGTTGACATAGTAAAAAAAATGGGTGGCACACTGTACTTTAATGAGGATAGACTTGTTGTCAAGAAGTCCAAATTAAACGGTTTAGAGATTGATGTGGAAGACTCCCCTGATTTAGCGCCGCCAATTTCACTTATTGCCAGTCTAAGTAAGGGATGTTCAATGATTACAGGTACAAAGAGACTTAGAATCAAAGAGAGTGATAGGATAAATTCCATTGTGGTCGCTTTAAGAAATCTAGGTGTAGATATTGATACTTGTGGCGATGATATTGTGATAAGGGGTGATTCTGTTCTCCGATCCGGTAGGGTAGAGAGCTATAATGACCACAGAATAGTGATGATGAGTGCCATGGCAGGAATTATAGGCGATGTCGATGTTGACATCATAGGCAAAGAGGCTGTATCAAAGTCCTATCCGACTTTCTTTGAAGATATAAAGGTGCTTAAGTAAAAGATTTTTTGTGATGGTATTTTTAGATGATAGGGCTAAAAAGAACAAGCAAAAGGGGGTTATATGAATAGTACATGGGGCACGAAAATAACCTATTCTCTCTTTGGGGAATCCCATGGAAGAGGAGTGGGTATAACAATACATGGTTTGAGAGCTGGCATAGAGCTTCCTTACGCTGAAATAAACAAGATGCTGATATCGAGGAGTACTGGTTCTGATATTGTATCAGGCAGAAGTGAGACTGATGAGTATCAGGTACTTTCAGGTGTGTTAAATGGGTATACTACTGGGGCGCCAGTGACGTTTTTTATTGAAAATAAAGATGCCAAATCAAAGGATTACAGTGAATTTAGAGATAAGCCAAGACCATCTCATTCGGACTATGTAAATACTGTCGTAAATGGTAAATATGCGGACATAAATGGGGCAGGGCACTTTTCGGGTAGATTGACTGCGCCGATTGTCATTGCAGGAGCTATACTGCTTAAAGAACTGGAGAAAGAGGGTATATGTATAGTTAGCAGACTAAAGTCTGTGATGGATATTGATGATGATGTGAGGGTAAAACCTTCTGATGTGGATATATTGAAGTCTCATAGAATAAGAGTCTTAGATGATGAAAAAAGGGAACTTGTAGAAGAGCTCATTAGGTCACATAAGGATGTGGGCGATACTCTTGGCTGCTTGATAGAGACAAGTGTGTTTGGCTTAAGAGCTGGTATTGGAAGTCCGTTTTTTCATTCAGTAGAATCGGTGCTCTCTGGTCTCCTCTTTTCGGTACCTGCTGTTAAGTCTGTCAGTTTTGGCTTAGGAGAGGACTTTGCTAGAAGAAGAGGATCTGAAGTAAATGATGAGTTTGTCTATGAACATGGCACGGTAAAGACGAAGACAAATAACAGTGGCGGCATTAATGCTGGCATCAGTAATGGCATGGATATCGTGATAAATACAGCGATTCGGCCTGCTGCTTCCATTGGTATGGAGCAGAATACCATCAGCCTCAAAACACAAGATTCGGCTACGATTACAATTGGGGGAAGGCATGATACCCTTATTGGAGTGAGGGCGTGTCCTGTCATAGAGAGCGTTGTTGCAATGGGTATTTATGATATGCTACAATGAGTAGGAGAAGATATGATTGATAAGTACAGAAGTGAAATAGATAAAATTGATGCAGAAATTGCCAAGCTCTTAAATAAGAGGATGGACGTTTCTAGTAAAATAGGCGCTATTAAGTTAAAGAATGATGTTGATGTACTGGACTCTACAAGAGAAGAAGCTGTCCTCTCGTCTGTGGAGAGTGCTTCTGATGAGGATAAAAAGGCGTATGCTATTGATGTTTACAGGTCGATACTGACTAATAGCAAGGCGTATCAGATAGCTGAAAATGAAGGTTTATCAAAGAGGAGAGTCCTTGTCATAAATGGACCAAATATCAACATGCTTGGCAGAAGAGAAAAAGACCAGTATGGCAGTTTTACTTATGATGAGCTTCTCTCTGAGATGATGGTAAAAGCGAAAACGCTCGGTATAGAGTTGGATTTTTTTCAGTCCAATTCAGAGGCTGAAATAATTGACAGAGTACAAGGAGCTGGGGATTATGATGCCCTCATTATAAATCCTGCTGGCTATACTCACACCAGTGTTGCCATTCTTGATGCTCTTGTATTACTTGATATTTACATAGTGGAAGTGCATATTTCAAATATTTTAAGTAGGGAAGAGTTTAGGCAGGTGAGCATTACCGGTAGAGCTGCTGATGTTGTCATATCAGGAGCAAGGATGGATAGCTATTTGATGAGTTTAGAATTAGTGGCAAAGAGGTTTATAAAATGATAGTTAGTTCTCTGGTCTATATAAGACAAAATGGAAAAACCCTCATGATAAAAAAGGATGGGACTCATCAAGGTTTTGATGATGGCATATATAATGGCATAGGCGGGAAACTTGAAAAGGCTGAATCTCCTGAACTGTGTGCCTATAGAGAAATTGCAGAGGAAACAGGGCTTGTTGCCAATGATTTAGTTTTAAGAGGCTATATAACTTTTCCGCATTTTCAAAATGATATCGATTGGTTAGTCTTTATTTACGAGTGTTACGATTTTAGTGGGGAAGTCACCGAATCTGATGAGGGTAGTTTACACTGGATAGATGATGATGAAATATTAAATCTCAATATATATGAGGGCGATGTCGAGTTTTTGAATATATTATATGGCTCTGATGACTTTTTTTATGGCGAGTGTTACTATGAAGATGAAAAATATGACAGGGCAACGTACAAGAGAGTAAAAAGTACAAGGTAATAATGAGAGATTTTTCAGAAATACTTAAGACTGTTCCTAAGAAACCAGGCGTCTACACAATGAAAGACGATGCGGGTAGAATAATCTATGTGGGTAAGGCAAAAAACCTAAAAAATAGGCTCACAAGTTATTTTACGGCCATAGATTCTCACGATGCGAAGACTAAGATACTGGTAAAACACATTTACGGCTTTGATTATGTAGTGACGAGTACAGAAAAAGAAGCCTTGATTTTAGAGAACAATCAAATCAAAAAACACAAGCCAAAGTACAATATAAGGCTTAAGGACGACAAGACCTATCCTTATATTAAGATAACGAGTGAAAAGTTTCCCAAGCTCGAAAAGGTCAGAAAGATAAAGTCCGATGGTGCAAGTTACTATGGACCCTATACCAGCGCTTTAAATGTAAACAGAACGATTGATGTCTTAAACCGCATTTTTCCGATAAGAAAGTGCAGTAGGGATATGAATAAACTCTATAATAAGCCCTGTCTTTACTATCATATGGGAAGCTGTTTAGCACCGTGTATCAAAAAAACGGAGCAAAGTGCATATGGTGAAGCTGTAGAAGAAATTTCTGAATTTTTGAAGAAGGGCTCTAGTGAGATTATTGCCGTACTGACTGACAAGATGAAGACGGAAGCTCAAAAGCTAAATTTCGAGAGAGCGGGGGTTATTAGAGACCAGATAGAATCACTACAAGCACTAAAGGAAAGACAGAATATGTCTAAACTAAAGACGGCGGAAATGGATGTAATATCTGCCTATACTAATGGCGATAAGGCGTATGTAGTCGTGTTTTTTGTGAGAAACAATGTGCTCTATGAGAGTGAGAAGTACTTGTTTGAAAATCTAAATTCGGATACTGTTGACAAGATAGTAGAGCAGTTTATCCTGCAGTTTTATGGGGCGACCGCTTATATACCATCAGACATTGAAGTGATGTGTGACTTTGAGGGGATGGATGTATTTGAAGAATTTCTGTCGGATAAAAAGTCCTCTAAGGTCAAGATCCGTGTTCCAAAGAGGGGCGAAAAGAAACAGCTCATCGACTTGGCGGAAAAGAATGCAACGATGTATCTTGAGAAGCTTTTGACGGATAAGGACAAGCGAAGAGCTGAGAATATGGCTATTATAAGTGCGTTAAAAGAACTTATAGGGTTGGAGAAAACACCTAGGAGAATTGAAATCTATGATATTTCTAATATTATGGGTACTTTTTCTGTAGGTTCTATGGTAGTCTATGTTGATGCGGAGAAGAAGCCTTCAGAGTATCGAAAGTTCAAGATAAAGTCTGTTGGTCACATTGATGACTATGCTTCAATTATGGAAGTGATATTTAGGAGACACAAGCGAGGTGTTGACGAAAGTGCTGGTTTTGAAGTGTTTGCGGACTTATTAGTAATTGATGGTGGCAAAGGTCATGTGATAGCTGCAAGAGATAGTTTAAATGCCCTAGGGTTAAATCATCTGGAGGTAATAGGGCTCGTTAAGGATGATAAGCACAGGACTAGGGCAGTGTATCATGATGGAAAAGTGATAGAACTTGACAAGCACTCTGAACTGTTTCGCTTTTTGTCAAATATGCAGGAAGAAGTTCACCGCTTTGCGATAAATTATCACAGGTCACTTAGAAACAAGGGAATGTTTTCCTCTGTACTTGATGATATTGAAGGCGTCGGCAAAAAGAGAAAGGCAGAGCTCTTACAGCACTTTGGTAGTGTTGATGCCATAAAAAATGCTGGCGTTTATGAATTAGAACAGGTAGATGGAATAAATAGCAAGGTAGCAGAGAGTATAGTTGAGTACTTTTCAAAGACCAAGTAATGGGCAGTAAAAGACGATGAAAAATATGTCGAGCTTGCTCGTAAATATTTTTAATAGCGTCTTTTACTATTGAGGACGGCAGTCCGAACCTTCGGTCGATAAATCGACCGTGGGGTGTAGCTGATTACGAGTTAAAGGACGGCAGTCCGAACCTTCCAGAAAGAATAATTATGCCGCGTTAGATTCCTACGTCACTCCTTGCGTCGTTCCTCTGAATGACAACGCGGGGTGGTTCTTTCTGGTGGGGGATGTCTCATTGCTAAATGTTTGAAAATGAGGACGAGGGAGTATGTCTTTGCAGCATTTTGTAAAGTGTTTCAAGGTGTGGAATCTTAACGATTTTAATGTCTTATAAGATTTTCATAAGCAAGCAGAGAGTCATGACCCACAGTCGATAAATCGACTGAAGGTTCGTCCGCTTCGCTTCAAATAGAAAATCGTAAAGATTTTGAAAATATGGTACAAGTACCAATTGTTTAAATCTTTAAAATTTTCTGCTCTCTTCTTGGGTTTCGAAAAAGACAAGTCCATTTTTAGGGTAGTAATCTGTCAAAGTTATTTTATATTAAAGCACAAAGGATAATAACAATGAATAAGGATAAAAAACGTGTAGTATTAGGCATAAGTGGTGGCGTGGATTCTGCTGTCTCTGCCCTTCTTTTAAAAGAGGCTGGATATGATGTAATCGGTCTTTTTATGAAGAACTGGGATGATGGCGAAGAGGAGTGCACAGCCTATGTTGACTCTGATGACGCTAGAAATGTGTGTAGAAAACTCGGCATTCAATACTATACGATAAATTTTGAAAAGAAGTATTGGGATAGGGTGTTTACCTACTTTTTGAGGGAACTTGAAAATGGGAGAACACCAAACCCTGATGTGATGTGTAATACAGAGATTAAGTTCAGTGCTTTTTTGGACTATGCACTAGGACTTGAAGCGGATTATATCGCCATGGGTCACTATGCAAACGTCGAAAAAGTGGGCGATAAGTACCTCTTAAAGAGAGGGGTAGATGGCAACAAGGATCAGAGTTATTTTTTAGCTAGAATCAATCAGAGGGCTCTTTCAAAGACAATTTTTCCAATTGGACAACTGGAAAAGTCTGAAGTCAGAAGAATGGCGGAAGAACATGATTTTATCAATGCGAAGAAGAAGGACTCGACAGGCATCTGTTTTATAGGCGAGCGGAATTTCAATCAGTTTTTAGATAAGCATCTTCTTTCAACACCTGGGAATATTATAGACTTAGATACAGATAAAGTTGTTGGAAAGCACAGCGGATTAATTCACTATACACTTGGCCAGAGAAAGGGCATTGGCATTGGTGGTGTTGGCACAGGAGAACCTTGGTTTGTGGTGGAAAAAGACTTGGAGAACAATGTGCTCTACGTTGTGCAGGGCTCTAAGAATCCAGCGCTTTTCTCTGATTATGCGATTGTCACGGATTTTATGTGGATAAGTGGAGAGGAACCGGTCATGCCATTTCAGTGTACAGCGAAGTTTAGGTATAGGCAGAGTGATATTCCTGTTACAGTATCAAAAGAAGATGATACCATCAAGATAGTGTATGATTATCCTGTAAAAGCGGTTACACCTGGTCAGGTTGCTGTATTATATGATGGCGAGATATGTTTAGGTGGCGGGATTATAGAGAGTAGATATCCGAGTCCCTTTGATATAAAAAATAGGAGAGGTTAGCATGAAGGCTATTGTGCAAATATTTATACTCTTTTCTCTGATATTTGTTGGGGTTATCGTTGGCAAGAGAAAGATGGTATCGGATACTTTTAAGTCGGATATCTCAAGGCTATTACTTGGTATATTTCTCCCTTCTCTCATCCTTAAATCGATGAGCTTTAAGTTTTCCAGAGAGATGTTTTACAGCAGTATAAAGATTATCGGAATTTCCTTTATGGTATATGCGATGAGCATTGTCATATCGAGACTGTTTACGAAAATTTTAAAGACTAAGGGAGACAGAAAAAATGTCTTTGAGTATGCTCTTGTGTTTTCCAATTCGGGATTTATGGGGTATCCTGTTTTAAGTGTTATCTATGGGGATAAGGCGCTTTTTTATGCTGTAATGTTTAATCTTGGCTTTACGTTTATGGTTTGGACATATGGTATATACATCTATGAGAGGGATGAAAAAAAAGTGGGGGAAAAGAGCAGTATTTCTTCTAACTTAAAAAATATGCTAAATCCTGGTATAATATCAATGGTAGTTGGTTTTTTGATGTTTTCGTTTAATCTCTCGTATCCAGAGCCAGTGTTTAAAATCATTGAGCTCTTGGGCGGGCTGACGACACCACTATCAATGATATTTATTGGTTTAATCCTCTCTGAGACGAGGCTTAGTGAACTATTAAAAGACAAACTGATTACGCTCGTATCCTTTTTTAGACTCATCGTTTTGCCCGCTGTAGTCTTTGGCATTTTATCACTCATGGGTGTAGATGGGCTAATACTATATGTTGCCGTTGTTATCACGGCAATGCCAGTAGCTGCAAACACGGCAATATTTGCGGAAAGGCACGGTGGTGATTACAGACTTGCTTCACTTGTAATTTTTCAGTCAACGGCATTTTCAATAGTCACAGTTCCGATTTTGATACTGTTATTAAAGTAATAGGAGGCTTATTATGAGTATTATCAAGGCAAAAGACGTAAGGCTAAACGATGGAGATGTTTTAGTGGATATCCGATGGGATATGCAAGATGCAGAATTTGGAAAAGTTGTCTACAGCGAGGACCATATAAAGGGGGCTGTGTTTGTAGATGCAGAAGACTTTCTCACTGATGAAATATCGGAGCATGGCGGCAGACACCCCCTTCCTGATATGGATGAATTTAGAACTAAAGTGGAATCTATTGGCGTGACAAATGATGCCGAACTATATTTATACGATACTGGCAATCTAAATGCTTGTTCTAGGTTTTGGTTTATGCTAAAGTTAATCGGTATTGAAGCAAAGATTATAGAGGGCGGTTATTGGGCGCTCAAAGAAGCTGGATTTGAAGTGACAAATGAAATTCCAACGGTAAAAAAAGGAAGAATTGAAAAAGTTTATAATTCTGATATACTTGTTGATATGCACTACGTATATAATAGCATGGACGATAAAAACTCTGTTTTAATTGACAGCAGGTCTCCAGAGAGGCATAGGGGCGAGGAAGAGCCTTTTGATAGAATGTCAGGAACAATTCCAACTTCTGTCAACTACTTCTGGAAGGACAATTACAATGAAGATGAAAGCATTAAGTCTAAAGACTTTTTAAAAGACAGGTTTAAAGATATAGTGGATTATGACGAGATTATTGTCTACTGTGGTTCTGGTATCACTGGCGCTAATAATATGATGATTATGGATAGTATTGGCATAAAGGCGAAGCTGTATGCGGGCTCGTTTAGTGATTATATCTCTTATGATGATAATTTTATCATATCGAGGGGCGAAAGGGTCTCTTGTAAAAAGTAAAGTTGGGTTTAATAATGGATAAGGAAAATGTTTTTACATATAAACTCTTGATGTTATACATCATGGAAGGTTTGGGGGATCGTTTTAGTTCTCAAGATGTTATTGATATCATTGTGAAATTAGAATTATTAAATGCGTTTACTGCAGGAGAACTCTATGATGAACTCTTAGAGTCTAGTTTGGTTGAAAAAAATTATTCAGAAGAAGGCTGTTATTCTCTGACTGATGATGGGCGAGATACGGTTGAGAGCTTTAGGGAAAATATCAATACCACACATATGGATAGGATCGATAGAGAGCTTTCTATCAAAAAACATATT
>PDWJ01005986.1_pt1 | contig 15915 bp, 12 predicted proteins | sample 1430881 | NCBI WGS metagenome assembly PDWJ01 (sample SAMN01162460, study PRJNA174530) | Oral metagenome, whole genome shotgun sequencing project. | biome: Marine environment; feature: Marine mammal; material: Swab sample of the gingival sulcus; isolation source: swab sample of gingival sulcus... | reverse complement strand
CGTAATGAAAAGAACATGTACGTGGCCATCTGGTTCTACATCAGCACCATCGTGACCATCGCGGTGCTGTACATCGTGAACAACCTGCAGATCCCCACCAGCCTGACGCACAGCTACCCGATATTCGGCGGTGTACAGGACGCGTTGGTGCAATGGTGGTACGGGCACAACGCGGTGGCCTTCTTCCTGACCACGCCGCCGCTGGGCCTGATGTACTACTTCATGGTCAAGGCGGCCGAGCGCCCCGTCTACTCGTACCGCCTGTCGGTGGTCCACTTCTGGTCCCTGATCTTCCTGTACATCTGGGCCGGACCCCACCACCTGCTGTACACGGCCCTGCCCGACTGGGCCCAGACCCTGGGCATGATCTTCTCGGTCATGCTGTGGGCCCCCAGCTGGGGCGGCATGCTCAACGGTCTGCTGACCCTGCGCGGCGCCTGGGACAAGCTGCGCACCGACCCCGTCATCAAGTTCTTCGTCGTGGCGGTGACCTTCTACGGCATGAGCACCTTCGAAGGCCCCCTGCTGAGCATCAAGAGCGTCAGCGCCCTGGGCCACTACACGGACTGGATCATCGGTCACGTGCACGGCGGCGCCCTGGGCTGGAACGGCTTCATGACCTTCGGTATCCTTTACTGGATGTGGCCGCGGCTGTACGGCACCAAGCTGTGGAGCACCCGCCTGGCCGAGGCCCACTTCTGGGTCGGCACCATCGCCATCCTGATGTACGTGGTCTCCATGTGGGTCAGCGGCGTCAGCCAGGGCCTGTTCTGGCGCGCCCTGGACGCCGAAGGCTTCCTCAAGTACCCCGACTTCATCGAAGGCCTGACCTTCAGCATGCCCATGATGTTCATCGTCGGCATCATGGTCCTGGCCCTGCTCTTCGGTCTGGCCGGCGACATGGTCAGCCCCATCTACCTGGCCGCGCTGCTGGTGCTCTTCATCGCCGCGATCATCAGCTACGGCACCAGCCAGCACAAGTGGGGCCAGTGGTACGGACTGGTGGAGCGCCATGCCCTGCTCTTCACCGTCCTGTCCCTGCTGGCCATCCTCATCGGTGGCGCCGTGGAAATCATCCCCACCGTGATCGTCAGCGAGAAGGTGCCCACGGAAATCACCGACGAGATGATTGCCGAGAACCCCGCCCTGGCGGAGACCGCCAAGTGGCTGCAGAAGCCCTACAGCCCCCTGGAGCTGGCCGGACGCGACGTGTACGTGTCCGAAGGCTGCTATCTCTGCCACACCCAGATGATCCGGCCCTTCCGGCACGAAGTCCTGCGCTACGGCGATTACAGCCGCCTGGAGGAATCGATCTACGATCATCCCTTCCAGTGGGGCAGCAAGCGCACCGGCCTGGACCTGGCCCGCGTCGGCGGCAAGTACGACAACCTGTGGCACTACCTGCACCTGATGGACCCGCGCAGCACGTCGCCCGCGTCCAACATGCCCGGCTACACGCACTTCAAGACTCAGACGGTGGATCCGCAGGTCACTCTGACCCGGATGAAGACCCTGGCCAAGCTGGGTGTCCCGTACACCCAGGAAGATTTCGATCTGGCCACCCAGCGGTTTGAAAGCCAGGGTAAGATGATTTCCGACTACCTGGCCAACAACGACGTGAACGTGGCGCCTGACAGCAAGATGGCCGCCGTGATCGCCTATCTGCAGCGACTGGGTCGCGGGCCTCAGCCCCTGGCCCCTGAAGTGGCTGCCCAGTAAGGGGAAATAATGTTTCAGGAGTTCTACGCCAAAAGCGATCTTCTGATCTGGCCCTTGGTGGGACTGGTGATCTTCATCGCGATTTTCTTTGGCGTCCTCGGCTACGTGTTCATCGGGCTGAAGAGCAAGGACAAAGTCGACGAAATCGCGGCCATGCCGCTGGACAACGAAAACGAATTCGACGGCCACGTTGAAGGGAGGGCTCAGGATAATGAGTGAGCAGCACAAAAGCCGTGATAACCGGGCCGATTACCGGGCCGATACCATCATGGAGCACGAATACGACGGCATCCAGGAGTTTGACAACCGATTGCCGAACTGGTGGATGTGGATCATGTGGGGCAGCATGGTTTTCGCCCTGTTCTACTGGATCGTTTTCCACACGCTGGAAATCCGCAATCTTTCGCACGCCAACTTCGAGGCGGAAATGGCCCGCGCCGACGAGGCCATGTTCGAACGCATGAAGGACAATCCCGTGACCAACGAAACCCTCATGGCCTTGGTGGACATGCCCGCCAAAGTGCAGGAGGGCCGGGAGACCTTCGTGAAGTTCTGCGTGGCCTGCCATCTGGACAAGGGTCAGGGATCGGTTGGACCGAACCTGACGGACGGCGTCTGGATCCACGGATGCGAACCCATGAATCTGCACGAGACCGTCACCACCGGTGTCGCGGCCAAGGGCATGCCCGCCTGGGGCAACCAGCTGGGCCCCGCCGGCGTGCAGACCGTGGTGGCCTACGTCATGACCCTCCGGAACACGAACGTCGCGGGCAAGGCCCCGGAAGGCGAGCCGTGCACCTGGGAGTAGGCGTAAACACCTCCGCAAGGAACGGGAAGGGCGGCCGCGCAACAGCGGCCGCCCTTTTGGCCTTTTTAAATCATACGAATTGACCCTGAATTTGACCGCGGCCGATGAAAGGAACGGATGATGACCGAAAACCGCGAACAGGAAAAGGAAACGGAAAAGAAACGCCGACCGGCGCGCAGCAAGAAACGCGCGCCCGACCTGAACACCGTGTACAGCATCAATGCCGACGGCTCACGCAACTTCCTGCATGTGGCGGATGTGAAGGGCCGCTGGCACCGTCTGCGCACCACCATCCACAGTCTTCTGCTGCTCCTTTTCCTGGCTTTACCATGGATCCATATCGACGGTAAGCCCATCGTTCTGGTGGACATCCCCGGACGCAGCGCGTACCTGTTCGGCGGCACCTACACCAACCAGGACTTCCACTTGGTCTTCTTCCTGCTCATCGGGGTCGGGCTGTCCATCTTCGTGACCACCTCCCTTTTCGGGCGTATCTGGTGCGGCTTTCTCTGCCCCCAAACCCTTTTCATGGAGGGCGTTTTCCGTCCCATCGAACGCATGGTCGAGGGCAGCCGCAGCACCCGTATCCGCCGCAACAAGAAGGGCGGCGCCGATATGGTGGTGCGGAAGATCATCAAGCACACGCTGTTCATTGTCTTCTGCTGGTTCTTTACCGTGGCCTTCATGGCCTACTTCATCCCGGTGCGGGAACTGTGGCAACTGGTGCCCCTCTTCCCCGGCCACACCACGGCCCTGATCTGGAGCCTTTTCTGGACCGGCATGCTCTACTTCGATTACAGCTGGTTCCGGGAGCAGACCTGCCTGATCATCTGCCCCTACGGCCGACTGCAGTCCACGCTGGTGGATTACGACACCATCATCATCGGCTATGACGAGAAACGGGGTGAGCCCCGCGAAAAGGGCGTGAACAAGGGCGGCGACTGCATCGACTGCCGGCGCTGCGTGGACGTCTGCCCCACCGGCATCGACATTCGCAACGGCCTGCAGCTGGAGTGCATCGGCTGCACCAACTGCATCGACGCCTGCAACGACATCATGAAGAAGATCGGCAAGCCCACGGGTCTGGTCCGCTTCGACAGCTCGCGGCTCTGGGGGCCCTGTTCATCCAGCGCACCTCCGCGCGGGAGAACTTCCACATCACCATCATGCGCAGCCAGGGCATGCCCTACACCATTGACGGGGGGCAGATCCGCAACCTCTACACCATGCACCTGCAAAACAAGACGGACGAAACGCAGGTCTACTTCATCGCCCCCGCGGACGACGCTCTGGCCGGCTACGACGGTGTGGACTACATCATCCCGCAGCCGCGCATCGAGCTGCCGCCCCTGGGCGACCAGCAGTTGACCCTGTTTGCGATGATGCCCAAGAGCAATTACTCTCTGCCCGAAGACTTCCACTTCGCGTTCACCGATTCGGCGACCGGCGTGGTGCAGAAATCGAAGGTACGCTTCCGGGGGCCGTAAACATGGGCAAGTGGTTATATGACAGACCGTGGATCTGGATCGTGGTGTTGCTGGTTTTTCTGGTGGCCAGCGGGGGCGTGGTGCTGGTCATCGCGGAGATGAACAGGCCGGAGGTTATCAAGGAAACGGCGCAGGCTGTGGGATTGATGGCGACTACGGGACGATTGGGACGATTAGGCTGAGGGGGCTGATTGGGCTGACTTATGCTGAGGATGGCGAATATGCGGTGCCCTTTTGCGTGACCGGCAGCGAGAGCAATGTGGTTTGCGGTTCGTTGCTGCGGCCCGTCGTCCCCACGGAGCCGTCAAGCAGGAGCGGGATCAAGGCCATCTACCGCTGACGGATGCGTCCCTCAATCGGCATATCCAGGAATCCCCAAACCCCAACCCCGGATCGTGAAGACTCATGCCCTGGCTACCCGGCATCACCCCCATCACGGCCTACATCGGCCCCGGTGCCGGATTCGCCCTGGGCGGTAGCTTCCTGTTCGCGCTGGCGGGTATGCTGCTGGCCGTGGTCGCGGTACTGGCTTGGCCAGCGCGAGTGCTGATCCGCAACCTGCGGGGCCAAAGCCGACGCAGAAAGGGCCGACGCAGGAAAAGCAAGCGCGGGCGAGGCGCGCCCCATCAGGCGGTGGCCAAGCGGGTGGTGGTTCTGGGCCTGGACGGGTTCGATCCGGTCATCAGCAAACGCCTGCTGGACGCCGGTCAACTGCCCAACCTAGCCCGCATCCGGGATGAAGGCACCTTCCGCCCCCTGATCAGCACCTACCCCGCCATGTCGCCGGTGGGCTGGAGCACCTTCGCCACCGGGGTCGACCCCTCGGGGCACAATATCTTCGACTTCCTAAGCCGAGACTTGGTCACCCACCTGCCCATCCTGTCGTCGACACGGCTGCACCGACGCCCCGTCCGCAAGCTGGGCCCCCTTGCCCTGCCCGGCGGGGGGCCGCGTTTCGAACTGCTGCGCCGCAGCAAGCCCTTCTGGAAAACCTGCGCCGAGGCGGGCGTCGCCAGCAGCATCCTGCGCGTCCCCATCACCTTCCCGCCCGACAGGTTCGGCGGCAAGCAGCTGTCGGCCATGTGCGTGCCCGATCTGCGCGGCACCCAGGGCACCTTCAGCCACTACACCAGCGCCCAGGCCCGCGGCCGGAAAATCGCGGGCCGCACCACCGGCGGCGTGCGTCTGGAACTGGCCGAGCAGGCTTCCGGTGTCTACACCAGCGTGCTCACCGGACCGGACCTGCCCGGCGGCGGCCGCATGACTCTGCCCATCACGGCCAAGGTCGACAGGGAGGCGCGCCGGGCCGCCTTCACCGTGGGCCCGGAGACGGTGACCATAGGGGAGAACGAGTATTCGGACTGGATCCCCTTGGTCTTCAAAGGCGGCGGCGGTACGGCTCACGGCATCGTCAAGGTGCGGATCACCAGCCTCGAGCCGGACTTCAGCTTCTACGTGACTCCCGTGAACATCGACCCGCGCCATCCGGCCATGCCCATCAGCAATCCGCCGCACCTGGCCATGGCCCTGTCGCGCCTGCACGGCCGCTACGCCACCCTGGGCCTGGCCGAAGACACCTGGGCCCTGAACGAGCGGGTCATCGACGAGCAGGCCTTCCTGGACCAGGCCTACGCCATCCACGAAGAGCGCAAGAGGCAGTTCTTCCATGCCCTGGACCGGCAACCCGACGGCGTGGTCTCGGTGGTCTTCGACGCCACCGACCGCATCCAGCACATGTTCTTCCGCTATCTCGATCCCGACCACCCAGCCAACGCGGGCAAGGACACCGAGCAGCACAAGGAGGCCATCGACGATCTGTACCGGCGCGCCGACACCTTGGTGGGCCAGACCCTGGACAAGCTGGGCCCCCGCGACGCCCTCCTGGTGATCAGCGACCACGGCTTCAAGACATTCCGACGCGGGGTGAACCTGAATACCTGGTTCCGGGACAACGGGTATCTCTTCCTCAAGAGCGATCCGACCGAGAACGATCCGACCCAAAGCCCTCTCCCCCCCATCGGCGAGGGCGAGCGCCACGAGGTCGGCGATATCGACTGGCAACGTACCCGCGCCTATACCAGCGGCCTGGCCGGTTACTACCTGAACCTCAAGGGCCGTGAACGCGAGGGGTGCGTAGACCCCACCGAGGCCGACGCCCTGCTGGCCGAAATCAACGCCAAGCTGCGTGGCCTGCCCGACACCGAACGTGGAGAAACAGCCATCACCGAGGTTTGGACCGGGCGAGAAATTTATCATGGGCCCTACCGGACCAACGGCCCGGATGCCATCGTGGGCTACAAACCCGGCTATCGCGCCGATTGGGACGCCGCCGTGGGGGCGGTGGGCCGCCACGTCATCAGCGACAACACCCGCAGCTGGAGCGGCGACCACTGCATGGACCCGCGGGCCGTTCCCGGGGTCATCTTCAGCACGCGGCCCTTCCGCAACCCTAAGCCCGCCCTGGTGGACATGGCGCCCACGGTGCTGGACCTGCTGGGGCTGGACGCTCCCGGCCACATGACCGGACGCAGCGTCTTTGCCGAATCCGAGGTGAACCCATGACCCGACGTTTCTTGCCGTTGTTGTGCTGGCTGACGGTTCTCATGGCCCCCGGCACCATCTTGGGCGGCACCAAGGTCCTGGTCATGGGGCTGGACGGCATGGATCCCATTCTCACCCAGCGCTTCCGGTCCCAGGGCCTGATGCCCAACCTAGACCGCTTTCTGGCCGAGGGCGGCCAACTCGAGGAATTGGCCACGGCCATCCCGCCCCAGTCACCGGTGGCCTGGAGCAACTTCATCACCGGACGCGACGCCGGCGGCCACGGCATCTTCGACTTCATCCATCGCGATCCCGTCACCATGCTGCCGACCAGCAGCACCAGCGAGGCCAAAACAGCCGAGCGCTTCTGGCGGTTCGGGTCCTGGAAGATCCCCCGCGAGTCGGCCGACATCCACAATCTCCGCCAAGGCACCCCCTTCTGGGAAATCCTGACCCGGCACGGCATCGACACGACGATTTTCCGGGTGCCGGCCAACTTTCCCCCCGTCGGGGATGAAGCGCGCAGCCTCTCGGGCATGGGCACGCCGGATATCACGGGCAACTACGGCATCAGCACCCTGATCACCGACGACCCGCCCCTGGACCGCGACCTGGGCGGCGGCCGCGTGGTCAGCATCTGGCTGGATGAGGGCCTCTTCCAGGCCGACTTGGAAGGCCCGCGCAACACCTACCGTGCAGGAGACCCCGTCACCCGGGTGCAGATAGAAGGTAAGGTGGACCGGGACAACGGTAGCGCTTGGCTGAAGGTGGGGGACACCGAATTGGTTCTGGATGTGGGCCAGTGGAGCCCGTGGGTGACCGTCCGGTTCACAATGATCCCCTGGGTGCAATCGGTCAGCGGCACGGTGCGCTTCTGCCTCCTGGCAACCGAACCCGCTTTCCGCCTCTACGCCACGCCGGTGCAGATCGACCCGGCCAACCCGGTCATGCCCATCTCCAACCCCGAAGACTACAGCCGCCGGATCGTCGAAACAACGGGGCCCTTCTACACCCAAGGCTTGCCCGACGACACCAGCGCCCTGGAGAACGGTTTCCTGAGCGATGACGGCTTCGTGCAGCAGAGCGGTCTGGTGCTGGACGAACGCCTGGAGCAACTGGAGACGGAGCTGCAACGCTTTGCCCAGCTGGACGAGGGCTTCCTCTTCTTCTACTTCAACGAGCCCGACCAGACATGCCACATGATCTGGCGCAACATGGATGCAAGCAGCCCCACCCACGGCGATGCCGACCCCGTGCACGCCGACCGCATCGCCCGACTATACCAGGCCCTGGACCAGGCCCTGGGCCGGGCCCTGCGGTGCGTGGACGACGAGACCACCTTCATCCTCATGAGCGACCACGGGTTCGCCGCCTGGAACCGCGCCTTCCACCTGAACACATGGTTGCTGCAGAACGGCTACCTCGTGCTGCAGGACGACGTCGACCCGGAGGATGTGGAGATGCTGCAGGGGGTGGACTGGAGCCGGACCCGCGCCTACGCCCTGGGCATCAACGGGCTTTACGTGAACCTGGAGGGGCGCGAAAGCGGGGGCATTGTCCCGGCCGACCGGCACGAGGCCCTGCTGAGGCAACTGAAGGCCGAGTTGGAGGCCGTCGTGGATCCCGCCGGCAACGAGCGGGCCATCAAGGTGGCCGACCTGGCTGGGGATGTTTACCACGGCCCCCTGCGCAACGCCGGACCGGATATCGTGGTAGGATATTACCGTGGCTGGCGCGGCAGCAACGAGTCGGCCCTGGGCCGAATTCCGCCCACCGTGTTCAGCGACAATATGCTGAAATGGAGCGGCGACCACTGCATCGCCGCCGACGAGGTGCCCGGCATCATCGCAGCCAACCGGCCCATCCTGAAGAAAGACCCCGCCCTGGTGGACATGGCCCCGACCATCTTGACCCTGTTCGGGCTGGAGCCCCCCGCCGAGATGGTGGGCGGCAACCTGTTCACCGCGGAAACCGGAAAGAAAGGAGACCGCTGATGTTCGGCGGCAACAAAATCAAGCTGGACAAGGATCTTCACGAGAAGATCAAGAAATACGCCACCATCGCCGGCTACAGCTCGGCCGAGGAGTTCGTGCAGCACGTCCTGGAACGTGAAGTGGCCAAGTTCGAAGAAGGCGGCGACAGCGAGGAAGAGATCAGAAAGCGCATGCAGGGGCTGGGCTACATCTCGTGATGCCTTTGGTGCAACGCATAACCGGGGTCGTGAGCATGCTCTTCGATCTCCTGCTCGCCCCCTTCACGCCCCTTCCCTGGCTGGCCATGGTCGTCGTCTGCGTCATCACCGCGGCCTGGGCCCTGCAACTTTTCAAATGGGCCACGCCCCAGACCATGCTGAACGCCACCCGCGACCGGTTAATCGGCCACATCTACGAGATGGGCCTGTACCAAGATCACCTGAGGGTGCTGGCGCGCATCCAGGGTCGCCTGGCTCTGGCCAATCTGCGTTATCTGTCCCTGACCCTACCCGCCCTGCTGGTCATGATCCCACCGATGATCCTGACCCTTGGCCAGATCGAGGGACGCTTCGCCCAGCGCCCCTTGCAGAAAGGAGAAGAGACGGTGCTGACGGTGTACTTGGCCGACGCGTATCGGAATCAGGTAAGCACGGTTGAGGTGGGCATCCCCGCCGGTCTGGAAGTGACCGCCGGGCCGGTGCGCAATCAGCACACCGGCACCGTATCCTGGCGCCTGCAGGTGTTGGAGCCCGGACGGCATGAGCTGGCGTTCCGGCGGGCCGGCCAGGGGGCCGGGCGGTTCACCCTGGAAGCTGCCGGGGGCTTACCCCTGCTGCACCGCCGCACGGAAAATTCGGCCTGGAAAAGTCTGCTTTATCCCGGCAGTCTGGTGATCAGGGAAGCCCATGGTCTGGACGGGATTTCGGTCCAGTGGCCCAAGCGCCATACCCGTTACCTGGGTTTACCGTTGCCATGGTTGCCGGCCTTCATGATCTTGTCTTTGCTGGCGGGCCTGGGGCTCAAAAAACCATTGCGCGTCTCCCTCTGAAGAAGGTTGTCCGATGAAAAAGATATGGTGGCTGAGTCTCATGACCGTGGTGCTGGTGGCCGCGGGCTGCGGCACCGGAGACAAGAACGCGCCAGCGGCGGCGGAAAAACTGCTGGTCATCGGCATCGATTCCGCCGATTGGCGACTGCTGGATCCCATGCTCAAGGAAGGCCGTTTGCCCCATCTGGCGGCTTTCCGTAAGAATTCCGCCAGCGGGCGCATGCGCACCTTCTTCCCCCTGGAAAAGTCGCCCGTGCTCTGGGCCAGCATCTGCACCGGGGTGCAGCCGGCGGTGCACGGCATCCACCATTTCGTCAAGGGCCAAGACGCCAAGCCGGTGACGAGCAGCGCCTGGTACGCACCGGCCCTGTGGGATATTCTGGGTGCCGCTCAGCGCAGCACCGCGTTGGTGGGCATGTGGACCACCTACCCTGCGCGTCCCATCGCGGGAGTCATGGTCAGCGACTACGTTCCCTACAGCAAGGGCCGGCAAAAGCCCCTTGAAGGCCTCTGCTATCCCGACTCCCTGAGTGAAATGGTCATGCGCCTACGGGTGGATGCCGAAGAGGTGACGGACGAGCAGCTGGCCATGTTCATTCCCGCCCAACAGCTGGCCATGGCCCGCGAGAAGTATCCCCATGAGGTGGACAAGCTGGCATCGGTTTTCGCGGCCGACCTGACCTACCTGAACATCAACCGCGAACTGGCCCGAGGCGATGCCTACGATCTGTTCTTCTTCTACCTGCGCGGTCCCGACATGATCAGCCACTACTTCTACAAGTACCTGACCCCGGAACAGGGGACCTACCATCCCAAGCCCGATGCGCTGGACGCTTTCAGCCAGGTCGTGAAGCGGTATTACGATTGGTCCGACACGGTGCTGGGCGAGGTCCTCAGCTGGTTCCCCGCCGACCGGCAGGCCGTGGTGGTGAGCGACCACGGCTTCTACGGCCCCCGCAAAACCGGCGACAAGGGCACCGCCGAGCACAGTGAATGGGGTATTTTCCTGGTGCGCAGCCCCATGTACGAGGCCGGAGCCCGCTTCTCTCAGCTGGAACTGCTGGACATCTGCCCCACCCTGCTGGCTTTGCTGGGCATGCCGCCGGCCGAGGATATGCCGGGGCTCATCCTGGACCAGGCCCTGACTCCGGAAGGCCGCAAGCGGGTGGCCCGTCTGGAAGACCACCGCGTGCCCACCTACATGCCCCTGCGCCCGGCGGCCGGTCCCGGCGTCCAGGTGGATGAAAGCGTGAACGAGGAGATCCGCAAGCAGCTGCGATCTCTGGGATACATCAACTAGAGACCTGCACAGCCTCTCGCCGCGCGGAACGCTCTTCCTTGATCGTTCGCGAGGCCGCCGCCAAAGTCTCGAAATGCTTGCGCGGGTCGAAGCCGCCCCGTAGCACCGCGCCCAGATCCAGACGCGCATCCAGACGTGTGCTCAGGGGGATGCCCCACTTGCGTTTGAAAATCGCCCACTGGGTTTCCTGCTGCAGAAGACGCTCCTGCCCGGCCGGAAGAGCCGGCGCCTGCCCCTCCTGATGCACATAACATCCACGAGCGATAAGACACTGGTAACCGGCCATCTGGGCCCGTAGGCAGTAGTCGTTGAACTCATAGAGGCCGCCGTCGAAACGCCGATCCAGACCGCCCAGGCGGACCAGCACCTCGCGCTTGATCAGCAGGCAGAAACCACCCAGGCGCAGGGTGCGCACGTGGTCGCCGGAGTGGTTCAACATCTGGCGCAGGGCGATGGTCTCCAGATCATCGTCCGGTTGGACATCACCATTCCCGTGGCCCCTATCCTGGGTGCCGAGGCCCGCTACTCCGATCTGCTGCATGCCTTCCAGGCCATTGGTCACGGGACCCACCAGCCCCGCCTCGGGGTTCATCTCGGCCACCCCCACCAGAGCCTCCAGCCAACCGGTGGCCACCCGCGCGCGCCCATCCATCAGCACCAGATGGCGGCCTTCGGCCACGGCCAGGGCCTGGTTCAGGCGTTCGGCCCGGTTCAGACGTTCGGCCTGGTTCAAGCGTTCGCTCCCGTTCTCCCCGATCCCGGCCGGTAGCAGGCGGCAGGTCAAACGCCGGGGCGCTACCGCGTTCAGGTAGGCGGGCAAGTCCGGGTCCGTCCCGGAATCCAGCAGAATCAGTTCCGCGTGGGTCAGGGTGCCGGCCAGGATGTTTTCCACGGCGTTCCGGATGTTCCGCGGATCGTCCCCCGCGTCGAGAATGATGCTGGCCGCCGGCCGGGTGCGGGGCCCGCCACGGCCGACCAGGCCACGCGCCGGAGCTCCATCGAGATTCAGCATCGGCTCCACATAGGCCCGCACCCCGCCGGGGCTGAGGGGCGTGACCGTGCCCTGGGCGGTGATACGGAAATCGGCCTGGACGCGGTCCAGCCAAGTGCGGCTCAGGGTGCTCATGTCCCGCTCGAAATCCTGGCTGTCGGTGCCCGGCCCACGCAGCCGGGTCATGATGCTGTCCGGCTGGTAGACGCAGCTCCAGCCACGCCGGCTGTAGCGCAGGCCCAAATCCACACCGCAGGGATCGCCCGCGAAGTCGGGCTTGCGGGCCCCGTGCCCACGCCCCAGCCGCGCGGAAAAGCCCCCCACGGAGAAGAAGGCCGTGGCGCGGGTCATGAGCGCCTCGCCCGCGGCCGCGCGCCCCTGCAAGGACTGGACGGCCGGAGCATGGTCGCCGGGCCGGCCGGCGTGCACGGTGCGGGACCCCAGGCAGGGCCGCGCGTCGGCGCGGGCCTCGTGATGCAACAGGGAAAGACCGGCGTGGTCCAGGGTCCCGTCCGGTAGCAGGATCCTGCCCGAGACCGCCGCCACCTGAGGATCTTTTTCCAGCACCCGGAACAGGGGCTCCCACCAGCCCGGTCCCACCAGGATGCCCGGATCCAGGAACATCAGGTGCCGTCCGCCGGCCTCCGCCGCGGCCTTGTTGCGCGCCGCCGTGCGGCCCCGCTCCGCGCCGTAGGCCAGAACCCGGATGGTCCCTTTTTCCACCAGGGGCTCCAGGAACTGGCCGGTGCCATCGGTGGATCCGCAGTCGGCCACCAGGATCTCGGTGGGGACCCGGGGTTTCTGGTCCAGCAGGGCCAGAAGGGTCAATTTCAAATTTTTCAGCTGATTATGGCTGGTGATGATGATGGACAGGGCGGTCTTGGCGGCGCTCATGAACCTCGCTCCCGGTTGGCTGGGGTGGAATTTTTCGGGAAGTCGAGCAAGGAGTGTTCCGGGCACGGAAAAGGCCCCCGCCAAGAAGCGCCGAGGGCCCTGAAAAATCGTGGAAAAACGGCTATCGCTCCCGCAACCCTTCGAACAGATCTTGCAGATCGCCGTATTTCTCCGCGTAGTCCTGTTGGCAGAATTCGATCACGTCCTGGGCCTCTTCGCGGCCGTAGACGTGGGTGATTTCGGTGTTGCGGCGGCCGCGCTCGGCCAGGACGCAGATATCCAGGGGATCGGCATCACCGACGATGCCGGTGCGGCTGGTCTTTTCCATGCAGAACTGGGCGCTGCGCGGGCCGCAGTAAGTCTGCGGGATCAGCCCGTACAGCGTGGGGTACACGTTGGAAAACTGCTGGGGACGATCGATTTTCAGATAGCCGGAAGCCTTGTCCAACTCGTACTTTACCGTGTCCGACGGGACGATCTCGATGTAGGCGCTGACCATCTCGGGAGCATCCTCGCCGATGCTGACGCCATGCCAGGGGTGGGCCCGGAAAAGACGGTGCAGAAGATTCATATCGATTTCCATGGAGGATGTCCCTTCGTTCCGCTGGAGAAGACTTTGATTCATGACGAATATGGAGCCCGGGGCCGCTGGTGGCAACCGCTATCGACATGTCTGCTGGCGAGACATTCCGCTTGGGGGTTGTTTCGCGCGTTGTGCCGTACAGCGAAGCGGCCTTACACAGATCTTGGACTCTAACCCAGGTTATTCATGAAGGAGCGACATGGGTTGGTTTTAGAAAATTGTCGGAGTTCTTTTGTGGATGCTACGGTTTTATGGAGGGTATCCGGGGGAGGAGGCTGCGGGGGCTTTGTTGAAGTCAGAGTGGGTATTGGCGGTTTTTTTGTGGCATCGGGTGCCCGCCGGCGGGTAGTTTTGGGTGGGGTGGTGGCTGATTTGTGGGTTTGGGGTTGGGAATAATTGGTTTTTGGGCAATATTTTACTGGCGCTTTTTGGTTTTGTTTTGTATATTGGTTTTATCACTCCTCCCGCCCACTTATGCTAGAGATTGCTGAGGCTCGCCATGAGTATTATTGCTGTTGATTCTTTTGTTCCTGATCAATCTGCCGCCGAGGTTAGCGCTTGTTTGAAGAAGGCCGTACGGGCCATGGACCAGGCGCGGCATTGTGCTGTTTTGTGGTTCAAGGAGGTTGTCGAGAGGGAGCTTTATAAGAAACTGGGGTATGGCTCCGTTTATCAGTATGCAGCGGTGGAGTTGGAGTTCTCCAAGACGCGGACGGGGGATTTTTTGCATCTGGCTCGGAAGCTGGAAAAGCTGCCCCGGTTGAAGAAGGAGATGGAAGAGGGGAAGATCGGCTACACCAAGGCGCGGGAGATCGTGAAGGTGGCTGATGAGAAAAACGAGAATCGTTGGCTGAATGAGGCCAAGAAGAAGAGCCGCCAGGAACTGCGCGAAACGGTGAAGCGGGCCAAGCAGCGGGCCAGACGGGAGCGGGCAAAGAATCCAGCCCAAGGCGAATTATTGGCCAACCCCCATCCCTCCGGAGCGCTCCCCGTGGCCCTCACCCACAAGGTCACCTTCGAACTGACCAGCGAGCAGTTGGCTCATTTCGAAGCGCTGGTCGAGGCCATCGGGAAGCAGGGCGGCGCGGCGGCCGGTTCAAACCGGGCGATCATGCTTCTGGAGGCCATGGCCTCGTTGGCAGGCCGGGCTGATTCCGGAAGCGTGGCTAACCCCAAAGAACCCCACACCCAGATCCACGTCCATCACTGCCCCGAGTGCGAGAAATCCCATATCACCACCAGCCGCGGTGAAACCGAACTCACCCCTGCGGAATACGAGAAACTGGCCTGCGACGCCCGCATCGCCACCGGCGACGGCCCCAACAAATCCGCCATCCCGCCCAGTACCCGCCGGCGGGTACTAGCCCGCGACCAACACCGCTGCCAAGCCCCCGGTTGCCCGCACACCCGATTCTTGGAAATCCACCACATCACGCCCCGCAGCCAAGGCGGCACCAACGCCGAAGAAAACCTCACCACCCTCTGCAGCGCCTGCCACCAACGGGCCCACGACAAACAGAAACCCGCCCGCGGCAAAAACCACCAGACGGACGTAAGACCCAAGGGAGTTGCCCCCAAAGGACCGTTGACCCAGAAAGGCCGTTGACCCGGAGTATTCACGCAGATCCGTCACGAGGTTGGATTCTGCCAACCGCAGTAGTCTGTTCATGAACGATCCGGGCTAAAGATCATCTTGAAATCATCGGCCATGATTTCGTCAATTGCCGGACAACCGCGCGCCTTGTTCGCGCGTCTGGTTCGCGCGCCTTGCCCCCATGAAAATGGCCCATTGACGTGGCCCCCCAACCGCCGCAGATTTGCCGGCGACCGTCCTTGGCCTTTTCCTCCGGAGATTCCCCCGTGCCTAGCTCCTCATGGCTGACTCCCCAACCCGACAGCCCCCTGCCGGTGGTGCGTGTGATCGTGCAGGAAGCCGATCCCGCCCGGGGAGCGCTACTGTTGCGCTTCCGCGACGACCAAACGGAGCACGCCACGGAATTGGTCCTGGGCAAGGGCCACGAAAGCACCGTGCAGGCCGCCGCGGACATTCTGGCCCATTGGGCCCGGGAAGTGCGGCAAGAGGAACTGGAGGCCACCCTGCACGGCGCCAGGGTGGAAGGCGCCAGTGTAAAAAGTGCCAGCGTGGAAGGCGCCACCATGGAAAGCACCAGCGCAAAAGGCGCCACCTTGCGCCCCGCCCAGCATCCCGGCAGCCTGCCCACCTTCCTTTCCCTGCTGCCCAGCTACATGGTCAACGTCTCGGCCCTGACCCACTTCGATTTCTGCCCGCGCAACTATCTGATGGATCGCTACTCGGTGCCGGATCTGCATCCGGCGCAGATCCGGGGCAACCTGGTGCACGAAGTCTTCGAGCCCCTCTTGCAAGAGCCCCAGGACCGCGCCTCCCTGATGCGGCACTTCGGCCGCAGCCTGCACAGACAGGTGCCCCAGATGGTGATGGCCGGAACGGATCCGCATGCCGTCTTCCAGGATTCTCGACACCACCTGAACACCCTGTTTCGGAGCGTGAATTGGCTGCACCAGAACCAGGAGATCGAGGAGGTTTTCGCC
>PDWJ01003208.1_pt1 | contig 15915 bp, 10 predicted proteins | sample 1430881 | NCBI WGS metagenome assembly PDWJ01 (sample SAMN01162460, study PRJNA174530) | Oral metagenome, whole genome shotgun sequencing project. | biome: Marine environment; feature: Marine mammal; material: Swab sample of the gingival sulcus; isolation source: swab sample of gingival sulcus... | reverse complement strand
ACCCGCGCCCGGGTCACCCAGCTCCTCAACCTGACCCTTCTGGCCCCCGACATCCAGGAGCAGGTCCTCGGCCTCGAGGCGGTCGATGGCCGCGAGCCCCTGACCGAGCACGGTATTCGCGAGGTGGTGGCGCAGACGAGCTGGAAGGAGCAGCGGCGGGTGTGGGGGAAACTTGATCTGTAAAGGTAGTTAGAAGTGAGGACATGCATCATTAAAGATGGTTGTTCTCCATCAATACCCGAAGGCTGTCTCTCAAGCGCTGACGTGCCTCTGATACATCGAGTCTCCAAATCTGCCCCAGATCAGCTTCAGCTTGAATTACATCCCATGGATAAAACGGCTCCTTGCCATTCCTGGTGAATGGACCATCTGTCTCGGTCAATACGCGATTTGCCGGCATGCGTTCGACTAACTTGCGGCCCTTCTCCCCCTTCAGCATCGCAGGTCCGACACTGAACCAGCATCCCATCTCGACGGCTCTTTGAAGTTCCCGCTGAGTCCCAGAAAACCAATGCAAAACCGGAGTGCTTGAACCTACGTGTCGGCTTAGTTCATCGAGTGTTTCTGTCGCAGCGCCTCTCGAATGGATGCTCATCACCCGCCCGCCATTATTGGCCACTGATTTCAAGATGGTCCGGAACACGTCTTTCTGTAACGGAAGAGATGGTCGAAGTCGTCGAGAGCCATCAAGACCGATTTCACCAATGAATTTCGCTTTGTCGATCAGCTCGCAGAACTTGTCGATCTCACTAGCTCGCTGGCTCACCAGTTCCGGGTGAAGACCGAGGCCGATTTGAACTTGTGGCGCGTCATTGATAATGAGCTTGTTGCCGTTCCAGGCTAGCGGAGTAGTCGTAACGGCTAGTAGGACGTAACATTGCCTGCGAACAGACTCAGCAAGCACCTCGGCAGGATCTGGATAAAGATCGATGTGGCAATGGAGGTCGATCACAAGACACCCGACGAGATGAGCAGTTGCCGCACTTCTTCAATGCCTCTGCCCACGGTATCCAAATAGGGCGTCGGGTCTTCGAGTTCCGCAAAGCTAATGGCGCCTGATGCCCAGCGTTCGATGCCCTCTCTCTGTATTCGTAAGCAAGCCATCGCGAGTGATCTCACGTCGTCGAAATCGCTCTGGGCACTGAGGTTTGCGTATTTATAGCTGGTTGCGTCAGGCTGCCCCCACCGCAGAAACGCAGATCGCCGTACCAGGCAGGGGACACATCGTCCGCAATGCTTGTAACCGTGGCGGCCAAATCTCCCACAACTCGTGGATTGGCTGGCCAGTTTTTGAAGGAGGGGCTGATTCTTACAACCTGCGAGTAGCTCGCCCTTTGTTTGAAACTGATAGGGGTTCACAACATCGATATTCAGGCCAACTGCGTTCCAGATTCCCTGCATTTGTCGAAGGAAGTATGGGTGCGTTGTCCGCGTGCTCAGGCTTCCTATTCGAAGGTCTGTCAGCGGCACATTCATACTGATGAAGCCATTCTCTGGAACGATGAGCCGGACGTTATCTTCTTTGGACGTGGCCCTGACCGCAGACGCTGCGATCAGTCCGTAAGCCAAGAAAATAACAGAACGAGCTCTTTGAGAACGCTCTGCAATTCCCGGCGGTCGAGCTGCGTGCGACAGCTGCAGGTGAGTAAGCCCCGACCCTATCGTGTCTGCGAACTCGCATTGCCGTTCAGAATCGCCGCTCGACTTCTGGCTTACGAAAATGGGTTTTTTCCCTTGCGCCACGAGATCGATCGCACCCACGAGGCTGTCCATACCACCGGAAAGAAGGCAGACGGAGTCCCCCGTCGGCCGTCTCCGCCCACGTCGTCTGCGCTTGGACAGCGCAGGTGGAGCCATCCCTCCACTTTCAAACTCGATAGACCAAACATCCCCGGTAAGAAAACCAAGAGCGTCCGCCAACGCTTCCGCATGGGGTTGCCATGTCGAGGGAGATTGTACGGACACCTTCAGATCAATCTGTCGAGTCCAGCCGTCTGAACTATCCGTCCTCAGGCATCCTTGATCCGCGGCAATAACTCCCAGCGCAATGGATAGGAAACCCCAAGACACCGGATCAACGGCAAGTCCTGCGCGACGGACGGCTATCGGAATCGACGAACCTACCCGCCCAATTTCATCTGAGGTGGGAGCCGTGTATAGGGCAAAAGCGATGCCCGAGGAATCATCCAATGCTTTTGGATTTTGAGAACACACGATTCTCATTCGATGTACTCCTCGAACACCTCGAACGTTTCCTGGATGACGGAGCTTGTGAGCTTAGTTGCTCTCGCTGCATCCATAGATCGATCTGACTTGTGGTGTTTGCGAAATGCCGCAGCGACGGTCTCTTGAACGTATTCACGTATGTCATTCAGTCGGTCAATAGCGGCAGATGGGCTCGGAGCCTTGTCGACAATTGCCTTACCTATGTCGAGTTCGATGCGCTGTACAATTTCATAAACAACGTGTCGTTCGAGAACCCATTCAATCTGTTGCTCGGTCAAAGACGTAATGGCGACCGACGGGTCTTCCTCCAGCAAGTCAGAGAGCGCGGAGTTGATTGCCCGCTGGCTTGACTCCGCATCTTGGGTGCCATCGCTTGGGCTTACGAATCGAGCTAGCCTATCGACAATCTCCCTAGCGGATCGTCCAGCAAGACCGGCAGCGTCAAGCCCAATTTGTGCCGGGTCGAAGGTATTTGCACTCATTGAATTCAGAGCGCCAAAAAGGGCACCCGACTTGGTTGCCGCACCCCCCATTCTTCGAGCAGCAGTTCGCGAACCTCCGAGCCCGCGGCTAGAATAATTGCCGAGCCCACGACGAAGCGCTGACTTATCACCTGACCGCGCAAAATCACCTAATCCCCGCCGTGCACCGCCAAACCTAGCAGGTGGAGCTGGAATCGGTTCGGGATCTTTCTTTTTGACGGGTTCTGGTGCCCCTGGATCCGGCACCCATGGAGGAACGAGCGGAACACCGCCGCCAGGCCCAGAGTTAGAAGATGATGTTCCCATCACTGCTCCTTATCCGAAAGGGCCTTGATGGCCTTCTTCACTGGTCCTGGAGTTTCTGAATTTCTTAGCCAACTATCAAGTGCCTCGCGAGCCCAAGTCTTGTCCCCCAAGAGAGGAACAATCGCGGGTGTCAACCGCTTTGGACTGAGATCCCCGAGGAATTTTCCAAATGCATCGGCCATCTCTGGCGCAGCTTCAATGAGAGCGAGGAACGCCCACAACACGTTGGGCTTGCCCCAGGATTGTTCCTGGCGAGCACGAACCATCAGGCGGTTGACCATGAGATTGTGGTCTCTTCCAGGCAGCCCTTGGAGTTTGTCGGTGAATGACGAGCTTTCAGAAGTGAGCTTCAGCAGTCCCTCGAGCAGTTCGAGAGCTGGCGTCGACATCTGATCGGCTGCTGTAACAATGGGAAGGGTTTCCCGACTGACGTATATGACGGCGCGCAGATCAAGTCCGCCAAGTTGAGGTTCTAACGCCAACCAGTCCCTGACAAAAGGCGTATCCCAGTCACGGTCCAAACCCGTCACCTCTTCACCCGAGCGCGCCATACGCTCCCAATCAGCCAAGAAAGCAGGCTGCCCTTCATCGCCATCATTCACAGCCGCCACAAGCCGTTGGTAGGCGGTTTGGGATGCACAACGCTCAAAGAGCAATACCTTGGCAAGAGTCGACTCATCAACGGCCACGCCTTGAGACCTTGCGACAGACAATCGGATCCACAGCGTGTTCAGGAACCGCTTGATCAAGCGTGGATTCCCGTTGATCTGTTGGGCTGTGGTCATTAACGGCGCGAGCCGGTCTGCCAGCTCGAGGTTCGCTCGGAGCCCGTTATCGACTTCTGAAACGAGGTCAGTAATGAAATTGAGATCAACTCTCTTCCCCGACCAAGATTGCGAGAGGCGCTCACATGTTTTCGAGCGGATTTCTTCCATACGCTCATCGCTCAATCCCGACTTCTTCAGGTACAGGAGCATCAGGTAAGCACGAACCTCCTGCGTCCCGAGAGGCGGGACTCGGAGTGGAACCTGAATGAGCTTGTCGAAATAACTCGTAACGAGATCTTCGTCGAGATCAGGGCCCTTGAAATGCACGCGAACGGCCTGGCGGATCATCTTGTCATCCGCAGCGATCACAAATGCTGTGTGGGGGAGGAACAAAAACAGACGAACAGCCTCAAGGGTTGAAATGGCAGTCTCAGGAAGACAGCGGTCTAGGTCGTCGATAAAGACGACCAGCTTCGTATTCATGGCCTCAAGCGTCTCTTCGAAGTGTTGACGCAAAGCATGAATCTGCTGGGGAGGGGATGCCGCTTCCTGCTCTTTGAGTGCAGCGCTGCCTTCTTTCGCGATGTCTTTACCTGTCTTTTCAAAGACCGCGACGTCCTTCTTTGTGACATCCCCATCAACCACACCTTGAACAGCCGAGACCCCCGCACCGATTAGCCCGACAGGAGGGAGACCAGCGGCCATGGCAATGGCCGATACCGCCGTGAGGCCGGCAAGACGCAGCCATTTTACTCGCCCCAGGAGCTTCTTGGCTTTACCCAAGGCGGTCTCGTTGTCTGCTGCCTTTTCTACAAGCTTCGTCGCGATTTCTTCGAGCAAGGCCGCTCGTGCATCATCGTAACCTTGGTAAAGCCATGCGTTGAAATTGATGAACAAATAGTCTTTGCTTTCGCCATCCCGCTCCGTAAGCGCTTCGGAGATGAGATTCAACATAGAGGATTTTCCAACGCCCCAACCGCCAGAAACGCCCATGGAGAGAGGTTCACTTCCTGTCTGCACGATCAACTCGGCAGCCGTATCCGCTACGCATCGGAAGTTCAGATAATCTTCTCTGGTATCATTATCAGACCACATGGAAGCACCTCATCGATTGACTCACAGGATTGCTACCTCTACTCCCAATCCTTGCTTTTGAAATCTAACTGGTTGGCATTCTCCGATACGCCGCGTTCGATATAGTCGGGCGCGCCTTTGGGGAACTCGGCGGTGATCTCGACAGTGACCTTCACCGATGCGTTGGGATCGGATGCCAAGAGGGAGATGACCTCTTCCGCGACCGTGACCAGCTTCATCTTGGAGGTTGCGGCGTTGACCTCGACGGCGCCGAAGAATCTTGTCTTCGCCGTGGACGTGGCCTCGCCGCTTTCGACGCCAGTAGAGACTTCTCCTACGCCTTCCTGCCCTGTGCTGGTGACACTGCCGCCGGTGTCGGTTGCTTGACCGCCGCCGCTTGGGCCTTCTGTGCCAACGTCACCCTGGTCCTTCTGCTTCTCTTCTTTTCGGAGCATCTCCGCATATTCGTGAGCGGCGCCGGGTTCGATGAGCAGGAGGGTGTCATCGAGCTGAACAAAGGCATCAGCGAGCTTGAAGCCGACGTACTTATTGCCGTCTTCTCCAACGGCCGTGCCGAAGAACTCCTTGCTGCCAGCACCTTGAATGATGGTCTTCTCCAACACCGAGCGCGACTTCAACCGTGGAAGATACAGATACTTCTGCATGTCCTCCCAGACCGACATCGCGCGCACTGCCTTGCGATCAGCCTTCCAGTAAAGCTCCTGCAGGCGGCTGCGAAGGTGGATCTGCGACCATGCGGTGATCACCAACTCGTTCTCGATGCACACGCGGTCGACCTCGGCCGCAAAAGAAGAGCCGGATGTGTTCAATGTGAAGTGTTCCACTTCGATATCGCGGTCGGTGGAGGTCTGCATGACCGGACAGAGCACCCAACGGAAACAATCACGGGTGGCCCGCAATGCGACAGCCTCGGCTGTCTGCGCTTCCTTTTTAGCCTGTTCCTCCTGCAACCGGTCGATGTTCAAGCGATGCGCCGCCACATCGTCCACGATGGACTTCCACGCGAGTGCGGTGCGCACGCTGTCGATCAGCCGACCAACCGTCGACGAATCCGGCGCGACGAAGATGAGGCGATTGCCCTTGAAGCGTGGCTTGGCGCCGTTTTGCTGAACGTACTCTCTCACGGCATCGATTCCGGCGGGGCGTGGGTTTTGCTTGCTGAATGATTGGTTGGTGTCGAGCACCACGAGGCGCAGCATTGTGTCATCCGGCACGTCGGCGTGAGCGGTGAAGATGTGTGTGCCATCAAACAGCGTGTTGCCACCTGTCACCTTGGACAGAAGGGTCGCGATCTTTCTTTTTACCTCGCTCTTCTCGTCGAAGCGTCCCTTGCGGTCCTCCATCTCGCGACGAAGATTGGCGCGGGTGTCGAGCCAGAAGCGCGTCGATGACTGCGCCTTGTCGCCGGACGCGTTCAAGTAGTGGAGTCGATCCGCCAGCCTATTGAGAGCGTCTCCGAACAGCGAGGATGTCTGTCCGGGTTGCAAGCAGCCCAACAACACACGGGCACGGTCGATGCCTCGATTTCCCTTCTTGGTGCTCACCGAGGAAGGTGCTGTTCCGATGAAGATGGTACGACCCACACGACGTGCTGCTTGGGCCGCGCCGAAGCGAGCCTCACGGGTGTCGAACTCCGTGGCCTCGGCACGGCCGCCGTCGATGTCCTTCTCGATCACAGGGTCCCAACCCGGCCCGAGGTAGTAGGTCAGCTCGTTGCGGGAGCGACTGTCGTAGAGAGGGAGGCTTCCCGGTGTGATCATCAGGTCTTTGTTGTCGTCCTGCCACAGGCGATAGATCACGCGTGCCATCAGCTTGAGCACACCGCGTGTGCGCTGGAATGACTCAAGCGTGGTCCAGTCCTCGTAGAGCCGATCAAAGATTTCGGGATGAATGGGGTAGGCCTGACGCAGCCGATCCGTGTACCGGGCCTCGTGCGTCTCGGAGGGGAGCTTGACACCTTCATTGCGATACAGCTCGGCAAAGGCCCGGCACACTTCGTCACGGGCGTTCAAATCGCTGATGGGCTCAAAGAGCCTGCGGCGCACAATCTCGAACGCCTCCTCGGTGGCCACCGGCTTCCAGAGGGCTTGAATGCGACCGAAGGTCTTCTCCAGGGCCTTGAGCGCTGCGATGCCTTGCCTGTCGCCGGCTTCGACCTCGGACTCGGGCAGCGACGCCAGCACGATGGCTGTCGGCACGAGCTTGGCCGCCTCGGTGAGGGCCTGGGCAAAGGAAATGTTGCTGTTGTAGCTCCCGCCGCTCAGCGTCTGGCCGTTGTTGAACTGGCGCACGTAGGCGACCAACTCGTCGATGAGCACTATGCAGGGGGCGTACTTGGCCAGGAGATCGCGCAGAAGGTCTTTGCCCGGCGATGTGCCGGTCGAGTCGGCGCCGGCCACCAATTCGTAGCCTTCTGGGCCACCGAGCTGCCAGGCAAGCTCACCCCACAGGGTGTTCACCAGCTGGCCACCCCGCTGCCACGGCTGTCCGGGAGCATGAGCGGTACCATCGAGGATGGCGACCTTGGCCTTGGGGATGTCCATCATCCCCGATTGGTCGAGGATGGCCGGAATCCCGGAGAGGTCCTGTAGCGACCCCTCACGCGTCGCGAGGTGATAGACCGCCAGCATGGTGTGGGTCTTGCCGCCACCAAAGGCTGTCTGGAGCTGGATCACCGGCTCGCCGCCCTTGCCGTTTAGGCGCTGGGCGACTTGCAGCAGAAGCAGGCGCATGCCTTCGGTGATGAAGGTGCGGTCAAAGAAGGCGGCTGCCTCCTGGTACTCTCGTGTCGCCTTGCCGTCGCGTACGGCGGTGATGTCGGCGGCGAACTCGGACTGCTGGAAGGTCCCTTCCAGCACGTCCGCATGGGGAACGGCTACTTCACGCCAGGGCTTCATTCCTCACCTCCAAACTCGAGGCCAAGTTGCTCGGCCGCGTAGGGGTCGGGCACGGTGTTGGCGACCGTTTCGATTGCTGACCATGAGGTCACGAGCTCATTGTACGCGCGAGCATCCTCGGCCCAGCCATGCCGCTCGCACAGGGTGTAGAGGCGGTACGCCAACTGGCGGATGGCCTCGGTTTTGTCTTTGATCACGCCAAGGATCTGCCCGGACCCACTCTCCCCATCCGTCTTGAATGCTCGGATGAGCTGGTGGAGCGCTTCCCAGATCGGCAGTCGCTTGTCGGTGCTGGGATCCCAATCATCTGGGTAGTCAGCCCACCGCAAGAGGCGCACCTTACCACCGCCGCTTTCGAGCACACCGGCATCGACAACCCCACCAACGCTAGTGGCCTTGGCGCGGGCCAGCACATCGGCCTCCCCATACTGTCCTTCGTTCCAGCCGTGCTGCTCGAACCAGCGCAGGCAAAACTGGGTGTCCGCGTCGAAGTCGTCCTCGGCGAGGAACCGGTTGATGAGCTGCAGCGCGGTCTTGACGGTCATGGGCGTGCCGTCCGCCTCAAGAACTTCTGAGTACCGTGAGAATACAGCCATGCCTGGACCGATGATTGACTGCGAGAGGTCGACAGGCGCGACCGGAGACTGGTCATCACCCGCGCCCATGGTCATCTCGTCGAGTGCTTCGGGGAGGACGGTGTTCAGCTCGCGGATGAACTGTCGGCGGGATATGGTTGCAGCATCACTGGATCGCTTACGACAAACAAGGACGACACTTGAAGCGAGTGCGTTGGTCCCAATACCGATCGATCTCCCGCCTCGCTCGGTACGCATTGGCCACGTTCCGGTAATTGAGAACCCAGATCCTAGAACAGCACCGAGAAACGTCTCCCAACCGGTAGAAGATGTCTGTGAATCCGATCCCGTTTCTGATTGCTTGAACGCATAGTAGATTGTGACAGGCCCAGCTGGATGCGCTTGCTTTGCCAAACGACTCAATGCCTGCGTCATACCGTCGAGAAAAAACGCCTCTGCCTTTTCGTTGGATTTATGGCGATACGCAGTTGCAACCAATTCTTCATTCTTTGGCACGGCCATTGTCGCGAACAGCGATGGCAATGTTGACCGCAGCGAACGGCGTAGCCAGACGTAGAAGAAGTCAGAAAGATCAGCATATCCAATATTGTCGTAGTATGGAGGGTCTGTCGATACGAACAGCCCAGGCCCTACAAGCTTCTGTGCTGCGCCTTGTTCCGCGCGGCCAGATGCTGCACCCGAAAGCGACGTCTCAACATCTCGAGCTACTGCTTTTATATTCTTGTCAATTGCCCCGCTTGAGGAAGCAAACGGGTTAGACTCTGCGAAGTCCCAAGTCATTGGCAAGGCTTGCCTTCTGAATGTGCTTACCACTAGTTCATTCTTCGGACTGCTGCTCCATGTGCAGAGAGTGGATAGGGCCTCTGCCTCCTTATCCACAACAAAGCTCAGGTACACACCCAGCGCCTCTGCATATGCTTTGGCGCCGTCCCCACCTTGTTCCAATCCGACGCCATCATCTAAGAGACCCGCATTGATAGCGTCGCGGGTAGCAATTTCAATAGCATCTCCCACCAAGTCTGAGAGAGTCGTGAGAGTCACGAGTTGCCTATCGATGAAGAGGTCTGCAGGTGTGTTTAGGCCAAAATTGCGACACCAAACATCTCGCGGATTGGGGGCTAGTTCGACGGCCAAGCCAGATGTGTCTACTTCGGGAACTTCTGCAGTCCAAGGGGATGCTGATGGCGGTAAATAGATACGCTCTTTCTTGCCTTCGCAAACAACGGCAGTCTGTATTGCGCCAAGTCCAATTGATGTTGCCTGCTCTGCTGTGTAGTCCCGTGACGTCACGGTGCCGCAATTGAAGCACTCGAAGATGCCAGATGTGCCCCTCTTGTAGCCTTTCTTGGCATTGCCGAGGTCTGAGTTGAATTGTGATGAAATCTCAAATGCAACATGCCCATCAACTCGCTTCGGATGCAGGAACGCCTCTTTCCCCTTCTTGGACGCAAGCACAAATGATGAAAGAAGTGGCATTTCACAACCGCAGGCAGGATTTGGGCACTTCACGGTACGTGTCCACAGCCACGCAATAACCGTCAATTCCTTGTCGACGTACGGCCTTAGGGTCGGCCGTCCTTTCGCCATCTCGGCAGTTATCTCTACCTTCGGATAGAGATGCCCAATACGTTTCTTCGCTTCTTCACGAAGCCATGCCCCATAGCGCCGAACATCTTCAGCAAGCCCCTGGGCGCCGGTCCACGTGTTGAGCTTCGCTTCCTGCTGGGCATCTGGATGTACAGGAGGATTACCCGCGAACTTCGGCGGGATCTCGATCATCGCTTTGTTGATGAGCACCGCCACTGGATTCAGGTCCGACGCGACGGCATCCAAACCCAGTCTCTGTGCCTCAAGCGGAATAGCCCCACCGCCAGCAAAGGGATCGTGCAGTCCCGGCAGCTTCTCGGGATCGAAGAGCGTGGCGGCCTCCGGATGGTCCTTGTTTAGCTCGCAGGTCTCCTTCCAGGATTTGCGGATTTCCGCCCGGGCTTTGGTTAGCAGCTCCTCGTTGTTTGTGTTCTCCCACTTCACCAGCTCTGAGATCAGGGTGAAGAGCTGCTTTCGTTTGGCCGCCCAGGATCCTTTCAGATGACCGGGCGGCACTTCGCCGGGATGCGCCATCTCCCATTTCCATGATGGGTCGTTGACGAGCTGCGCGAAGATCACCGCACGCGCTGCTGCCAATGGTCGTCTCGCCCACCAAAGGTGGAGGGTGCTGGGATGCCCGTGGCGGATGGATTTCTCGCGGGCTGCTTCGCGGTTGATGTCGTCAAGCGGCAGCGCCACCTCGATGAGCTTCTTCGGTGATTTGATAGGGTGCTGCATGGTTAAGGCTCCATCAGGACGTGATCGAAGCCGGACCGAGAGGAATCGGTGATGGTATCCACGAAGGTGCTGAGCGCGAGAGCCGCAGCATCCAGCAGTGCGGTCTTTCCGAAGCCGTTGTCCGCGACCAGCACGGTCAACCGCGAGTGGAACTCCACCGTGCAGTCAGCAAAACACCGGTAGTTGCCAAGCTCGAGCTTGTTCAGCTGCAGTGTTGACGCGATGGTCATAGCATCATCCCTCCACTTCCTCTGCCCAGTCGATCAGCTTCTGGCGCAGATCTTCCTTGGAGGGCAGATAGAGCTGATACTCGGAAGCGTAGATGTTGCTGTCGGGGAGGGTGATCTCGACCAGGGCGTCCTTCTTCTTGTGGCACAGAATGATGCCCACGGTCGGGTGCTCGGTGTCGCGCTTTTCGTAGCGGTCGTAGTAGTTCACGTACATCTGCATCTGGCCCAGGTCCTGGTGGGTCAGCTCGCCGATCTTGAGGTCGATGAGCACGTAGCAGCTCAAGAGGCGATTGTAGAAGACCAAGTCGACGAAGAAGTGCTCCTCGTCGAAGGTGAAGCGCTTCTGGCGCGCCTCGAACAGAAAGCCCTTGCCGAGCTCGAGGAGGAATTGCTCCAGCTTGTCGATGATCGCGGTCTCCAGCTCTCGCTCGGAGTAGCGGGTCTCTTCACGCAGCCCCAGGAATTCGAGGACGTAGGGGTCCTTGATGAGCTGCTCGGGCTTGGTAACGACCAGTCCCTCCTTTGCAAGCTCGCGGACACCGTCCTTGTCTCGGCTCAACGCCAGGCGTTCGTAAAGGCCGCTGTCGAACTGGCGACGCAGCTCCCGCAGGGGCCATCCCTGAGTCGTGGCCTCGATCTCGTAGAAGGAGCGTTCGTCGGTGTTCTTGATTCCGGTCAGAAAGACGTAGTGCGACCAGCTGAGCGAAAATGGTAGGGCCGGTTCTCGGCCTTCTTTGGCAGATCCTGATTTCCGCGACGCTGTCTCGGATTTTCTCGCCAGGAGTGCAGAAATCCCAACATGTCGGCCAGTTAGAGATTTCCGAGACAGTGTCTCGGAAATCTCCAAGCGGTCCCTGTAGATGACATAGAAGCGCCTCATCAAGGAGAGATTGTCCTCAGAGAAGCCGCGTCCGAATTCGGCTGTCAGGTGTCCCGATAGCTCCTTCAGAAGCGCTTTGCCGTATTCAGCTCGCTCGGTACCATGCTGCTGTTCCTCGACGATGAGCCGCCCTATCTCGAAGTTCGTAACGACCTGAAGCGTGTCGATGGTACGCTTGGCCGCGCTACGCGCCTGGATGATTAACTCACGGATCTGCGGCAACAATCTTGTCAACGCTGTGGTCCGTTTGCTCACGCCATCACCTCCGCTCGTTCCAATAGCGCGTCGATCTTGATGTTCCAGGACGACACGCCCCACCCAGGTTCCGCATCGAAGGGGTCTCTCAGGTAGTACGGGCCTTCGACGCTGTCGTCCTCCGAGACGAGCACGATGGCGAGGATGAACTTGTCTGCCTGGTTGAGGGCATAGAGGATCTCGTTGCGGGTCACCGTGATGGTGTCCGCACCTTTGACGCGCCCCTTCACCTCGATGTGCCGCGGATCGGCAAGGCCATCGTTCGTCTCGGGCGGGTAGGACGTGATGTCCCAACCACACTTGTCGGCGGACACATCGACCACCCGGCAACCGGCGGCTTCTTCCACTCGACGGACCGCATCCATGGCGAGCAGCTCGATGCGCCGACGCGCGTCTGCGTCTGTGGAGAACGGTGCTCCTCCCGCCGTTGCTCCTCCGCCTTTCAGTTGCCGGAGCAAGCCCGCTGGAACGACCAGTGCCCCGCCCAGGGCGACGGGTGTCGCCGACGAGACATGACGCATGGCTTGCAACTCCTTCTTCCGATTCTCCAGGCGCCCCTCCAGATCGAGCACGGTGCGGCGCACGTTCTCCAGGTTGAGCCGCACATCCTTGCCGGCCTGCTCGTCCTCTCGTAGCTTCATCCAGCGGTCGGACCAGAAATCGATCTCCTTGGTCAGCCGGTCGTGGACGGCGGCGAGGGTCTTGTCCACATGGGCGATGCGCCGAGTTGCGACCTCGTCAAAGTGCTGGGGCACGAGGGTTGAGGCCGCGAGAGCCAGTGCCTTCTGCTCTTGATCGGCACAGATCCAGGGTTCTTCCAGCAAGGGTTCGAGCAACGAGCGATAATCCGGGTCGAGAGGGTCGAGGTCGAGATGCGGCGCCCATCCCGCGAAGGCCGCTTGGCCATCGGTACGAACGCGAATGAACTGTAGGCGTTTCGACAGCACCAGGTCATCACCGGTGCGGACCTCGTGCGTGAGGATGAAAAGAAGACTCGCTTCCTCGCCGTCGTCGGCGGGATCCACCAGGATGGCTCCCTGCCGCAGTAGATTGCTGTTCTTCTCCAGGATGATATCGGTCACCGCCATCATCAGCGGATGCCCAGGATGCAGCAGGCTCGCCAGAGTGGCGCCCGGCTTGTCGATGGGGCGCATGGCGTCCTTGGTGAAGCAGATCCTCTCGTAGCGCCGCATGACCGGAGCGACGTGCCGTCGGTTTCGCCCGGTGATACGGCGGTCTCGCTCGCGGATGACAGACGGGACGTGGGTGATCTCGAAGCGCTCAGCTTCGCGTGGGTGGATGGTTCCGCCAAGGGAATCGAATGCCTGCAGGAAGTAGGTGCGGACGAAGAATGGCTGCAGGCGCCTGGCCTCGGCCTTCTCCATCTCTTCCTTTACAGCGAAGAGCCGATCGCGGCTCATACTTTCCTGCGCCAGGGCATTTCGCTCCAGTATGTCCTTGACTCGATCATGGTCGAGTGCGCCGTCTACCCGCGTGTGGATACGGGCACGGACTTCGGGTTGGTCTCCGTATCGGATGGCATCGAGCAGAAGCTCGCGAAGGCTGGTCCCGTCGAAGACCTCGCCGAGGATATCGAACACCCGCCCTTTGAGTGCCTCGCTCTCGACACGCAGTTTCTCCAGCAAGCGGAAGTACACATCACCCTCGCGGGTCTCCTTGGCCACGAGGTTCCACAGATGGCAGACCTCTACCTGCCCGATGCGGTGGATGCGACCGAAGCGCTGCTCCAGTCGGTTGGGGTTCCACGGCAGATCGTAGTTCACCATGAGGTTGGCGGTCTGCAGGTTGACGCCTTCGCCTGCCGCGTCGGTCGCCACGAGAATCCTGACCTCAGGATCTGCTCGGAACATCTCCTGGATCTTGCGTCGCTCGTCGCGGTGAACGCTGCCGTGGATGGTGACGATGGCATCGGGGTTGCCGAGCACTCCCGCGATCTTCGCGTTCAGGTAATTCAATGTGTCGCGGTGCTCGGAGAAGATGATCATCTTCCGCATGCGACCATCGGGGCCACGCATGTGCGGATCGTCCTGCAAGATGCGGGAGAGCTCATCCCATTTCTTGTCCTGCCCCGAGTTCACGACGGCGAGCGCGCGCTGCTGCAAAGCCTGCAACACGAGGATCTCGCCTTCAAGCTCACCGATGGTTTTGGAGGCCGAGGCCTCGTCGACGAGGCGTTCTTCGAGAGTCTCCTGTTCCAACGCATCCAGGTCGTCATCGTCTTCGGGAATCTCGTCCCACAGCACTTCCGCAGGGCTCGGTACACTTTTGCCGAGCTTCAAATCGCGCAACCGCTGCTCGAGACGTTCGCGGCGACGCTTTAGGGACTGGAAGATAGCCTCGGGACTCGACGCAAGACGACGCTGCAACGTCGTTAGGGCGAAGCCAACCGAGCCACGACGTTGGCCGTCGAGCTCGTCCGCTTTGCCCATCTCGGTCTTCACGTAGTTGGTGACGCGCTCGTAGAGATCGGCTTCCTGGTCAGATAACTCGTAGTTGACCGTGTAGGCCCGACGTTCCGGGAACAGCGGGCGACCATCGAAGCGGAGCAGTTCCTCCTTGACCATTCGGCGCATCAGGTCCGAGGCGTCCACTTTGTGAACCCCATCGCGGAACTTGCCGTAGAAGCGGTCGGCGTCGAGCAGCGAGAGGAAGAGCTGAAAGTCCTCCTCCTTGCCGTTGTGCGGCGTGGCCGTCATCAGCAGCAGGTGCCGCGTTGCTGTGCCTAAACGCTCGGCAAGGGTGAATCGCTTGGTTCGGTTGATCTTGGTGCCGTAGAAGTGCGCCGAGAGCTTGTGTGCCTCATCGAAGATGACCAGGTCCCAGGGGATGGCGCACGCCTTGTCCTGCAAATTCTCATCACGGGAGAGCTGATCGAGGCGGACAATGAGGTGATCGATATCATCAAACGGGTTGCCGCTCGGTGTGCTCGCCTCCAAGTCTCTGGAGAACACCCTGAACTCGAGCCCGAACTTCTCGAACAGCTCGTCACGCCACTGCTCCACCAGGCTGCCGGGCGCGACCACGAGCACGCGGTTCGCGTCGGCCCGTATGATCAGCTCGCGGATGTAGAGCCCGGCCATGATGGTCTTGCCAGCGCCGGGATCGTCGGCGAGTACGTAGCGCAGGGGCTGTCGGGGCAGCATCGATTCGTAGACGGCGGTGATCTGGTGGGGTAGTGGCTCCACGTTCGACGTGTGAACCGCCATCATCGGGTCGAAGAGAAAAGCAAGGTCGATACGCTTGGCTTCGGCAGCAAGCTGGAACGCTTCTCCGTCGCCGTCAAAGGCCCAGGGGCGGGCCGTAGTGGCGACAGAGATGTCGGCCTCGTTGCCGCGGGTGATCAAACGCTCGCGCAACGTGCCATCGGGCAGCTTGTAGAAGACCTGGCGCGAGTCATCGCTGATCGGGACCACTGCCGAGACCGTCACAATGCGGTCGGGCTCGACGCCCTCGATGCTCATTCCGGCAGCTATGTCTTCAAGGCGAATCATGTTGTTTTCCGCTTCGTTGGCGGGAGCCTCATGCCTCGTCTCCCTGCCTGCCAGTTGCTGCTTCCTTGCCGTCCTCAATCCACTGGTCGATGTCCTCGCGTTTGAATCTCCACTGGCCTCCGACCTTGAAACCAGGGATCTTTCCCTTCTGCGCGAGCCCATAGACGGTCTTCTCGGTGACCTTGAGGTACTCGGCTACTTCCCGAATTGTCAGGATGTCTTCGCTCATGTGCTCATGATCCTCTTGGCAATTTCGTTCAGGTTCGTGTACGATATTCCAAAATTTACCAAAGCTCAACCATCTTCGGAGGGTGGTGGGGGCTCATGAGAGGAGATGCCGTCCT
>PDWJ01006315.1_pt1 | contig 15916 bp, 14 predicted proteins | sample 1430881 | NCBI WGS metagenome assembly PDWJ01 (sample SAMN01162460, study PRJNA174530) | Oral metagenome, whole genome shotgun sequencing project. | biome: Marine environment; feature: Marine mammal; material: Swab sample of the gingival sulcus; isolation source: swab sample of gingival sulcus... | reverse complement strand
CGCCGGGATCGAGGAGGCTCTGGAAGAGCTCGTACAGGCCCTGCTTGCCGCCGACGGTGACCGCGACCTCGTCCGCGCCGAAGGGGACACCGTAGAGGTCGCTGAAGCGCGCGGCCGCCGCGGCCCGCAGCGCCGGGACGCCGCCGACGGGGGTATAGCGCGTGTCGCCGCGGCGCAGCGCCGCGATCGTGGCCTCGATGATCGGCGCGGGCGTGGGGAAGTCGGGCTCGCCGACGCTCAGGGCGATGATGTCGACGCCGCGCGCGGTCAGCTCTTTGGCGCGCCCGGTGATCGCCACCGTCGCCGACTGGCCGACGGTCGCGAGCCGGCGCGACAGGGTCTTCACCGGTCCCCCCCGAAGCGCGCGAGCAGCGCGTCGTTGACGTGGGGAGGCACCAGCGCGCTGACGTCACCGCCGAGCCTGCAGACCTCCTTCACCAGCGACGAGGAGACGTAGGAGACGTCGGCCTCGCAGGCCAAGAACACCGTCTCGCACCCGGGGTTGAGGTGTTGGTTCATCTGGGCCATCTGGAGCTCGTATTCGAAGTCGCTGGGCGCCCGCAGGCCGCGCAGGATGGCGACGGCGCCGTGGTCGTGGGCGTAGCGGGCGAGGAGGCCCTCGAGCTGGTCCACCTCGATCCGAGGCTCGCCGGGGAAGGTGCGGCGGATCATCTCGACCCGCTCCTCGTAGGTAAAGGCCGCCTGTTTGCTGACGTTGACCGTCACGGCCACCCTGACCTGGTCGAACAGGGTCAGCCCGCGCCGGATGATGTGGAGGTGCCCGTTGGTCAGCGGGTCGAAGGAACCGGGGCAGATCGCCAGTCGCTCGCGCATGTCGTCACCTTGTGCGGGCCCGGGTGTACCCCGGCGCCGCGCCTATGAGAAGAGAATCAGGCGCGCTCGAGGAGCTGAACGGCCGTGTCGCCCCAGGCCCGCTGGTCCACCACGGTCAGCCCATGGGCCTCCCAAGTCGCGGCCTCGGGATGCGCGCCCCGCGCCTCTTCGACCACGACCAAGCCGGCCGGGGCGAGGCGCTCGAGGGCGAGCAGCCGCTGGACCGCAGGGAGCGCGAGCGCCTTGCGCCACGGTGGGTCGATGAGCACCAGATCGTAGGCGGAGCCGGCGCAGAGCCCGCGGGGCAGCGGCGTCCCCACGACCCGCGCCCGAGCCGTGGCGTCCAAAGAGGCGATGTTGGCGCGGAGGGTGGCCGAGGCGCTGCGCCCGCACTCGTAGAAGTCGACGTGGGAGGCGCCGCGACTGAGCGCCTCGAGGCCCAGGGCGCCCGTCCCCGCGAAGAGGTCCGCGACCGCGGCGTCGACGACGGCGCCGGGGCCCAGCAGGCTGAAGAGCGCCTCGCGGACGCGTTCTCCGGTCGGGCGGGTCCCGCGCCCGGACGGCGCCTTGAGGCGACGCCCTCGCAGGCGTCCGGCGACGATCCGCAAACCAGCCCTACTCAGTAAGGCCCAGCGTCTTGGAGACGGGGTGCAGGCCGTGAAAGAAGACGGTGACCGTCTCGCCGCCGGGGAGCACCAGCTCCGCGTCCCAGCGGCCGAAGGAGCGCAAGACCCCCAGGAAGGCCTCGCCGTCGCGCATCGTGCAGCGCACCATGCGGCGCCCCTCCACGAGGCCGATCATCCAGTCGTCGTCGGGGCGGACGCGCGCCTGGCGGTCCTCGGTGCCGGCGAGGGACTGGCTGGCGACGACGTCGTCGCGGGTGAGGGCGGTCTTGATCGCGGGCAGCTCGTCGACCAGACACATCGCCTTGACATCGTGCTTGTGCACCATGCGGGTCGAGCCGTCTCCGCCGTCCTCGAGGAGATCGAAGTCGTAGGCGCGCGCGGCCTTGACCCAGCCGATCACCCAGCCCTCGGTGAACAGGTCGAGGGCTACGCGCTCCTTGGTCCCGGCCACGGCGCTCACGCCGTCGACGTGGAGCTTTCTGCCTCTGAGCTCTCGCATCTTCGTCAGGGTCTTCGCGCGCTTGTGGGACAGGTGCCCGGACGCGACCTGGCCGGCCAGCTCGCGGTCGATGCCCTCACGCTGGACGAGCTGGTCGAAGCGCTCCTTGCGCATCATGCTCTTGAGGACCTCGTTGAGGGAGGTCTGGCCCTTGAGGATACGGTAGGCGTGTACGAGGGGGACGCCCTTGTCCTTAGCGAGCTGGTGGGCCTGCTCTTTGAGGGCCTCCTTCTCGGCCGTCGACACCCGCCGGTCGCTGCGCCCTCGGCGGGTCGCAGGCTTGGCGCCCTCTGCCTTCCAGTCGCTTCCCTTGATGTCGTTGACCGCGGCGCGCGCCGGGTCGCCGTCGACGGAGGCGCGCTTGTCCGCGGGCTCGGCCCTGGGATCGTAGAGGCGTCGCCGCCCCGCGACGCGGCGTTCACCCGCCGGCCGCCGGCGCGCCGGCGCGCCACCGTGAGTCACGCGCGCTGTCGGCGCGGGCGCGCTCGGTGCCTTGGAGGCGCCCGCGCTCGGGGGCCCCGCCTCCCGCTTGCTTGCCTCCTCACGGTCGCGTTTCCGCTGGCCCCGCTTGCGCAGGATCGGTCCACCACCCGACGAGCGATCGCTCACTGAAGCCCCTCAAACTGGAGTACGTGCTGCGGCAGGGAGCCTCCCCTGCGGGCAGTGGAGCTTCGCCCGCGACTCCCAAATGCGGACGGTACACGACTGACGACCCCTTGAACACCCCTACTTCCCCTACTTCCCCGCCATCCCGGCCCCGAGCGCGTCGCGGGTCGATCCGCGTGACGTCGACTCCGCGGGACCCCAGGAGCGCACGGAGCAGGCACCGCCGAGAGCGCGGCGACGGCGCTCGTGCGACCCCACGCCTCGGTGTGCTCGGTGGATCCCGACGCGTTGCGGGGTGCGGCCGCCGGCAGGGCCGACCTGCGATGGGCCAGGGGGGGCGCTGGGTGCGCTCGCGGGGTGCGCTCAGGCGAGCCGAGCGAGGGCGACGCGAGCTCGACGGCAGCTTGATTTTTGCTCTGACGGTGCGCCCTTGTACTGGAAATCCAATGTGAGGAGTCCATGACCGCACACCGCCCCACCCCCGCCACCGCCTCCGAGACCGCCCTCGACGGACCCGCGCCGCTGTGGGCGGCGGGCGGCGACGGCCCGCTCGGTGACGGCGAGGCGCCCTCGACCGCGGACACGGACGGCCCCATGAAGGGGGGAGCCCTTGACGCGGTGTTGCCGGTGCTTCCGCTGCGCAACTCCGTGCTCTACCCGGGCGCGCTGATGCCGCTCGCCGTCGGCCGCCCCAAGACCCTGCGCCTGCTGAACGCCGTCGGCACCGGCGGCACCATCGCCGTCGTATCCCAGCGCGATAAGGACGCCGACAACCCGCAGCCCGACGAGCTGTACTGGGTCGGCACCACCGCCAAGATCCTGCGCGTCCACCACGAGGACGACAACACCCTCCACGTGGTGGTCCAGGGCATTGAGCGCATGCGCTGCACGGAGTTCATCCAGGACGAGCCCTACATCATCGCCCGCGCCGACATCGCGCCCATCGAGGACGAGGACTCTGTCGAGATCCAGGCGCTCATCCGCTCGACCAAGGAGGTAGCGGCCGAGATCATCGAGCTCATCCCGGAGCTCCCGAGCGGCGCCATCGACCTGGTCAACCACGTCGACTCGCCCTCGCACCTGGCCTACATGGTCATGACGCACCTGCACGTCTCCGTCGAGGACAAGCAGGGGGTGCTCCAGGAGGACGAGATCGGCAACGCCCTACGCCGCGTTCTCGCCGTGCTCAACGAGCAGCTGGAGGTCTTGCGCGTCTCACAGCGGATCAGCTCCGAGGTGAAGGGCGAGATGAACAAGAACCAGCGCGAGTTCTTCCTGCGCCAGCAGCTCAAGGCCATCCGCAAGGAGCTCGGCGAAGAGGACGACGAGGAGGACACCGTCGACCAGCTGCGCGAGCGGCTGATCCAGGCGGGCCTATCCGACGAGGCGCAGAAGGTCGCCAACAAGGAGCTCAGCCGCCTGCGCAGCATCCAGCCGAGCTCGCCCGAGTATACGGTCGCGCGCACCTACCTCGAGTGGCTGGCGGATCTGCCGTGGCAGCGGGCGACCATCGACAACCACGACATCGGCCGCGCCCGCGAGATCCTCGACCGCGAGCACCACGGCCTGAGGAAGGTCAAGCGCCGTATCCTCGAGTTCCTCGCCGTCAACTCCCTCAAGCGCGACGGCCGCAGCCCCATCCTCTGCCTCATCGGCCCGCCGGGCGTGGGCAAGACGTCGCTGGGCCGCTCGGTGGCCGAGGCCCTCGGCCGCAAGTACCAGCGCCTCAGCCTCGGTGGGGTCCGGGACGAGGCCGAGATCCGCGGCCACCGGCGCACCTACATCGGGGCGATGCCGGGCAAGTTCATCCAATCCATCAAGCGCGCCGAGTCGCGCAACCCCGTCCTCATCCTCGACGAGATCGACAAGGTGGGGCGGGACTGGCGGGGCGACCCCACCAGCGCCCTGCTCGAGGTCCTCGACCCCGAGCAGAACCACACGTTCATGGACCACTACCTCGACGTGGCCTTCGATCTGTCCAAGGTCATGTTCATCGCCACGGCGAACCAGGCGGACACGATCCCCAAGCCGCTCCTCGACCGGATGGAGGTCATCGAGGTCCCGGGCTACACGCTCCCGGAGAAGCTCGAGATCGCCAAGCGGCACTTGCTCCCCAAGCAGCTCGACGAGCACGGCCTGTCGCGCTCGCAGCTGACGCTTCCCGACGAGGCCATCGACAAGATCGTCGTGAACTACACGCGCGAGGCTGGCGTGCGGAGCCTCGAGCGCAAGCTCGCGGCGGTCTGCCGCGGGGTCGCCGTCGGCATCGTGGAGCGCAAGTGGGAGGGGCGCGAGGTCACCGCCGACCTCGTCAACGAGTTCCTCGGGCCCGAGGTCTTCATCCCCGAAGCCGCCGAGCGCACGGAGCTGCCCGGGATCGCCACGGGCCTGGCCTGGACGGCCACCGGCGGCGACATCCTCTTCATCGAGGCCTCTCAGATGCCCGGCAGCGGCAAGCTGCGGCTGACCGGCAGCCTCGGCGAGGTGATGAAGGAGTCCGCGGAGCTCGCGCTGTCCTTCATCCGCGCCAAGGCCTCCCAGTACGGCGTCGACCAGAGGACCTTCAAGGAGAGCGACCTGCACGTGCACGTCCCCGCGGGCGCCATCCCGAAGGACGGCCCCAGCGCCGGCGTGACGATGTTCACGGCGCTCGCGAGCCTGCTGACCGACGCGTGCGTCCGCGGCGACGTGGCCATGACCGGCGAGATCACCCTACGCGGCATGGTGCTCCCCGTGGGCGGGATCAAGGAGAAGGTCCTCGCCGCCCACCGCTCGGGCATCAAGCACATCATCCTGCCCGAGCGGAACAAGAAGGACGTCCCGGACATCCCCGAGGAGGTCCGGGAGGAGCTCGAGCTCCACTTCGTCAGCCGCATGGACGAGGTGCTCTGGTACGCCCTGGACACCACCACCGCCAGTGGCCCCGGTGCGACGGTGACCTCCCCGGAGATCGGCATCGCCTGACGGGCGGGGCGTCGCCTCGACGGCTCCGCGACAGCCGGCGGCTCCGCGACCGCCGGAAAGGGGCAAGGGGGAGCAAGCCGGCCAGCTCCCCCTTGTCTTGTTGTCTCCGCTTGCGCGCCCGCAGCCGCGAGCCGGCATCTCTCAGCGTCTGGAAGGCGGCGGGCGTGACGTCGAATCAGATACCGTATTCGGCGTTGTCGCCCAGCTCCTGCTCGATGCGAAGCAGCTGGTTGTACTTGGCGATGCGCTCGGACCGGCACAGGGAGCCGGTCTTGATCTGGCCGGCGTTGGTGGCCACGGCGAGGTCCGCGATGGTGTTGTCGGCGGTCTCCCCCGAGCGGTGGCTGATGACGTTGCGGTACCTCGCGCGGTGCGCCATCTGAATGGCCGCCAGGGTCTCCGTCAGGGTGCCGATCTGGTTGACCTTGATCAGGATGGCGTTGGCGGTGTCCGCCTCAATGCCGCGGGCGAGGCGCTCGGTGTTGGTCACGAAGAGGTCGTCACCGACGATCTGGAGCTTGTCGCCGACGGCGGCGGTGAGCTTCTTCCAGCCGTCCCAGTCGTTCTCGTCCAGGCCGTCCTCGATGCTGAAGATCGGGAAGCGGTCGACCAGGTCGACCAGGTAGGCGACCATCTCGTCGGAGCTGAGCTCGCGGCCCTCGCCCTTGAGGCGGTAGACGCCGGCGTCCTTGTCGTAGAACTCGCTGGCGGCGACATCGAGGGCGAGCATGATGTCTGTTCCCGGCTTGTAGCCCGCGTCCTTGATGGCGTCGAGGAGGTAGGTGAGCGCGTCCTCATTCCTCCCGAGGTCGGGGGCGAAGCCGCCCTCGTCACCGACGCCCGTGGCCTTGCCGTCGTCACTGAGGCGCTTTTTGAGGGCGTGAAAGATCTCGGCGCCCCAGCGCAGCCCCTCGGAGAACCTGGGGGCGCCCACGGGCATGATCATGAACTCCTGAATGTCCAGGGAGTTGTCGGCATGGCTGCCGCCGTTGATGACGTTCATCATGGGGACCGGCAGGCGGCGCGCGTAGGTGCCGCCGATGTAGCGGTAGAGCGGCATGCCGAGGGCCGCCGCGGTCGCGCGGGCGCAGGCCATGCTCACGCCGAGGATCGCGTTGGCGCCCAGGCGGCCCTTGTTGGGGGTGCCGTCGAGAGCGATGAGCTTGTCGTCGATGGCGGTCTGGTCGGCGGCGTCGTCGCCGACGAGGGCCTCGGCGATCGTCGTGTTGACGTTGTTGACAGCCGTCAAGACGCCCTTGCCCAGGTAGCGGCCCTTGTCGCCGTCGCGCAGCTCCACGGCCTCATGCTCGCCGGTGGAGGCGCCGGAGGGGACCAGGGCGCGCCCCAACGCGCCACCGGCCAGGCGGACGTCGACCACGATGGTGGGGTTGCCGCGGGAGTCGAGGATCTCGTGGGCAATGAAGGCTTCAATCTGCGTCTTCATGACTCAACCGTCCGTCGCTTCGGGGGTGACTGTGCTCCGGCGTTCTACGGTCGGCCTGTCGGCGGGTCAACACCGCAGACATCTACGCCGGTGTCCTTTTGACAGCACGGGCGCTTGCGGCGCACGCTCGCGTCGCGGCACCTCGGATCGCGCCGCGAACAGGATCTCGATGCGCTCGCTCGCCCCCTCCGCTCTGACACTCTCACTGCTCCTCGGGCTCCTGAGCGCCCTGCCCGGCTGCCCCGAAGGGTCGGACGCTCCAGCGCGCACCGCCGCCACCTCGGAGGCGCCCCCACCGCCGCCGGACACGAGCACCAGCCCAGCGCCCGAGCCAGACGCGCCGCCGACGAGCGCGCCGCCTCAGACCGCAGACGCCTCCGCCGCAGCGCCGACCGACCATGACACCACCGAGCCCGACCGGCCCACCGAGCGCGAGCGCCTGGCCAGGGCCTACGTCGATCTCTACTGCGCGCAGAGCAAGGGTGAGACCACCGAGCTCCGAGCGATCTACCGCCGCTTCGGCTTCGACGGCCCCAAGGCCTGGCAGCTAGCCTTCGAGGGCGCGTCCAAAGACCACCAATGGCTGGCAGAGGTGACACGACGCGCGCTCGCAGCGTGCCCGTGACAGAGCTTGGCGACTCGATGCGCTAGCATCGACGGCCTACACAGGGAGGGTTCGCGGAGAGCCCGAGGAGGGCTCTCCGCGACACATAGAGAATCTGCGAACGCAGAAGGAGCTCAAGAAAGGAGATGAGAAGAGAATGCAAGGAAAGGATACCACACGCGCCCCGGATTAAAGCAATTCGCGTGCCAACTCGCAACCCCCTGAAAACAGATGACGCCGTCCTTGGCGACGATCTCATGTTGCGACACCTCGCCATCGTCACCGCTGAGCGTGTCGGCTGAAAGCTACTGTCTTTACGGACGAAAACACCTCGTCCCACCTGACGATCACCTACATCCGAGCGGCTTGAGCATCGGCTCATATTGAGAGATCGCGCTGCGCTTGACATCGAACGGTGGTCGTCCGTAATCGCCGCACACCGCCGCACACCGCCGCGTCGCGCCAAACCCACGCCCGAGCCACCATGAACGCCGCCATCGTCCAACTTTGCTCTGCTGAAGACGTCGACGCCAACCTCGCGGTGGTCCGACGCCAGGTCCTCGAGGCGGCCGCGGCCGGCGCGGACCTCGTCGCGCTCCCCGAGAACGCCCTGTTCCTCAGGACGCGGTGCGAGACACCGATCCCGATCCAGCCCCTCGGCGGGCCGCTGGTCTCGGAGCTGCGGGCCCTCGCTCAGCGCGCAGGCGTCTGGCTCCTCGTCGGCAGCGTCCCCCTCACGTCGCCGGATCCTGCTCGCTACTACAACGCGTCTGTCCTCATCGATGGGCGGCGCGCGGGCGCGCCCGTGGCGGCCACCTATCACAAGCTGCACCTGTTCGACGTGGAGCTCCCCAGCGGCCAGGTCGAGCGCGAGTCCGACGTCATCTACCCGGGCGACGAGGTCGTCACCGCCGACCTCGACGGCGCGTGTCTCGGCTTCGCCATCTGCTACGATCTGCGCTTCCCAGCCCTGTTCCAGGCGCTGGTGGACCGCGGCGCGCGCATGATCTCGGTCCCCTCCGCGTTCACCGAGTACACCGGCAAGGACCACTGGCTGCCCCTGCTCCGCGCGCGCGCCATCGAGACCCAGACCTTCATCATCGCCCCCAACCAGTTCGGCCACCACGGCGACCGCCGACGCAGCTACGGCAAGAGCGTCATCATCGATCCATGGGGCGTGGTCCTGTGCACCATCGGCGACCGCGTCGGCTGGGCGATGACGCAGCTGGACATGGCCCACCAGGACCGTATCCGCGCCGCCATCCCGTGCCGCCGACACCGCAACCCCGTCATCCCATTCTGAGACACCAGGAGACTCAATGCGCTGCCATCCCCTCGCCATGTTCATCGCCGTCTTGCTCGCCACGGGGCCGCTGCTTTCGTCCGGCGCCTGCGGCGAGCAGGAGCCCGCAAAGGTCGTCATCAAGCACGAGGGTCAGCAGGACAGGGCCGCCCGCGAGGCCGCGGAGAAGACCCCCGAGGAGGCCTACGAAGAGCGAAGGAGGGCTCGCGAGAACCAGCCCGAGCCTGAGCTCAACCCCGAGGATCCGCGCGAGAAGTTCGAGCTCGTCTGGTGCAGCGGCAAGAAGGCCATCAAGAGCATTCACCATGAGCGCTTCGACATCCTGCAGCGGATGCGCGAGATCCAGTTCGAGGATGACGGGGACAAGGAGCGCCCCAGCGCCTGTGCGACATGATCGAAGAGGTCCGGCTCCCTGCCGAGGAGATCATCGACGCCGGCATGGCGGAGCTCGGCAAGATCGAGGCCCAGCTCGAGGCCCTCGACGCCAAGCAGGAGGCCGGCGAGACGGTGCTGCAGCGGCAGTTCGACAAGCTCGAGAAGCAGAAGAAGAGGTGGTCACGCCCGGTCGAGGGCGCCAAGTTCGTCTTCCTGGCCGTCAAGTCGATGCTCCAGGAGGCCTACATCCTAGCGGACTACGGCCCCCGCCGCGCGCAGATCACGCTGCGGGACTGCCTGAGCGAGATCGCGAAGAAGCCGCTCCCCTATGACCTGGCGCAAGATCAGCTCGAGAAGGTGATCTCGCGCGCCAAGTGGTACCGCGACCTGCGATAGCCCGACAGCGCTCAGCGATCCGACACCGACGCCCGCCGCGCGGCCGCCGCGCCTGGGCCGCCCTACTTCGTCAGGGCCCACACCAGGATGAACAGCAGCATGATGCCCAGCACCCAGCCGAAGACCTGAGCGAAGCTCGGCTGTCCCTTGCGCTTGCCGCGCTTCGAGCCGGTCCCCGCCACCCGCTTCATCCCAGATCGCATCCCGGTGAGCGTGCCGCCGCTGCTGGACTTGTTGCGTCGGGTCTTCTTCTTCGCCGCCATTGGCTGGAGTCCTCGCTACAAGGGGCCTGTCGAGAGGGTTCTAGCCGCACTCGCACTCCTTGGTCAACCTCACGGGCGATGGTGGTCAACCTCACGGGCGATGGTGGTCAACCTCACGGGCGATGGGCGCCGCGGGCGCCGCCGCCCCACGAGCCCCCCCCCGGACCGATCCGCTGGGGCTCACCGCTGGACCACGGTGAGGCGCGGACACGGCGTCTGAGCTGTGTCACTGCCGGGAGCGGGTTTCGAACCCGCACGGGAGGCCACTCCCGGGGGATTTTAAGTCCCCTGCGTCTACCAATTCCGCCACCCCGGCACTTTGACGCTGCGCGTCATTGAACGGTGACTCATTCACGCCTCTCAGCCACCCGACGGGATGGCCTCGAGGCCTGCGCTTCGATTCTATTGTGAAACGCGGAACGCCCCGACAGGGAACCTGCCAGGGCGCACCGCAGACAGCCGACGAGCTCGTCGTTGGCCCGCGTGTCTTTCACCAGCTTCCGGGTGCGCCCGGCTGCTCCGCAGCCGCTATGGGCGCGCGCTCCCCGCGTCGACCTGCGACGTACCTCGATACGCCTCGATCGACTCCGGTCCGCACCGCGCGCCATATCACCTGCGCCTCCTTGGTCGCGCTCGAGATCCGGTGAGAAATGCGGGCTAGCTGTTCGCGAACTCGATCCTGACCTTCAACCCGGACGAACACTTGAAGCATGGAGAATGGCAGATGTTCAGCGAGTTGGCGTTGACGTAGTCGTCGATGCACTCGTTGACGTGCACGTCGCGGTTGAGGAACTTGCAGAAAAAGGTGTCTGCGGCCTTCTTCTTGGCGAGGCGGGTTTGGCCCATCAAAGGTATCCTTCCCTGCTCCAGGGACGGCACGATTTACCGATGCCCGAAAGCCGCAGAGTTACGACCCGAGCGCGTGTGGTTGGGTTCGGTTCTCGGAGACTGCCGGAGGCGCAACCTCTTCAGCCGGATGGCGAGCAGTTATCCACGGTGCTACTGGGGTGTCAAGCGAGAAATCGCTCGCAAGAGCATCGGTTTTCGCGTTGGCAACCCCACAAACTCATTGAAAAATCAGATGAGTCGATCTGCACGCGCCGTGCGAGACGCAGCCCGCACGCCACAGGCGGCGCGCACGAAGACTCCGCTGTCCGGCATCTGTGCGGTATCGCACCGGATGGCGCGGGACGATCCGTCGTTGACGGGACCGCGCCTGTCTTGAGATCATCGGCACACGTCTGGTGGTGGGCGCGCGCCGCGTCCGCCTCGCGAGGAGCGCGATGCCCCGTAGCCCGATCTCGATTGCGACGCTCACGCTGCTGCTGGCCGGGGGTGCCGCCCGCGCCGAGGGGCCGGGCGAGCCCCCAGCGCCCCTGCAGGGGACGCCTGGTGCCGACGCCTCGGCGGCGCCGGCGCGGCTGGAGCCCGCGGCGCCTGTCAGCCCCATGACCGTGGAGCGAGCGCGGGCGCTGGTGCGGCGTCCGCGCGGGTCGACCAGCGTCGGTAGCACGAGCTCCGGCAGCGTCATCGGCGGCGTCGCCCTGGCCCTTGAGGGTGAGGGGTGGTCAGTCTTCCACCACATGCGCAAGCGGAAGACGAACTACGGCACGCGCGAGCTGGTCACGCTCATCGGCCGCGTGGCCGGAGCGGTCGCCCGCGCCTACCCGGGCTCGGTCCTCGGGGTCGGCAACCTCGGCTTCCGACAGGGCGGCAAGATCCCGTGGAGCGTCTCTCATCGCGCCGGCCGCGACGCCGACGTCGGCATGTTCGCCCTCGACCAGCGCGGCGAGCGGACCGAGCTCGAGGGCTTCGTCAGCTTCGGCCGCGACCTGCTCGCGCGCGGCGGCCGCTACCGCTACGATCTCAAGCGGAACCTCGCGCTCGTGCGGGCCCTGGTTGAGGGCGACGCCGGCGTGCAGTACATCTTCGTCGCCGAGTGGCTCAAGCAGCCGCTGCTCGAGGAGGCCCGCCGCCAGGCCCTTCCCGGCGACCTCATCGCCCGCCTCGACGCGGTGCTTCACCAGCCCAGCGACTCGAACCCTCACTCGGACCACTACCACATCCGGCTGCACTGCACGCCCGAGGACCGGCTCCACGGCTGCCTCGATCGGGGCCCACGCCGCGCCTGGGTCGACCACGGCGACGACGCCTTCGACGCCCACGTCGCCGCGCTCATCCGCGCGGTCACCGAGCTCGACCAGCACCCCAAGGTGCGGCGACGGGCCATCGCCAAGCTGGGCGCCCTCCGCGCCGATGCCGCGCTCCCGACCCTGCTCGGCGCCCTCGAGGACCCTCGCTCCGACATTCGCAAGGCGGCCCTTCGCTCGGTCCGCGCCATCGCCGACCTCGGCGCTCTCGACGACCTGTTGGCGATCATCGCCCGCACCCCCGACGCCAAGTGGGCTGCCAAGCTCTTTGGCGCGGTCCGCCGCTTCAACAGCCCCCGCCTGGTGTCCACCGCCCTGCGAGCCGTGAGCGAGCCGGCCTCGCTGCTCCACCCGGACGCCGTCGCGGGGGCGGGGCCCGCGCTCCAGGTCGATGGCGCGCGGATCCTCGGGCGGTTCGGACGCAGGGAGGCCTTTGAGCCGCTGCTCGCTCTGCTGTCGGCACCGCGGTCCGACGTTCGCGAGGCCGGCCACGCGGCCCTGCAGCGGGTGACGAACCAGCGCATCAGCGGCCGCGGCCTCGCCTCGAGGTCCAAGCGGCGCCGGGCACGGGTCATCAAGGCCTGGCGGCGCTTCTACGATCGCGAGCGCAACGCCTCGTGGCTGCAATGGATGCGGCTCGGCTTCGAGGCGCGGCGGGTTCGGTTCTCCGGCAAGATGGTCAGCGCGGCCGGGGTCGAGCGCTTGATCAGGGCGATCTCCATGCGTGACGACGTGGGCAGCGACAACGCCATCCGGGTCCTTTCCGAGATCACAGGGCACTACGTCGACCCCACTTGGCGGAACAAGCGCAACAACCAGCGCCATTGGCGATCGTGGTGGCGTGCTCATCGCCACGAGGTATCCCTGCGATGACTGCGCTGGTCACAGGCTTCGGTCCCTTCCTCGGCGTCGCCGACAACGCCTCGGCCCGCGTCGCCGAGCGGCTCGAGGGGCGCACGATCGCGGGCGTCTCCGTCGTCGGGCGGGTGCTGCCCGTCAGCTTCGCCCGGGCGCCCCTGGCGCTACGCGGCTACCTAAACGTCCTGCGACCGCGCTGCGTGATCGCGACCGGCGTCGCCCGCGGCGCCGAGGCGCGCCTGGAGAGGCACGCTCGCAATGTCGCCGGCGACACCTGCCCCGACGTCGACGGCGTCTGCGGCGGTGGCGGGCTGCTCGCCCACGACGGCCCGGCCGCCCGCTTGACGCCGCTGCCCCTCGCCACCTGGGCCGCGGCCCTGTCGACCCCTGCGCTCCCCGTTCGCACCTCCGACGACGCCGGAGACTACGTCTGTAACGCCGTCTACTACGCCCTGCTCGGCGCGATCGGGCGCCAGACGGCGGGCGCCTTCGTGCACCTCCCACGAGCCCTATCCCCCGACAAGCTCAGCGCCGCGACGGCGCTCGTCGCCGCCGTGGTCGAGCGCGCGCTGCGGTGGGCCGCCCCCCGCACCGAGGCTTGCTCTTGAACACCGCTACCTTCGTCGCCGAGCTGGACCGCACGCTGGTGCACCGGGCCCACCTGCTTGCGTTGGCAGGCAACCACGACGCCGCGGGCCCCGGCTACGCCCGCGCCGACGCACGTTTGCGGCCCCGCGGGGCCCCCGCGCCGATGCTCGTCCCTAGCGGCGACATCGCGAGCCTGTTCGTCGCGGGCCGCCCGCCCGCGAAGGACGCTCAGTGGTTCGCCCGCCGCTGGGACGCCGGCGACGCGGCCAGCTGCCAACGCGAGGCCTCGCGCCTCGCCGTGGCCGCTCACCGCCTCCCCCATGGCGGCGTCCTCGACGGCTGGCGCGTCGGGGTCCGGGTCGCCGTCGCGCTCCGGCCCACCGCCTGGCCCGGCCCCGCGGATGATGCGGCCCTGCGCGCGACCATCGCTGCCGGCCCCGAGGCGCCCGGCGCGACGGTCATCCTGGCGGCCGTCGCGGCGCGGATGCCGTATCCGCAGACGCTCTCGTGGTTGCCGGCGCAGGACCTCCACATCGTTCGGTTACATATCGCGGGGACGGCCATCGCGAAGCGAACCAAGCGCCCCGAGGAGCTGGCGCCGCTGCTGCGCGACGCCGCTCACGCGCTGCTTCCGCCGCAACACCAGGGCCATCGCGTCACCGATCTCGTCGGGCGGCTGACCGCTCGGGACATGCTCGACCAGCCTCCCGGCGAGGTGGAGCGGCTCACGCGGGGGCTGGCCCAGCGTCACGCCGATCGCCTTCATAGGGCCTGGCTTCGCGCGTTCTTCGTACCCAGAGGCTACCCCCTCGACGCGTGGCTGGACGGCCTGGACGGCCTCTGAGCGCCTTGTCTCGACGCCGTATGCCTGCTATGGTCCCAACAATCCGTGGCTCGGAATCTACGTAATTCCGCAACCTTCGGTCGGCCTTACGCAATCTGGACCGCAACGCTTCTTCGAGAAGAGGACAGGCCATGACTCGTACCTTCCGCACGGCGCTCGCCGCGCTCCTGCTTGCAAGCGTCGCGGCTCCCGCGTTCGCCAACCCGGCAGTGAACGTCCAGGTGTTCCGCCCCTCCTCCCACTACGATGACCTATTCACGGTCATGCGCTCGGACATCCCCGAGCACATGCGCTGGTCCGCGGGGCTGTTGCTCAACTTCGGCAAGAACCCTCTCGTCTTCGTCGACTCCGGCGCCGACCAGCGCCAAGAGGTCGTCCAGGACCAGCTGACCCTCGACCTGATGGGCAGCGTCGCGCTCTTCGAGCGTGTCAGCGTGGGCCTGGCGGTCCCGCTCTTCCTCGTCAACAGCGGCGAGAGCGCGGGCTTTTTGACCGACGAAGCGGTGATCGGTCCGATCAACGCCTTCGCGATGGGCGACATCCGCCTGTCGCCGAAGGTCGGGATCCTCATCCGCGACGACGGCGCTGACGGCTTCGGCCTGGGCGCCGAGCTGGGGCTGAACCTGCCCACGGGGGACGCCGAGTCCTTCGTGAGCGACGGGTTCACCATCACGCCCAATGTCATCGCTGACTTCCGCTCCGGCCCGGTGCTGGTCGCGCTGAACCTCGGCGTCCGGGTTCGCCTTGAGGATCAGGTCCTGCCCTTTGGCGTCGAGGTCAGTCACGAGCTGCTGTGGAAGGTCGGCGCCAGCTACGACATCATCCCCGATCAGCTCCAGGTCGTCGGTGAGCTCTACGGCGCCAGCGCCGACTATGGCGTGGCGAATAACACCCACGTCGAGGGCGTCCTCGGCGGCCGCCTGCACCTGCCCGACGCCAACCTGGCGTTGACCCTCGGCGGCGGCTCCGGCTTCACCAAGGGTTACGGCAACACCAAGTTCCGCGTCTTCGCGGGCGCGCAATTCTCCCCCGACGTCATCGTCGACCAGGACGAGGACGGGATCCTTGACGAGCTCGACAGGTGCCCCCTCGAGCCCGAGGACAAGGACGCCTTCGAGGACGAGGACGGCTGCCCTGAGCTGGACAACGACAGCGACGGCGTGCTCGACACCGCTGACAAGTGCCCGAACGACGCCGAAGACAAGGACGAGCACCAGGACGACGACGGCTGCCCTGATCCGGACAACGACGGTGACGGCATCAATGACGACGCCGACAAGTGTCGCATGGAGGCCGAGGACAAGGACGGCTTCAGCGACGACGACGGTTGCCCGGACCTCGACAACGACGGCGACGGCTTCAACGACAGCGACGACAAGTGCCCGAACGAGCCCGAGACCAAGAACGGCTTCGAGGACGACGACGGCTGCCCGGATCAGACGCTGGCCAAGGTCGACAAGGGCAAGATCGTGATCCTGCAGAAGATCTACTTCGACACTGGCAGGACCACCATCAAGGCCAAGAGCATCCCGGTCGTCGAGGCGGTCAACGGGATCCTCAAG